>Ga0154006_1000164_pt1 | contig 22172 bp, 25 predicted proteins | sample TSFL090MetaG_FD_104747 | JGI IMG/M metagenome (GOLD analysis project Ga0154006, IMG submission 104747) | Attine ant fungus gardens microbial communities from Florida, USA - TSFL090 MetaG | ecosystem: Host-associated > Fungi > Mycelium > Unclassified | place: USA: Florida, Wakulla State Forest...
GAGGAATGAGATGTGGAAGGAAGTTGGGCATGACCGTCTTTCCCCTCCCCTTCTCTCTCTTTCTTCCTATACCAAGACCGAATTGTTCTTGTGAAGGAATGGGAAAAGAAACAATGCGAAGCATTTTTTTTAGAACGAAATTAAGTATATTTCATACAAAAGGGGAATATAATAACTGGATGATGTTCAAACGGAAAAAAAATGAAATGATCTATTCGGATGAAAAAAAAAAAGGTGCTTCAAGTCAATCTATACGGCGAGTTTGACAGCTTCGGCAGCTGCATCGTCTAAACTGTCAAATGCAACGATCTTGAGACCAGATTCCCTAATCATCCTATTTGAAAGGAATGTAGAACGTCAGGTGCTCCCCTTGTCGTTTCAAAAAAAAGAGACTTACTGTTTCGCTTCCTCCTCTTTTGTACCCTTTAGTCTAACGATGAGAGGGATGTCGAGACCGAGTTCTCTGGTGGCTTTGATGACGCCCTCAGCGATGTAATCACAACGCATGATACCACCGAAAATGTTGATAAAGATGCTCTTGACGCCCGAATCGGCGAGGAGAATTTCGAATGCTTTCTTGACGGTCTCGGGAGTAGCACCTCTTAAAAAATTGAACAATGAGAAACGCGAAATATTTTTTATTTTTTTATTCAAAACTCAAAATCGAGACTGACCCTCCGACATCAAGGAAATTGGCGGGGTTGCCACCGTGCAATGAGAGGACGTCCATCGTAGCCATGGCAAGACCAGCACCGTTTACCAAACAACCAATGCTACCGTCGAGCTTGATGAAATTGAGGTTGGCTCGTTGTGCCTCGACTTCGGATGGTTCCTCTTGTGAGATATCACGGAGTGCGAAAATGTCTTTTTGACGGAACTCTGCGTTGTCGTCAAAACCAAATTTGGCGTCCATGCTGAAAAAAAAAAGGTACTTGGTTAGTGACAAAGGCGTGTTGAGTGAGTTTTTTTTGTGAGCTTCACCAGAGAACTTGGCCGTCTTTGGCAAGAGCCATAGGGTTGATTTCTATCTGCGTGGCGTCCTTGGCCTTGAAGATATTATAAAGCTTGATAAAGATGTCTGCTGCCTGGTTTTGAGTGTCAGTGTCACTGAGGCCGAGCTTCTTGGCAACCTCGATCGCTTTGGGCTTGCTGAGCCCTTTCTCAAAGTCGATGGGAGTGGTGATGATGGCACTAGGGTCCTTGGCGGCGACCTCTTCGATGTTCATACCGCCCTGTGCAGAAGTGACGAGAACGACACCTTGAGACTTGCGATCATTCAAAACCGCGACATAATATTCATGCGCCGGTTCACGACGTTCGGCAAGCATGACCTATAAATTATGAAGATATGAGGTCAGGGCCACAAGAAACTTATTCTTTGAAACCTTGCACACACACCGCATTGCAGATGCGACCTGCAGCTCCCGTTTGTTTTGTGACCAATTTTGACCCGATCATCTGCGCTGCAAAGTCTTTGGCTTGTTGAGGGCTGATTTTTTTAAATCAAAGGCGCATGGAGTTAGCTTGTGATGACGGTCCATGCTGCCCTAGAAAAGAATACCTACTTCTCAACCATCTGGACACCTCCCTGTAAACCAGTGTTGAATTTGCCCTTGCCACGACCACCTGCAAGGACTTGAGCTTTGATAACAAGTTTACTCGTGCCTATTGCAAGGAAAATTAGGAAGAAACCCGATAACAGGTTATGATTCTCCCAAAGCTAACCAAAGTTGTTGGCGACATCGAAAGCCTCTTGGGGTGTTTTAGCAGCAACACTCTTTGGCGTTGGTATTCCAAACTAGATTTTTTCCTGCAAGATCAGGTCTGCGAATTCAGAAAGTGGCGAAGCTGGCTCACGGAATTCAAAAGGTTCATTGATTGGTATTCATGGATGGAGAGGAACCGCCTCTGACCTACACCTGCAGCCTGAAGTTCCGTCAAAAATTGCTGACTTGATAAATATAGAAAATGTACGCGTGAAAGGACACCAGCTGTTCGAAGAGTCGAGAACATATTAACGGAGAGAGAGATTAGTAGGACCAGGCGTAAACGATGGTGGGTAGATACTTCTGTGATGGTCCTTAGTCAGCAGAGAGTTACCCCAGGCAGCACAACTTTTTTTTTTCATCAAGTTCCAAAGTGATGATGACGGTTGCTCCCTGTTTTCGCTTCCTGTCTCTCACTCGACGAACTCTTGCAGATCGCCGCAGGTCAGGCTTTGGAAGAATGAATCCGATTCTCACCTTGAGTTCGGACAAGCTCTTTTGTTTTGTGGGCTGTTCGAAATTTGGTTGAGGAATAGTTGTATACATTGTTTTTAACAAGCGAATGGCAACAATTTTTATCCTGATGTTCTAGACTGGAACAAGAAAGGAAGGAACTTCTATGCGTTGGGGGAGGGTGTCATCTGGCTCCAATGCTTATGCGAAACTAAGTTGCTTCTCTCCCACTCACCCATGCCAGCTTCGAATACTTTTGACTCTTGCCTGAATGACCATGTGGATTCTCTGCAGCAGCAGCTGTCAGTTGCGAGGACCGTTTTACTCCAAGCAGTCCATCTTTTAGATAATTATTTGACCTCCGATGACCAGTTGTCGGTGAGCTCTCAATATCTCTCTGGCTCTACTATCGGTGCGCATCAGCCGAGATGCGTCGAAAATTACCAAATCTCATGTCTGCCAGGTAAACACTTGCGCCATGCCAGGGATCACTTTGTCCTACTGGTGGCTTGTATGTCGCAGCCTCCCCCGCATATTCTATCGTATGATACTCGCATCCGGAATACTCCAATGGAAACTAGCCGTGCAAGCGCGAAGGAAGCTATACTCGACGCAATAAGTCAGCTTGAAGAATTGGTTTTAACCGCAGATATGAAGGCACCCATCACATTACATGCAGTGACACCCTATGCGCAGGAGTTCCAATCTACTTTCGGACGCGAGGTGCGATTCAGGCCCGCGCTTCAAATGATACCACTGATTACTGGCTTGCCTAGCTGTGGTTTGCTAGCCTACATTGTGTGCATCATTGGTCGATGGTAGATAATCAGATATGCCATTATGAATGCAGCTCACACAATTCCAGGTCCGAGTGCTTGCTGGGGAAATGGTGAGAGATCAATACTGCTATCCGAATGCAGACTCACTGGATAGCTGAGATAGAATATCAAGCTCACAGAAGATTTCGGATATGCTCCCTCTACCTTGGTGCATCAGGGTGAATCATCTCCGTTGCTCCTGACCTATGATTTAGCTTAACATCATTCAGATCGCATAGCGCCTTTAGGAAAGGCAAAAATTTGATTCCTCGTGTCTCCTAATATATTTTTAATCTTGTCTGTAATTTCTATTTCTCTTCACGTCAATATCAGTGCGTGGATAGTGTTTGTACTCTTTAAGCCAAGTGTCTCTTGGAGGCACGTGCACATTTGCTGTTTGCGCTAAATTTGTCCAACTGTCCTTTTGGATAGAAATAAATACAGTCATCTAACCTTTCACATCTTCCAATCATGTCAGAGCGTATGATTCCTATTGCGGGAGAGCAAAAGAAACGTGTTGTGAGCCCCGCTCATTTTATGCCCTGCAACGTCAAGCTCATTGACCCGCTCACACCTATCCTAGTGTTACTTTTTCGACTCTGACATCGGTGGTTTTCATTATGGACCAGGGCACCCGTAAGATGTGCTCTGCATCATTTCTAGACGACTTCTATAATTATTTTGGTGGTGATCGCCATAGGATGAAGCCTACGCGCATACGTATGTGCCATTCTCTCGTGATGAACTACGGGCTTTACGAGAAGATGGAAATATTTGTAGGTCATTACTGATCTCATGCATGTCACTCTAACTCACGATAGTATCATCCCTTCACGGATATCTTGATTGATGTTTGAAAAGCGTGCAAAACCTGCAACAAAACGAGAAATGACCCAATTCCACTCAGATGACTACGTTGAATTCCTCAGCAAAATCACACCCTCAAATATGAACTCTTTTGTGAGGGAGCAGCACAAATGTACGCTCATATCTCCATGTTAAGGATTGCGTTGACCATTTCTGCTCTTCCAATTTAGATAATGTTGGAGACGATTGTCCTGTTTTCGATGGCCTCTTTGACTATTGCTCCATCTCAGCTGGTGGGTCTATGGGTGAGCTGGATTTCCAACCTTTCTTTTTCCCTTCTCCAATGCATCCTTTTAGAGGGAGCTGCTAGACTGAGTCGCGACAAATGTGATATTGCGATCAACTGGGCTGGTGGGTTGCATCACGCGAAAAAAAGTGAGGCAAGTGGATTCTGCTATGTGAATGGTAGGTTGCCGTTTTTCTCATCCCTCTACTACGTGCTTGTTCTTGATTCACTCCTCAAACTAGACATTGTATTGGGAATCCTCGAGCTATTACGGTATGTGCGCTAGCCCATCGATGACTCATGAATATTCTCTGAAACAGTTTTGGTTAGGTATCATAACCGTGTCCTGTACATTGACATCGATGTCCATCATGGGGATGGTGTTGAGGAAGCTTTCTATACCACTGACCGCGTAATGACCGTGAGCTTCCATAAGTATGGCGAGTATTTCCCAGGTACAGGTGAACTACGAGTGAGTAATCTTAATAAGGTGTTGTCCCTGATCGACCTTAATTTGCCGTCAGGACGTTGGTGTGATGAAGGGCAAGTACTATGCGTTGAACTTCCCTCTTCGTGATGGTATCTCGGATGAGAACTACAAATCTGTGTTTGAGCCTGTGCGCACTTTCACTGTTCTTCTAATATCACCATTGACCAATCATCAGGTCATCCGACTGGTGATGGAGTCCTACGATCCATCAGCCATCGTCCTACAGTGTGGGACCGACTCGCTTTCCGGAGACAAGCTTGGCTGCCTCAACCTTTCGATGCGAGGTCAAATCGTTTTCCTGAAAAAAAACTTCTCTTCTGATTACAGAGAACAGGTCACGCAAATTGTGTGCGATTTGTGAAATCGTTCAACAAACCATTATTGTTGCTTGGAGGTGGAGGTTATACGATGCGAAATGTAAGCCGTGCTTGGGCTTACGAAACTGGTCTTGCTGCAGGCTTCGAACTCGCACCAGGTGAGATTTAGCTGCCCATACTTATCACCGTATTGACCCATGCCCAATTCCAGACATTCCTGTAAATGAATATTATGAGTACTTTGGTCCAGACTATAAACTAGATGTCAAGTCCTCGAACATGGATGATTTGAACACCCCTCCCTATCTCGAGCGAGTAAAACGAATTGTGATCGAAAACTTGAGGCATGCTGGTGGTCCTCCGAGTGTACAAATGCAACGTATGGTTCTTATTCTCAGCCTAATATGATTTTGATTACAACCTACAGACCGACCCAACTTGCCCATTGATGATCTTCTGAACGATGAGAACCAAGAAGAGGATGAAGATGATCCAAATGAACGGCGGCCGCGCCGGCTACTTGACTCACGAAGACAAGCTGACGGCGAACTTTCGGATTCAGATGATGAGGGCGGTGGTCGACGCGATCATATGAGTCACCGCAGACGTGGCCGTGGCGAGAGCAGTGATAGTGACAGTAAGCTCAAATATGGGATTAACATTGGCATTCTTGCATCAGGTTCAGCACCTACTCATGGTGCAGGTCCCAGTGGTCACACTACCACTGTGCGCATATTCTCATCAAACATTACAGCCGATGAAGAAGCATCGACGGATACTCCAGAAGATATGTATATGGATTTGGATGATACGCCGCCGGTTGAGGAAAATGGCACAAAAACACGTTTGGTGAATGGGGTTTCTCGTATGACATCTACATTCTCTTCACCGAAGGAAGCCAAAGAGTGGGAGGCAGGAATGGGTGATATGAACGTAGATAATATTCTTGCTGATGAGTCGGCTCCCTCAAAATCTTCGCCTATCACAACTTTCGGTGTTGACTCAGCACATGTATCGCCAGCTGATTAGATGTATATACACCTGGGTTTGCCTGTTTTATGGTTTTGTTTGCATACCTTGTACACTATGCTTCACTATTAACTATATATTATTAGCACGTGATACTCGTTATGATTTGCATTCCAATGATTTCAAGGTTCTATCACAGGTTATATCACAATGTCGGAAGCTCAGCGACCATCACCGCCTATAACACAAACACAAACACAGTCTTCACCTGATCAAGCACGATATATTGAAATCAATAGATTGCGAGGTCATTCCCCTTTCCTTCATCTGGTTCATTCAACACTAATGCACAGGTATAGCGAAGGCTGCACAGCGACTGAAAGAATCAGAACGGTCACCGTCTGATAAAGTCAATGCGTATAACAAGCGGCCGTTTGATGCCACTACACCACAAATCGGACCCTCAAAGTCTCAGCCCCTCAAGCGTGATTCGAGGCTTGGGACTTACTTTGAATATGACTTATCCAAGATGGTCAACTCAAAAGGAGGTTTTCTTGTCGAGGACGGGAAAGAAGTTGATGAAGAGCGTATTCGGAAGGAAAAGCAGAGGGAAAGGGAAAGAGCCAGGCAAGATCAAGAGCCTCGTATGTTTTGACCCTGGTTTACAAATCTAGCCCTGACCATTGTATAATAGCTATTGTTTTAGATTCCATGCAATCTCTGAAATGTAGGGATTGTGGTTCACTGGATATTGACCATCAGTTCCGAAAAGTTTTCAGATGTTTGGTCTGTAAGAAATGCCAGAATGAGAAACCGGAGACTTATAGCTTGTTGACAAAGACCGAGTGTAAAGAGGTGAGTATTTTGGTTTTTTGACTGATTATTGCTGACGGCGATGTAGGACTATCTCTTGACAGACCCCGAGATGCGAGACGAGGAAGCATTGCCACATTTATTGAAAGCCAACCCGCATAAGTCGACATACGCAAATATGCTGTTGTACTTACGATATCAAGTCGAGGAGTTCGCCTGGAAGAAGTGGGGGTCTCCTGAAGGACTCGACGCAGAGTATGAGCGACGACTGTCCGAGAAGAGAAAGAAAAAGAATAAGAAATTCGAACAGAGTTTACGAGAGCTGCGGAGAAAGACGAAGGAGAGCGTTTGGCAACGCAAGAAAGATGAAGAGCACAAACATTCATTTGGTCCTAGTGAGAAAGGTGACACCGGTGTTTCTTTACAGATATGTCATACATGCGGATTTACTCTGGAATTTGAGGAGCTCTAGACCTCACTCCTTGCATTGTTTAGTTTATCCGAACCGAATTCTTCGGACTCTAGGCAGGTACGTCATTGCCACCTGAGTTATTTTCCATGAGATCAGGTGATAAAACCAGTGCTGACACTTGCAAATGTATGAGCGCTCATGGAGGATTGTTATTTATTGTTTCCATTGCCCAGTCAATCCGCATTTCATGGTCGACCCTTGAGTTGACCAAATTGGAATTGACATGTCCGACCTGCAACCGCGGGTGAAACGATGTGAGACATGTATCATTAGCTGATGAAGTTCCGACCCCTGCTTAGAACATAGGGATATGTTTTAATTCTCATAACGAATGAAACGCCGAGAACCCTATAGGATCTAAGAACGTGGTTCCGATATTTTATCCGTAGAAATTTTTAGAGACTTCGAGAATCGCGGATATAATGCAGTGTAGATGCGGTGCCTTTAAATTAGTGTTTGGATGATACTTCAATCTTTGGAAGTCATCCAACAGGGTAGCTCCCGGCCATGACATTACCATATCATGGTGGGATGATTCTTCGACCATCATCGTGAGGATGGGACGGTTGTGCCGCTACGGTGCTCTTCAGGTACCGAAAACTACGACGGGAATTGCTTTCAGATCTTTATGACAGCCGACCATTGCAGTAACTGTGAAAAATCCAGGATGATCATGCAGAATGTTGGTGTGCATTCTAAGAATAAATCCTTCTACTAATGCCCCATGATATCCGGCATCTCGGCACAGACCTTAGCCAACTAGCCAACTCTCTGCCTCCGCTCAACCTCTAGCCGACTTTTGCCCTCAAGAGGTTCATACTCCCTCACCTCAGGCAACATCCGCTAAGGTACGCTGGTTAGAAATTCGTTGTATGCCAAATTTTACCAGTTCATGATTGAAGTGACATAGTGAATCAGGAAATGTCAAGCGAAGTGAATCAAATAGAACACCGACACATCTCAAGGTCTTTGGAAGTTGAGAGGATCGAGACCAATATCTACCGGTCCAAATCGCTTTGGGTACCTCTACGGGCTCGAGGAGTTTTTGGCGGGTTAGTCTTGATATATTTTGGTATCGAAGTCCATCTTAGACCACATCTTGGAACCAGCCAGGTAATCAGTCAAGCGTTAGTGTCGGTGACGAATGCTATAGACCCGCAGTATTCTCTTCATGTGAGCATTTTGAAATTTACCTCTTGCATCTTCACTAAATGTGGCCTCTAGTCCCTTCACGTATGACTCAGTCCAGAGATATTTTGGCAATGACTAATAGATGATACTGGCGGCCTACACCAGTGTTATTTTTTGACTAGTGCTTCTTGGGCTGTCCCTATTCTTTACGAAATTGACCGCGTTCGGAATGGACGAACATATGTTACTCGAGTCGTCAAAGCTATTCAAAACGGTCGTGTGATTTTTGTCATGCTCTGCTCGTTCAAGAAACCAGAGCCTTGGCAGCCTGGACATCAATCTCCAATGCCTTCTGTTCGACCACCAGAAGAATGCGAGCTGGATGAAGATAGACTTCTGAGGTCAGCTAAGCAGGAGAGCCTAGATCCGAGGGCTAAAGAAATCTATAAGCAATTGGCTGAGGTGTGTTATCAGGAAGATAATTTTCAGAATCAACGTTTGCTGAAATGACTTGTCCTACAGGAACAAGCTCGGGGTCCTTTGGCTATTAAACTTGCCGCCGAATACCAAGAGGGACCGGATGGAACGATCCTGATAATGTATTGGATAAAGGCAAAGGATATACCACATTATGACGTTCCTTTCCAGAAAGTAAGTTTGCTTCGTTTTCAGGTCTAGACAATACAATATCGGCATCAATTAGTGCATTCTCGGGTATATCTCCGACATGCGTCTGTAAGTCTGGTAGTAATCTTGATTTGTTTAACTCTCATTAAATCAATACAGCATCGACACAGCTGTGAAAAGTCTTGGTCTTCAACGAGGTGGTCGAGGGCCCACAGCCCTCAACATGAAAGTGGGTATCCATGATCACCAACACCCTGCCGTTTCGTAAGCTGAACACTGCATCATATCAGTCATCGTTAGATCATGCTATTTGGTACTATAGGTTAATATGCACTCTTGTTCTGTAAAAAGCTGTGCTAAACTGACTCAATTGTAGCGACGACTTCCACTGCGGGGATTGGCTTCTTTACGTCGTAAGTGATAATTATATATGCAAAGTTTTCACTGACACTTCGCGTTTTCTTCACTCATCTGCACGTGCCCATTCCTTGTATGTACATCATGAACAGATGACTTCCCCACGAACAGGGGGTGGCCGTGGAGTTACTCATGGGAAAGTTCGTTACCCTGATACCGCATTAAACAAAGAAAGACTAACAACCCTACTTTACACATAAAACTTGAAAATTCGTCGCTTTCCTGTCAATTTTCGTGCCGACTGGGAATGCCATTGTATGCATGGATATGCTCGGTGTGTGGCATTATCTCATTGTCACCATGGGATTGTATTACATCGCTCCTTGTGTGTGTGTGTGTGGATCAGATCTATACCCAAGACGGGAGGCTCATAGCGGTAACGTCACAAGAAGGTGTTGTACGTGCAGACGCTCGAGAACCTCAGAGGCAACCGGTCTCGGATATAGGCATGCCTATCTCGAATTCGTTTGCGAAGCTTTGAATTTGGAATATATCGATGCATCGTCAAATGCTGGCATGTTCGAGGAATCAATTATTGGGGTAGAATGGTTCATTCTATGACACGTGCTAGAAAGGAACAAAGTGCCTAGAAGAATTGAACCCTGACACCCACGAAATTCTAGCTGATATAATGGGCGTATCTAGTTTTGTTTGTAGCATTGCTGGGAGTGTTAACTAAAGATAGAACATCCATTTATGGAAGAATCTATTGTCTACTATTTCATGGGGCTTGGCACATGAAGGGAAAGGATCAGGAAGTCAATAGCATTGCCATGACACTCAGTAAATGAAAGAACAATAAGCATAAGCAATTTCAACATAGTTACAGCAGCATTGGCATCCACCTTCAAATAGAGCGACAACAACTAGAAGGTGCTCATGAACGATAATCAATGATCGTTACCAGTTTGTCACACGACCTACTTCATACAGATACCCTTTAATGACAGTGACTGTTCCCTAGACAGGCTACAAGAACAGGAATCACAGTGTGACAGTGCCAATGGAAGGAGGAAGATATGATTAGACTAAGGGAGAAGGACAAGGCAATGATTTTGGTGGTGGTCGGGATTCACAAGGGATCAGAAACCTCAAAACAATACGGAAAGAAAACTCAGGGTCTTTAGTTCTTTCTACGGAATGAGCAACCTGAGTAAAATGGAGATTCAGAGTGAACAATCATAGATCATTTGAGTGGGTTACAATCGCACCTTCAGTTAACCTTCCCTTACCACCAGTAGGTTGGCATAGGATTGTTGAGCAGGAAGAACAATGGATGACAGTGGAGGGATTTGAAAAGATGACATTGACATTCAAGCAGCCTGTGATAAGAACATGAGTCAAGGAAAGACAGAACAGTAGCAGGATCAACTCACCTGGACACTTAACATCCAAAAAGCAAGATTTCGGTTGCTGCACAAGACATTTCAACTTGTGCTGTTTTCTTTGGGATTCGAGAGAAGGATTAAGCAAATCAACAGCAAGAGGCTGGCGAAAGAGATGATGAGCGACAATCAAAGTCAACAAGCTCAAACATACCCACCATTGTGTATGTTTTGAGAAAATGGTGTTAAATGACAAATGCTTTCGTTCTCGAGCTGTGGCGAGCACACGAACAGCGAGGAAGTTCTGTGGATATATACAAATAAGGTTCGAGCGTCGGAGTTTCAATCTCGGTATTTGCCAAATGCTTGCCCTCGTAATCCTGAGCGACTAAGAATCAGTCAGCTGACGGATGTCACGTTCTGTCGAAACGGGTGTCGACCATAGGCAAACCGGGAAGCAAGAGGTAACTGTGCTGGGTAAGTGTGACGTTGACTGGCTGAAACCATCGCGTAAGGTAAGTACAATAAAACAATCCGAAACACGAAGGGGAACAGACCTTTTTGTATTGTTGACAGAAGGTAACAGGGAGCGCCGGATTTGGGATGATCTCAAGATTCGCCTTGTACTTTATTCTATAAAGAGACCGCCACAATGATTATGCAGGTTTCGGGTCCCTCCTATTGAATATTCACCCGTGGTGAGTTTGTCGGCCTCGTTCCAAACCCGCTCTGACTCGTGCCCCCTGTGCCTTGGCTTGCGCAGTCACTGGCAAGTCTTCTCGATCACCCACCCCGCGCTTCATAAAGCTGACCAAACTCTCCTTTATCCTCGTACAGTCTCCTACCTGCGATCATCGCTACTGCTTTCGATCCATCTCTATCGCCGGTCGATACATATATATACGTATCTTTATCTCACGATCTTTCTACCCATGACCTCTACCTCCGCAAACCTTTCTCAGACCGTCGCTTATGCCATTTCCTTCCTCACTCGTCCTCTTGTGGACTCGCTCTCCCCTTCCATCCTCACTAAGCTTCAGATGATTCTTGAGGCTAACCTCATTCCCTATTATGCTCCTTCCTGGGACGTTAAGGAGCCTCTTCATGGTTCCGGTCGTCGTTGCCTCACTCTGTCTCCTTCTGCCACGCCACCCCGACCCATCTATGCCACCTGTATCGCCGTCAACATCCAGTGGGACCAGTGGATGAATGCTCTTGGTGGACGCGAGTTTGACTTCATTGTCAATCCCGGTCGTGTCAACCTCCGATTTGCATCTGCGCCTGGCTCCAAGTCCAAACTCATCACAGTCTGGGCTGGTGAGCTGTCCTCCCCCGCAATCTGTATTCCTAATCCTCGCTACCCTGCTCAATGTACTCTTCCCGAGAAGACCCTTTCTCAGCAACTTTCGGAGGCTGATGCAGAGGAAGACGAGCAACTCTTTGCCATGATCGCCGATCATGTCAGGGCACCCACCTGGCTCACTCCTGCAGTCGACAAATTTCCGCCTTCCTTTCGTGCGACTTCTCCGCTTTCCAGCGTGCTCCCCACCTCGCGTTGTAGCTCCCGATCATCGAACTCGAGTTCGGGGTTCTCATACGAAACTTCTAGCTCAGGGTTCTCGCAACCAAAATCGGTTCAGTACAAGCAGTCACGCAGAGAGCGCGCTAGGCAGTCCCGTGTCTATGTTGACATCACCAAGACCGAGGTAACGCCATACGATGGTGGCAAAACGACTGTCCTCACCGGTGGTGTTATGCTCGGTGGCGGCCCCAAGGCGGCAAAGAAGGCCACGAAGCCGCAGCAACAAACTTCTATGACGACATGCAACAGCTGGGGTTCTGTCCATGTCTAGACGGTCATACCGATCATCGCACAACATGAGCTGTCTCAACTCACGTCTCTTCACGATCTTCAGTGATGATGTACAATCATCCATGTTTTCACGAAAGCCACATTTTTCATTTTTTCTCTTAATCTCCCTAAGGACTTGAGCAGTATCATTTACGGGCACTCTTTTTGAAGGCATTTTCTGCATCTTTTGACATTGCTGTACTTTGCATTTCCTTTCTCCAATATCCTGTGCTTGCTCCTGTGTGTATTAGCACATACTTCCCCTATATTTCTTGCTCCCAGCACTGTATTCCCCCACTATCCAGGGTCATTCAATATCTTATTCTTTTCCTTAATCATTTGCTTTTCTTTTTTCTCATCTGAAGCCTAATACGCACATTTTTTCACTTGATCGATTTCCTCCGCTTTTGCCTTCGGTGCTGTCATGACGCTCGTGCCCACTGACAGTTTCTCATTCGTTTCATTCATTTGTATTCGACCATAAACATGTATTTGGCATGATTCAGAAATTATCTTACATAGCATTTTTTGAACAGAGCTTTCATTCCGCGAGATTGTACTGCGGCTGAGCCTACTTGGTGCTAAGGATTTGAACATCAGGTGGACTAATTTATGTGACGACATAAATGGTCAGAAAATTTGCTTCCTCGTGTCAGTATCAAATTGAGTCAGAAGGGTGACAGCTTCGACAGCTTCGATTCCCTGTTAAGAGTCGATTCCTGATTAGAAGCCTTTGCACGTATGAGCCTAGTTGAGTGTGATATGGCAAATTAGGCAAAGCAACCAGCACACTTTAGGATAGTAAGTACAACCCTATTTGGCATAGAACAAATGAGACACAAACGAGACTCCATTGGTATCCTCTCTGATTTTTAACTCTTGAGGACCCATTCCATGTTACCACCTGAGCAGACGGCACGACAGTGGCCGGTAATATCAGTGTCTGGCCACAAAACATATCCTGAGTCCTATCTGTCAAATAAATCGGGTTACATTTTAGAACTGCTCGATCTCCATACCCGGCAAAAGTGAAACACTGCGGGGATCCGTCGTCAATAGGAAGGGAGTCAGGTATACCCGGAAAAGCCAGGGGTGGAGCATTTCGCTCCAAGCAAACCATTGAGTGCAATTGAGTGTATGATGATAGACATTCTCCTAACAATTATCCGTGAAGCGGATAGAATGTAGAACACTGCCTCATAAACTCGGGATTATTTTTGCCGGTCATGTGAGCTGCGTAAACTTCGTGATGTAGATTATCTACATTGTCTCTTGTCTGTTCCATTCCCTGCCAATGTTGTTATTATCTGCCCGGATAGCCTGTCTCCAGTCACGCCGAACTTTGGCCACTCATGCTTTGGCTTCCTCTGAGCGCACCACAAAAATTACCCGGCATAATTGGAAGCGGAAGGAGATTACAGAGATTTATGATAGCCCACTGATGGATCTTGTCTTTCGTGCTGCCTCTGTTCATCGTCAACACCACGACCCAAAAAAAATCCAGCTTTGCACACTTATGAATATCAAGAGTACGTTATATCTTCCATTACAATGATGATCTAAATACGTCTAGGATAGCTGGAGGGTGCAGCGAAGATTGTAGGTTAGCTTACCAGCCGGCTTGGTATCATATTAAGCTTCGGCAGGCTCGTATTGCTCCCAGTCATCAAAGTACTCAACACCGACCCAGGCCTCGAAGCTTCTGGAAGTCGATCCTGTCATTCAAGCCGCGCGCAAAGCTAAAGAGAATGGTAGCACCAGATTTTGCATGGGTGCGGCTTGGCGGGACCTCTCTGGCCGTAAACGCGGATTTGAAAGAATATTAAAAATGGTGCACGAGGTTCGCGAGATGGGGATGGAAGTCTGTACTACTCTCGGAATGTTAACGTCAGAACAAGCAAGGCAACTGAAAGAGGCGTATGTTTCTGTATCTGTACTACTCCTGGTAGCTGATCTCAAAGGTAGTGGATTGACAGCCTATAATCACAATTTAGACACGTCTCGAGAATACTATCCAAAAGTGAGTGATGGAATGTAGATCCCAGCGGGGCTTCTATCGGATGATCTAGGTGATTACGACTCGCTCGTACGATGAAAGACTGAAGACCATCGATGCAGTTCGTGAAGCTGGTATTAGTGTTTGTTCTGGAGGAATATTAGGTCTTGGAGAAACTGATGCTGATCGTGTTGGTTTAATATGGGAAGTTTCCTGGTAAACTCGAGTTCTTCTGAATTGAAATGAATATTCATGTCATGGTGTTCAGCATGCCGGAACATCCGGAATCGTTTCCTGTGAACGCACTTGTTCCCATTCCTGGGACACCACTGGGGGACAATGAGGTCGGGGTTATTAAGATGCGTTGACTCTCCTGAAAATGACATTACATCTAGCCTGTCCCTCATACCACTCTCGTTCGCACAATTGCAACGGCTCGCATTGTACTACCTACAACAATCATTCGCCTTGCTGCTGGACGGAACACCCTTTCTGAAGCTGAACAAGCTATCTGCTTCTTGGCCGGGGCAAACGCTGTATTTACTGGTGAACAGATGCTTACCACGCCCTGTTCACCTTGGGACGAGGTCAGATATTCTGTATTGGTTGCAGGAAGCTAAGTTCACATTCAAAATAGGATAAGGCTATGATGGGTAGATGGGGCCTTGAAGGTATGGCTAGCTTTGAACAAATAAGCGTTGCGAGGGAGGAAGACGATAAACTTGAACGAACCCCTTGTGGACATTCTTCTAATCCTGCGGAAACATCATCAGGTCTTTAACATAGAACTGTGGGCTGGTAGTGATTTTTTGTTATTGTCACCCTAATTTGACAAAGGTTTCGATTCTCGGGTATCCCGACATAGTTTATATCCACATGTATCTCTGTCCTCAGTCTAAATAAAACAAGGGATTATCCAGATTCAGGGAGATGATCCGAAATTTGACGAGCATTGGTAAAGAGATGACTTGTTGTGGGCAAATAACCGGTCCACTAGCCGCAATAAATGACTGTAACCTCCTACAGGCGACCTGGGAAACTCTTGGGGTCCAGATTCTGTAAGAAAAGTGCCCGGGACATGAATTTGAAAAGGTATCCTGCTAGATGACCTTCCTTTTCTTCCAGGGTTGCTACAAAGTTTCTGGTCGAAGTAGTTTCCAGCATCGTATCCCTGAAGGGCATAGTGTAGACAACCTAATGAGCATGTCACGGCTGGAATGTTATTTGCAGGTCATGATTTCGTAGAAGAATATCCAGTGACATTATTCCATGTCTATCTTGGCTAGTCTCTGCGTGATGAAGGGAGCTGATCGAGAATCCATCAAATTGGTGTACTCCGGAAAATGCCGAGCACCTCGGCCTTTCATGTTGGCATTCCTTACTTCTTCATCTTTCTAAGATCTCATTAGTTGTATTATCATCGCTGCGCACGAGAAATGAGCAACCAAAAGCGTCGCTATGGGCAGCTAGAAGGTACTGAGTATGTCTACAGTTTGTATCCCCCTTGCTTAGCTGACTTGGAGGTAGGATGGATGACCTGCCCTCTGTTCCTTTGAGCGATCATAACATGTGGTATTATCCCTCCCATGGTCATGATTCCGATGAGGATAATCTCATTATTGGGTCTAAAACCGGGAACTGGGGTTGTAAGGCTGCCAAAGGAGCGCGGTGGGTAAGAAGAGGAAAAATCACGCCCTGGGGACCCAGTATGGAGGACTGGGAGGTTTGTTCAGTCTTGTCTAATGAAATACTAGTCTGAGGAACGAATCAGTCTGAGGAACGTGCTCGAAAACGCCTGAAGATGCTCCTTCCGCAAGAACGGCGATCGCCATCCCCGCCAACCCTTCCTCACTTATTACGGTCCCCTTCTCCGCCGCTGATGTCTCCCTATTCTCCTCCTACATCCGTTCACCTTGGTTACTCATCTTTGGTACTCGACAAATCTGTCATATTTACATTTCGATCAAAACTCCTCAACGAACTCGAGCACACGACGAATGGTCTAATTGAGGGTGAGGCGACGCTTCGACACGCACTGGGAAGGCTCTGGCAAGTCATGAGCGAAGATCCAGATCAAAAGGAGACTTGGGCTCATATTATCACAAAAGTGGAAGATGACGAAGACGCGGGGGAGCAAAATGATCATATCAAGAGAATTGATCGCGCACCGGACCTCACACCGACAACGCATAAGATATTTATCAACAATGCCAGCGATTTGACCGCTCATGGATCACACTTGAATCAACCCGAGACACAGCTCGAAAGTTTGCAAAAATCAATTCTCCTCCTTCGGGAATTGCATGATAATGGGCGAGAATATGTTGAGCGGCTCCAAGAAATCAGGGAGGTGTTGGGAGACATCCGCGCTCAACGAAACACTATGTGGAACACTGTTCGGGAACGGGCAGTAAAGGAACTGCAAGATGTCGCAGTAATGGCTGTAGGGGACAATAGGTAGCCGTACTCTGTAATATTCTTCATTCAATGTCTCAATCAGGCACGGCTGTTGGAGTGGAGATCAATCCACCTTCACCGACCCTGAGATACTTGTGGGTGCTTTCGTCAGCATCATATCTGTCTCAAAACCACCACCTTTGTCTTTATCTTTGCCATCTACGTCTTCTGCTTCAATCTATTCAGCATTGCATCTAAAATATCTGATATATCATTTGATTTACTTACGATATAATTCCCAGCTTATCATCTTCGAGTAAGATTCTTCAGATCTTATAGTTCGTCGTTTTCGTAACATCTTACCCTCAGGTTTTGTCATTAGGCGACTAAAAAGCTATGACCCTACCGGACATTGGCATAGTGCACATGAATGGCATATCCGAATCTTGGGATTCTACGTCCACTTCACACGATCAAGCTGAGACTAGAGGTACTGATGTGGAAATTGAAAAATTGAAGAATTTGGCACGCTTATTACCATATTCTGTCGAATCCCATTCACAAATGCAACAATTGCTCGATTTCATCATAAAGAGAATCTGTCAAGCTGTCGAGGCCCAGGATTATGACGTTGGATTTCTGCAGTGGGACACGATGTTGGCGTAGTCTGTAATGCTTCTTCCTTCCTGTCACTGATAAGCTGACGAATTTTCCAAGCTGGATCACTCTTAAATATCCTATTCCCAAAGACAAGCGAATTAAACTCGCGAAATTGTATTTCGAGCTCAGTATTGTTCCCGGGATGTCGATGCAGGTTGTGGCAAGCAGTGCTGATAGCTTCCGACTCTTGACGAAATCAAAGAAGCTTTTGACCTTAGAAGATATGAGATTGCCATGGAAGCCGATCTACGACATTCTCAGTCAAGATCTTTTCTTGACTCGAAGACAATTTGAATATACGTACGGAACACCTCTCGCATGGTCGTCAGCAACCAGCTAATCGCAATGTTCAGTCAGCTTTCGTGGTGTATGGGCTATATTGCTGATTATGCCCGCAAATTTTTCCATCCTGCTGCTATCAATGACATGCTCTCTACTTTCGTACCCTTGATTGATGGAACTAGCTTAGATGTGCGTGCGAATCTACCTTATATCTACTTTCACCCTGACTTGTTCCTCAGAGGATCCTATCTTCTCAATACTACTTCACGACTTTTCTGCCCCTCTCCCACCCTCAAAGCTATCTTCCAATGTTACTCCGTGTGTGGGAATCCGTGAACTCGTACAAGTACGATGAACGAATGCTGCATTTCCTCTCAGAGTTAACAGAGATGCATAATGATCCTGGGGTCAGCGATCCGGGAAAACTCTCTCAAATTCCTGATGATGCAATTTCAGAAGGGGAAACAAGACCCAATTGGTCCAGAAATGATAGCCAGAGAGTTGAATCGCAATGGCTTGGTTTGTACAAGGATGTTGGCATATTTTCCGAACACGAATGGAATTTGCTGATGTGCAAATGTCTGGCTTCAATGGGTAAGCGGTACTCTTTTCCCAAGTAGAGCATTGCTGAACATTAGTCAGAAATATCTCTTGCTGACGGTGGATCTTTGACCACTGGTCCATCGGCGGATAGTAGTGCCGGTTTCGAGATCGGGAGGCTTCCAAAGCCTCAGTGGCGTATCAGTACGTTCAGCCCAGTCTTCCAGTTCCGATTGTGCTCACCGCCTTGAATCAAGCTTCTTTAGCAAAAATAATTGTCTATTCGATGGCTCCTGATGGCATTCCAGTCCAAGCGTCTAATGCACAAACACCGATGTTCTCGCCTCTTCCATCAGGAACGTGCACACCAAATCTTCAGAGCAATGGTAGCCCTTCCGAGGATTATCTTGCGTCTTCCCTTCGGAAAAGGACGCACATTCCGCCGAGAACGTATCTTGCTGGCTCAAAGGCTCTTGACTCTTTCGCTCGACTGATTGCATCTACTGAGAGTTTTTTTCATCCTTCGAACTCCGGTTCCTGGACTGAAGATGTGAGCCTACCATTTGAACCGTAGATTCTGTGTTTTGATGTCACAACCAGCTCAGTGCTTTCATCAAGTGCATCGCATCTGAGTTCAATAAACGTCTGCATTTCGTTTCTAATCTGATGACTCGACTCATGGAATTGCAGGTTGGTTTGAAGAACAAGAACTCGATTGTAAAACTCCTATGGTAGGTCAATCTCAGATTTGACGGACCTGACCAAAAACAATTTCCCCAGAATCGGAGGTTGACACGGCAGATGAAGCGAGAGCTTGTCAAGTCTATGCGGACTGTGGCGCTGCTGGCTATGTTTTCACAAGATTCGACAGTTGTGAATAATATTCAAGGGTGTTTGAAGTCAATGTGCGTGATGGAGCCCGATTTAATCCTCAATCCGATCTTGGAGCGTGCAGTACCTTCTCTAGAGGCTCTCACAGAGGTAAGCCTTTGTATCCTGTTCCACGAAAGACACTAGCTCAATCACATGCTAGACTCACCGCACGATTGCCGTTATCAAAGCACTAGGTGCAATAGCACCAGCCATTGTTTCTCGGCAGGTTCACTATGCTGGAGCCAAGCATCTTATTCCTATCCTTCAGTTGTTAATTCCCGGGATCGACCTCGTACGTTCATGGTGACTGTTCTAACGTCTTGCTCACCCATAACGTAGAATGACCCATCCAAAACGGTACAGATTTTCTTTCGCCTGTACAATTGTTCACCTTTTCATGTCAGAATTTAGTTATGTACCACGTCTTTTCTAGTTGAGATTTCGCAGTACATCACGATCGGTGATCTCACTGGGTTTGGTGATGCTGCACCTCGAAACGACCTCGAGGCGATCCTTCCACCAGAGACTCATCATACGTTACCTTCTCTAGCCGTCGACGGTACTGATGGATTTGTGGATCTCTCTCCGAAATTGACGTTTGATGAGGAGGACGCCCTATTAAAGGCACGAGTTCCCTCGGAATTTCGTTCGTATCCTTGCTGATGGGTCTGTAGGATTCAACGGGGGATTTTCCAGACTGGGTAGCCAATTTCATACGACGTGTGATTCAGCTACTAGAAAACTTACCTGAAGAGGGTCCAAACAGGTCGAGTGGAGGTGCAACAGAAGGTATGATGATCAACGTATCATAATCGGTGACTGGCTGAATCAATGCTTGAACTGCTCAAGTTCAAGTCGTCGATGCTGTTGCGCGCGCATGTAGTCAAATTTGCGTGCACTTGTCCGAGCCGCTCTTTGATATGGTGCTCAACATGGTCTTCAATTATGCTAGCACCAACATTCACACAAACGCTGTCCGGGCGATTCACCAATTAGTGGAGTGTGTTGCAAATGCTAATCCTGTGAAAACAATGGCCAAGTTCTTTTCTTTCTGTGCGGCCAACATTAAGATTGAGCTCGAAAACGGTGCTAGTTCCTTAAGAACAACTTCGGCATCTCTCCCGCTGCCATCTGACGCAACTTTACACTGGAACCTCGCTATCTTGCGAGGAGCTGTTTACAAGTTAGTTTGTCGTGAGTTTTTGAATAATCATCTGGCTTACATCTCCTTGTCATAACAGCGATGGAAGGGCGGTACGGTTGATTTCTCCTCTTTCAGCATCCAGCACTTAGGATTCTTCAGGCTTTGAAATATGAAAACGAGTTTATATCTCTGTTGCGTCTTCTCAGGGATAAAACATTTTCAAAACGGGGTTATTCTTGGACGGGGAAGCTGTTGTCAAGTCTTTTACTCACCCTTACCCACACCTATCCCTTGGAGAATAAATTCGTGAATCCTGCGGAATGGGACAGTCAAGGTCAGCATCTGCATCTTGTTCTGCTCATAGCTACATGATTCAAATATTTTCAGAGTTTTGTGAGAATCATCATCGTTACTGGGGCAAACGTTACCGCCCTGACGAAGTGCAGGTACTGTATAGCGATTTTCGACGGTGTAGCTTGATCTCAACCTCATAGATATGCTGGCATGTCCCTGGTGAAGATGAGATCCAGTTCGCGGTCCGGATTTTTAGAGAGCTCGTGGAACCCACCCTTGATCTTTTAGGAAAACTGATGAAGCCTAGTTCGTCCTGTTCTCTGTCCGAAGTGCTGTCTTCTCAATGCAGTTGAACTCATGCAGACGTACCAAGAGATGCTAGTTGGAGGAATGATTTTTGCAGGTGCGCAACCCTTTGTACTTCCTATAGTATGTTTGATCATGTTCAATAGGTATTTGACATTCGTCCGCAATGGATTCGCTGGTATTCCTACATTATGTGAGGAGAAAATGCCCCGAGAATACTATGCGGAACTGGCGAATACTAGCGATATTCTGTGAGTACATGCATTTTACGTTCTTGAATGTAAACTAAGATGTTTTCAGTGATGAGATTCCGGAGATGATTGCTCATGTCGACCCCGTTAACTCTTGTTTCTGTTTAAATGACGCTTCCAGACCTGATTACATATTCATCACAAATCTTCGCAAACGCTTTGGTCATTTCTTGCACTCAGCCTCAGTTTCTTTACGACAGCAGGGAGAAGAAAACACGGTTGATGCTGTCCAAACATTGGTGAGTAAGCTGCTGTCAATCAAAGATTGACTGATGTATTTCAAGGTGAGGTCTATGCGGACGTATTTCATCGAGTATGCGGACAGCCGTGACAGGTAGTATTTCCAGAACATCGGAAAACCATATATGTCTCATTTATGATTCAGCCCGCAGGTTAATGGTAGTAGCTATGTATCTGAAAAAAACGTGGCACGGTTATATATCGGGCAGAAGATGTGGCCCCGGGCAGTTTATGTCAGAAAAGCCAGGCTAGTCAAACTCTCATCTTGACACTTATTTGTCTTCTAATTTTTGACAGATATCACGCTTCTATCCGCCTCAAATGGAATTCTATTGAGCGTTGTCGCGGCGCCTTGGAAGACAACCTGATTGATGATCTTGTCGAGTGGTCTATCTGGCATTATCCCAGCATCCGACGGTAAGCAATAGATGTGCACTTAAGATACACTCAAAGTTCATATATCGCAGATCCGGCCAGGGAGTCCTAGAGGCGATTGCAGACGTACGTATGCAACAAGCTCGAATTAAAACAGAAGATAACGCTGGTAAAGATTTACGATGGCGTCCGACGTCGTGCCTTGCCCATCCTTCTCAAAGCCCTAGAACCAGGGGAAGATGACGATAGGATGAAGGGTGCTCTCTGGACA
>Ga0154006_1000165_pt1 | contig 22137 bp, 18 predicted proteins | sample TSFL090MetaG_FD_104747 | JGI IMG/M metagenome (GOLD analysis project Ga0154006, IMG submission 104747) | Attine ant fungus gardens microbial communities from Florida, USA - TSFL090 MetaG | ecosystem: Host-associated > Fungi > Mycelium > Unclassified | place: USA: Florida, Wakulla State Forest...
CGCGGTTTTACATCCTGAATCCCGGCGCAAAGCCTGCTGTGCCTGTCTCGACTGGAGCGAAAGGCGTTTTCATCTGGGAGGCGACGCCGGTCATGCGCTGATGGTGCGATTTTTGCAAAAGGCCTGGCTGGTTCGCATACCCGGCTACCGTGAAGTGAAGGTTACGGCCGAAGGCGCCAGAGCTATGCGCCAGCTGTTCAGGATAGATCCGCCCTGAAGCTGCGGGTGTATGTAACCTGTGCAAGAGCGCAGTCCGTTGGTATCCCCCTGTAAAGCCTGGTTCCCGCAGTTACTGCGCAGCAGGAGTCAACTTCGCTGCTTCAGGAGGTGCTAAGCGAGCAAGCAGGCCCCCAACGACGCTTAACCCATTACTTAAATCCTTCCAGAAAACCCACCATACTGAATAAAAAGCTTTTTCCTCAATCGTTTAAATAAAAATAGCACTTCCAGAAAACCCACTTAAAAGCACACTTCACCCCGCCAGCATTATTACATATTTTTACAATTTACAGGTTGCTTTACAGGGAAATAAATACAAACATCAAACGATATTGATAATCATTCTCGTTTAGGCTGCGTTTAGTTTTGTTTAAAGGGATTCTTATGAAGAAATTTATGGTAATAGCGCTTTCTCCATTGCTGCTCGCCGCTCCAATAACAAACGCCGCTGAAATTTTTAACAAAGACGGAAATAAAATCGATCTGCACGGTATGGTGGATGCTCGTCATCAGTTCAGTAAAAATGCCGACAATGCGGGAGATGAAAGCTATACAAGGCTGGGTTTCAAAGGGGAAACTGAAATCAGCGATGGTCTGACAGGGTTTGCTCAGTGGGAATACGAAATTAAGGCAAACAGCGCAGAAGATTCTGACACAGGTACCTCCTATACGCGTCTGGGGTTTGCCGGACTGAAATGGGATGATATCTACTCTCTCGATTATGGCCGTAACTACGGTCTTCTCTACGATATTGGCGCATGGACAGATGTATTACCTGTATTTGGTAATGACTCTTATCAGGATGCCGATCGCTTTATGACCGGCCGGGCTAATAACCTTTTAACGCTGCGGAATAAGAATTTTTTTGGCTTAGTTGATGGACTTGATTTTGCCCTGCAATATCAGGGAAAAAATGAAGGCTCCGGGGAAAGCGGATCCGGGCGTGAAGAAGAGAATCAGAATGGCGATGGTTATGGCGTGTCGCTTATCTGGAGCAATGATGACGGGATTAATGCAGGGGTAGCGTGGACCGATTCACAAAGGACGTTGTTGCAGAAAAACGATCGGCAGGGAAGCCGGGCTGGGGCATTAACTGCTGGCGTAAAATATGACGCTAACAATATATTGCTGGCAGCCAGTTATACCCGCAGTAATAATCTTGTACATATAGATAATTATGGCTGGGCGAAAAAAGCAGACAGCTGGGAGATTGCCAGTCAGTACAGCTTTGACTCTGGCGTGCAACCGGGTATCGCCTGGGTATATACCAGAGGAGATGTGATTAAAAATAACATCGGCAGCGCAGACATTGTCAACTATATCGACCTGAGCTTAAGCTATATATTAAACGCCAACATAACCACCTATGCCGATTATAAAATAAATTTACTTAACGCAGGCGACAATACAGAAAAAAGCGCTCTGGCCATTCCTGACGATAACACGCTTGGCGTTGGTATCGTTTATCAATTCTGACAAGCAACAGACCTAATTCTGCATATCGCACTCCAGGGGAAACCGTTTTATCTTCTTAAAAAGAATATTTAAGGCTTGTTTACCTGCCGTTGTTGAAACGACAGAATCTAAAAAATGAAAATCAACTGCCCCAGTAAATATAACCAACGCTATAGCGGTTTTACTGGACAGGCGAGTTTTTATTCTAAACAAAAAAGGAAATATACATGTTGAATAAAAGTAAACGTCGGATCATTGCTTTAGTCATGGCTGTGACAACAGTAATAATGGTCGCACCGACAAACGCGCAGGATATAAAACCTAAACGGATCCTGACGACCTTCACCATCCTGCAAGACATTGCGCAGAATGTTGCTGGGGATAAAGCCATTGTTGAATCAATCACCAAGCCGGGGGCTGAAATACATGATTACCAACCCACACCGCTAGATATTGTTAAAGCACAGTCTGCCGACCTTGTATTGCGCAACGGCTTTGGATTAGAGCGCTGGTTCGATAAGTTTTTCCAGGGCGTTCATAACGTACCGAGCGTAGTCGTTTCAACAGGCATTGAACCGATGATTATCAAAGATGGCCCATATTCAGGTGCGCCAAATCCGCACTCCTGGATGTCACCTGCTAACGCTATCATTTACGTTGAAAACATCCGTAAAGCGCTTGATAAAATCGACCCCAAAAATGCCGCCTCCTATGACAGCAACGCGGCTACCTATACCCAAAAGCTCGAAGCACTGAATAAACCTATATCAGCGATGCTTGCGAAGATTCCCGCAAAAGAGCGGACGCTGGTCACATGTGAAGGGGCATTCTCTTATCTGACGCGCAACTACGGCCTTAACGAGCTTTATTTGTGGGGAGTTAATGCTGATGAAGAAGGGACGCCGCAGCAGGTTCGTCACGTTATCGACGAAGTGCGCAAAAACCACGTTCCTGCTGTGTTCTGCGAAAGTACAGTCAACGATAAAGCTATGCAACAGGTGGCGTCTGAAACGGGAGCGCGCTTTGGCGGAACGCTTTTTGTTGACAGTCTGACCGATAGCGAAGGCCCCGCACCGACCTACATTAAGCTTCTCGATTACAACGCCAAAACGATTTTGAGGGCTTTTAATGTTAACAACTAATCTTTACCCCACGGTCAGAGTGGAGGCTCTGACCGTCGCCTATCGCGGTGGCAACATTGGGCTCTCTGACGTCAGTTTTGAACTCCAGCAGCCCACGATCTGTGGGCTAATTGGCATGAACGGCGCGGGAAAATCAACGTTGTTCAAGGCGATTATGGGATTTGTCTCGCCAACGAACGGGAGGGTCGAGATTTGCCAGCAGCCCGTAAAATGGGCTCAAAAGCAGAACATAATCGCCTATGTTCCCCAGACAGAAGAAGTTGACTGGACCTTTCCGGTATCGGTACGTGATGTGGTGATGATGGGGCGCCAGGGGCGCATGGGCTTTCTACGTATTCCATCTGCAAGGGATGCCAAAATTGTAATGGAAAGCCTGATCCGCGTCGGCATGGAGGCATTTGTCGATCGTCAAATTGGTGAACTTTCTGGTGGCCAGCGCAAGCGTGTCTTCCTTGCACGCGCGCTCGCTCAGCAAAGTCTGATTATGCTGCTTGATGAACCCTTTACCGGTGTGGATGTAAAGACCGAACATGCGATTATCACCATCCTTCGCGAACTCAAAGAAGACGGACATATCATCATCGTCTCAACCCATAATCTGGCAAGCGTTCCTGATTTCTGCGATACCGTCATGATGATTAACTCCACGCTTATTGCTTTTGGCTCGGTCAGTGAAGTCTATAGACCAGATAACCTGGGCAAAGCCTTTGGTGGTGCGATTCACCAGTTGCCGGTCGGCCTGGCTCCCATAGAACGGCATACCTTTGGCAAAAATCCTGAAGGGAAAGGTATATCAGCATGATAAGTTCTCTGGCATCTCTGCTTGCCGAACCTTTCAGTTATATTTTCATGATAAAGGCTATTTTTGGCGGGGCGGCAGTTGGCGCATTATGCGGTATTCTGTCATGTTTTGTGACGCTCAAGGGGTGGTCACTGCTGGGCGATGCGCTTTCTCACTCCGTTGTGCCCGGCGTGGCCGTTGCGGCGCTTGTCGGCGGACCTTTTGCCCTGGGGGCGTTTATTTCTGGTCTGTTGGCCGTACTAGGAATAGGCCTTATTGAGCGGAATTCAATACTGAAAAATGATGCGGTAATTGGGGTGGTATTCACCGCATTCTTTGCGGCTGGCCTTTTTATTATTTCGGTTTTTCCCTCGAACATCCGTATTCAGACCATACTGTTTGGCAATTTACTGGGCATTTCCAATACAGATCTTCTTCAGCTTGGCATCATCGGACTCATCTGTATTGTCGCCATAGCAGTCAAATGGAAGGATTTGTTGATTTACTGTTTTGATCCGAATCATGCGCGCGCAATCAGCCTCAACGTCCATACGCTACATCTTACCTTACTGATACTCCTCTCCCTTGCTGCTGTGGCGGCTTTGCAGACCGTCGGGGCTCTGCTCGTGGTCGCAATGCTAATCACTCCCGGCGCAACAGCGCAGTTACTTACGGAAAGATTTGGTCGTATGTTATTCATTGCACCGCTCCTGGCTGCACTGGCCTGCACAGGCGGTGCCTATATTAGCTATTTCCTGGATGGTTCCACCGGCGGAGCAATTGTCGTGATTCAGACCTTAATGTTTATCTCGGCGCTGGTCTTTTCGCCTAAAAAGGGGATTTTGGCAACGTGCCGCCGCCATCATGTTTTCAACAAGGAACCAGCCAAATGACTTTTGAGGTATTTCTGACATCGCTACTTCAGCCGCTGCAGTACGGATTCATGCTAAAGGCGATGGCAACCGGCGTGTTTGTGTGCTCAGTCTGTGCTGTTCTTTCCTGCTTCATTGTGCTGAAAGGATGGGCGCTGATAGGCGATGCCATGTCGCATTCCATCCTGCCCGGCATTATTTTCGCTTATATTATTGGGGTTCCCATGGCCATCGGCGCCATTGTCAGCGGCGTTGCCTGCGTGATGATGGCCGGGGCCGCGCGTAATATCACCATGGTGAAACCAGATGCCCTACTTGGTATCTCTTTCACCGGTTTTCTTGGTGTGGGTATGATCCTGTTGGTGGCAACACCAGGCAATATCCATTTTATGCATATATTATTCGGCAACCTGTTAGGGATTGAAAAAGATGTTTTAATTCAGACTATTATCATAGGATCGCTGACTCTTTTGATTATTCTAATCAAGCGTAATGATCTTATCCTGTTCTGTTTCGATCCCTGTCAGGCCAGCGTCATTGGGCTCTCTCCGGCAAGACTCGAGCTGTTTTTACTGGTGCTTGTCGCCGCTACGGCTGTAACGGCACTGCAGGTTACGGGCATTGTTCTGGTGGTTGCGATGTTAATTGCGCCAGGCTGTATCGGATTTCTTTTAACCCAGCGCTTTTACCCAATGTTACTCGTTTCAGTCTCTTCGGCCATAATTAGCACTGTTGCAGGAACCTTCGCCAGCTTTTGGCTGAATGGTGAGACCGGAGCGACAATCGTACTCGTTCAGGCGAGCCTGTTCGTTCTGGCATTCCTGTTCGCGCCAAAGAATGGTTTATTACACAGAAGAAAAAGCCTCGCGCTTCAGACATAACGAGGTTTAAGCGGATACAGACGACAACCGGACGCTGAACCAAAGAAACGAGGCCTCATGCCTCGTTGTATCACATCGCTCAGCGTCCGTTGCCAGGGCCGGAGTTTCGCCACAACAGCTGTTGTAATTTACCAGCCCATTCAATCTTTACACGCCTGACCTTCAAAAGGAAAAGACGGGTAAGGCTGATTTCACCTGTAAAGGGCAGCGCTCGTTTTTGATACGACGATCGACGAGTTAACAGGGTTTTCAGGTAAATCCCTCCACGTCATAAAATTTGGTGAGTTACCGCTTTGTACGCCACAGGCTCGTCATACGCCGAACGCTTGCTATAGCGTCATGATTTATCACGGGACGCATATTGCTCGTCGCTAACGTGCTCCATCCAGTCAACGACTTTGCCTTCCTGCGCCTCGGCGATGGCGATATGCGACATGCTGTTCTGCGGCGCGGCGCCGTGCCAGTGCTTCACGCCCGCCGGGATCCAGACGATGTCTCCGGGCCGGATCTCGCGCGCCGGACCGCCCCATTCCTGAACGAGGCCGAGCCCTGCGGTGACGATGAGCGTTTGACCGAGCGGATGGGTATGCCACGCCGTCCGGGCGGAAGGCTCAAAGGTTACGGTCGCGCCGCCGATGCGTGCCGGTTCGGTTCCCTGAAACGGTGAGTCAATGCGCACCGTTCCAGTAAAATAGTCAGGCGATCCTTGCACCGAGGGTTTTTCTCCACTTTGCATTACGGTAATCACAGGTGTGTTCTCCTTTGAGTAAACAGCTGAACAGGCCAGCGCGAGCGACATTGCAGCAGCGATAATGATTTTCATACGGCTCCGACGATCGAGTCAGGGAAACAACGACTGGCGCTGGCCCCGCTGGTAGATAGTAAGTTCAGTGTAGGCTTAATGGGATTGTTTGATAAGATGGTCAAATATGAATAGCTATGTGCATAACATTCAACAATGATGCCTGAAAACCTCAATGACCTGCGCGCTTTTCATCTTGTGGCGCGAGAGAAAAACTTTACGCGCGCCGCCGCGCAGCTTGGCATATCGCGCTCTGGATTAAGCCACGCGATCGCGGCGCTGGAGGCCCGGCTGGGCGTCAGACTGCTGACGCGCACCACGCGCAGCGTGAGCCTTACCCAGGCTGGCGCGCGGCTTTATAACACCCTGCAGCCGATGCTAAGCGAGCTCGATAGCGAACTCGCTACGCTGCGTGCGCTGGGCGAGAAGCCAGCGGGCACCGTGCGCATTACCGCGCACGATCACGCCATCGAATCCGTGCTCTGGCCGCGCCTGCAGCCGCTGCTGAAGCGCTATCCGGAGATGCAAATCGAGATAAGCGTGGACTATGCGCTGACCGATATCGTGGCGCAGCAGTTTGATGCCGGCGTGCGGGTCGGCAACGTGGTCGATAAGGATATGATCGCCGTGAGGATTGGCCCCGACTTCTATATGGCGGTGGTTGCCGCGCCGGAATATCTGCAGGATAGAACGTTGCCGGACACGCCCGCTGAGCTGACGACGCATCAGTGCATCAATCTGCGGCTGCCGACGCGCGGCGGGATCTATGCCTGGGACTTTGAAAACGAGGGCAAAACATTAACCGTGCGGGTGCAGGGTCAAACCGTTTTTAATACCACCGGGCTGATGCTGCAGGCGGCGCTGGATGGAATGGGGTTCGCCTATGTGCCGCTGGCTCTGGCGCAGCAGTACATCGAGACGGGGAGATTAGTGCCGGTTCTACAGGCATGGTGGCCGCTTTTCCCGGGATACCATCTTTACTATGCCAGCCGCCGTCAAATGATGCCGGCGCTGACTGAAGTGATTAACGCGCTGCGCTACAGGGAAGCCTGACGCTTAGCAAGCGCACGCATAAGCGAATGCAGCTGAACCATCGTGGAAAAAAGCGGTCAAAGTCTGTTGGCTACGGACATCCAGACATGACATTAACGCATAGCTAAACAAAAGGTGGATAACCTGATGTATTTGCGCGCTAATTCAACGCTAAAATTCTGCTGGTTTCTGCAATACTGCGCCGTTCGCCGCATCTTTTCCCGGAGTTTCACACAGGCTGTCCACTTTTTCTGTGGATAACTTAGCGGCTTACTCTTCACTATTTTCCATTAGATCGACCATTGCGCCCTTGTGCGCTTCCACATAGCGGATGTAGCGCATCAGCGTTTCTGGTTTTTTCCAGGTGCCTTCCTGCATAATTTGCGGAACAGAATAGCCTTTGCGCGCCAGATCCTGCGCGGCGCCGACGCGCGCGCTATGACCGCTCCAGCGGCGGTAGCGATTTTTGTTTGGCTTCGCGGTGGTGCTATGCCCGGCCGCCTCCCACGCGCGGGTGAAAATGCTTTTCAGCGCGGGCGTGCTCATCGGTTCGTCGGTGACGACCATCACTTTGCCCGAGCGGTGCACCGGCGCAAAAAGATAGGCGTCCGGTTCACCGATAAGCCCCGATGCCACAATCCACTTTGTCAGCACCGCCGACGACTTTGAACCCAGCGCTTTTACCAGGCTGCCGGTATCCAGAATGGTTTTGGTCCATGATCCTTCAAGAATGATGCGACCATCTTCCGCACGCATCACGTCGCCAACGCGAAAGCGCGCCACTTCACTAATACGCATCAGCGTGCTGTAAGAGACGTGAAGAAAGGCGAGATCGCGCAGGTTACGCAGACGTTGATCATCAGCCCAGGCCGCCTCTACCTTTTGCAGATCGCTTAGCCGGAACGGCACCGCCTGGCCGGTACGCTCGCCGGCGACCACCGCCATGCGGTTGATCTTTTTTACCGCGCGCGCGACCAGCGGCGAGGTCGACGGCGGCACCAGACCGGCGTTACGGTGTAACATTGCAATCAGCGACTGATGTGTGCCGATGGTCGATGAGGCGCGTCCGATAGACTGTAAATAGCTCAGGTAGTCGCGCAGATCCTCAGGCGACATCGGCAGCAGCACACGATTATTCGCCGCAGCCCAGCGATAGCAGACGCGCATCACGCTCATCAGCTGGCGCCAGGTATTAGGCGCAAACGCATCTTTATCCTGAACAAACTCGCGCAGACGCTGTGCAAGGTCGTCATCCGACTGAGAGAGCGGAAGCAGGGCCTGTGAGGTGATTAATCCATCCATATCTGTTTAATTTATCCGCAATTCAGCTGGCGATCGCGCTACGTGAATTCTGAGCAACAAGCAGGGGCAGACTGCTGCAGATTTTGCGTAGCGCTGTCATTTTCAGGAAGCAGGGCGTATCCATTTTGATGTCCGGGTAGGGTTTCCAGCAGAGCTTCACAGGATAAACGACGTGTTAAGCAAGGATCCTGCCCGGATCCGCATGATAGCGGGTTTGGCAAAGGATGTCGCTGGGTTTATATAAGTCTTATTATATAAAGTTTGATTATTGAATGATTATTATGTAGTGAATAAGGTTGCAGATTGATGCCCTAACTCTGAAAACATAGTCTTACTGAATTATGAATAAAATATCACCAATTATTTTTCTGGCGTAATTTTATTGTGTTAATAGAATCTATTGTAATACTTCTATAAAATTTAAAGTCGACTAAAGAAGGCTGGCCATCATTTAATAAGTAATGGCCTTATTATTAACTCATTCATTGCGCTTGAGATTCATTAAATTCTTTCAAAAAAACAGGAAACCAGTCTACAAACTGCTTGGCTGATAAGTAGTTATTGTAAATTTCTTCTGCTGTTTGATCTAATGAAAAACTGGCAAAGTTTTGATGGACAAGTCTGTTTCTATTGGCGCCTATATCTAGGAAAGATTTTATTGATTTAGCAATTTCTTCGTTCCCGTTAACATAATTTTTTGCATACGTTAGAAAATCATCACCAAATAATGCAAAGAATTTATTTGCATTCGACTTCCCCCATTCGAACCATGTATGATACTTTCTTTCAATAACATTTCTCTGGACCATGAAGGCAATAACGTGCCTTTCATAGGTACACTCAACCACAAACCTATACACACACTCGCTTAATGTGTTTTCAAAATAACTTGCAGATGATAATAAAAGAGACTTTCTAAAATTGTCATTGACCAAGTTTTGAAATGAAATCTCTTGATTGTCATTCAGATAACCTAGCAAGGTTGTGAATTCTGAATGTAAGTTATCAACTATCGTAACGTTCATATTCGGCCCTTACGAATAATCTATTCTCCAAAAACAGACCTGGCAACTTGGAATCTTTTTTCCAAATTGCTTTTCTTAGCAGTGCCTTCTGAAGAAGCTTCTACAAAGTTTTCATCTTGTCGCAGTTTCTCAATTTTTTCAAAATCAACTTTGTAATCAACCAAAGTTTTCGCATTAAAGTATGGAAGGCAAACAGATCGAAATACAGACTCGAATAATGCTATATTGAATCTATTACCTCCTCTTGAATAAAAGCTTTTTTCAGGTAGCTCAGAACATGCATCCAAAAAGCTTTTAAATATTGACTTGATAAAATCAACTTTTTCTTTATCAACTTGTTTCATTTTTTTTGAGAATTGATTTAGAAACTTTGTCATTGAAGAACGGTAAGATTCAAAGTCAACCAACATAGCAACACAGCGAAGAAGAATTTCATTATCTTTCATATTGATATCAAGCGCAGGAAGACCCAAAATACCCCTCCATGCTTTGAGCTTGTTAAGCTCTTGTATAGCCTCATAAAAATATGAATGATACATGCTAGTTCTTATTTCTTGAGCTTTGAGATTTGCGCCACCACTATTTAACCTATTAAATATTTCATACATTGATGAGTCATCACCTTCTGGCGTATTTTGCTTAACAATGATTACTCTCAAAGGCCTGAGATCAAATTGTGTTTTATAATCGGATAAAGTCGCATAATTTTTTCCATGAAATGGATTTACACGATCAACTAAACCAGTGGGGAGCGAAAGATTAAATCTTTGGAAATAATCATCATTTTGTAAAATATCTTCAGGAATCCCATTGTACGCTTCAAATATTTCTCTTAGCTCAGCTCTTTTTTCTTTCCGCGGAAATCTTTGTTTAATAAAGTAATATACGGACATTAATCTTTGCTGACCATCTATGACAAGGAAATTATTACGTCCCTGTTCATAAATAAAAAGCTGAGGTACGGGCAATCCTAAAATCAAAGACTCGATCAATTTTGAAGATTTTTTTATATCCCATACGAAATTTCGTTGAAATCCCGGGATCTTAATAGATCCCGTTTGAATAAAATTAAATAAAGTCATAACATTAAAATCGTTTGGCGCAGAGCTAATATCATATTCATCAATTTGAAGATCTATATCTTCATCTAAATCATCGAAAAACCATTTAATTTCACTATTGGACATATCGAACCTCACATAAAAAATAAGAAAAACATAATTGAGCAGTGATATTCAAACCGCCAGATCTAGAGGTAAATCACTAATATCTCTTAATCTTTTTCCTTCTATCATGGTCATGAGCAATGATAATCCTTCTGCGCCAATATCTCCTAATTCTTCATAACATTCAACAAGTTCATTTAGAGCAAAATGGTATACGTAATCCATATCCCCTGTTCCGAGTGCAAGAGAAGAAAGTCTTGTTGCGGTTGGTTCAGCAGTAACTGCAACAATATGAGGTGTCCGCCCCTTTCTCGTTCTTATTAAGTTCAATGCTTCAGTGCGAGTATTCTGGGAACGATCAGATCTCATAGTGAATTTGCAAGAAACACTAGCATGCAAAATATTTTTTGGAAAATTAGATTTATGATTTTCAAGGCGAATCATTGTTAGCTTACTATTGTAATTATCAACAATAGTGCTGTATCTATTGATAGTATAATCATCCTCAGGCTCTCTTGATATGATGATATCAGGAGCAATGGTATAACCATCTCCCAAAAAATTCTTAAGCGTTTCATGTTCTTCAGCTAGCTTTGCCAGCTCGGTAAGATGAGCGTATTGCTCATATTGGCCAAGCACACCAGTATTACGCTGCTGTACTTTTTGTATTGTCCAGTTGCCGGGCCTAAGCATAGCTAACTTTGGAAAAGTTTCTCGAATAAAAATAGCGCAAGCATTCTCGAATTCATTACCAACAGTTTGCCCATCTTTTTTCTTTTCATAAACAGTTATTGGAATTAATAAACGCTTACTGATTTTTTCTAATAATTTATTAGAAAGCAGTACGCTTATTTTTTGACCCGTATCTGCATTGCTTGCAACACAATCAGCACCAAACTTATTGAGCCTTGAAAAGGACCAAGTGCCGTTATTAATTAGCATATTATGAAACTCATCGCGTTTAATTGAAATCAGTCCTTTCATGCAGCTGTTTCTTCCCTATCACTTAATGATAAAATTACATCACGAATACGCTCACCAACAGCCTGAGCTACAGGCGGAGGAAAAGCGTTACCAACTTGACGATAGGCATGCGTTTTCGAACCGATGAATGACCACTCATCAGGAAAACCTTGAATTCGAGCTGCCATCCTTACGTTTAATAAGGGCATGTTCTCAAAGCCAGCTTTTATTGTACCGTCTCGTAATAACACGCCTTTAAATTCAGGCCCAGGTATTTCATGTTCTGCCCCAACACGATGCCCGTAAATACCAAGAGATTGCCACTGTTTTTTTGCTCTTGTTGGGCCCAAGTCCGGCCCGCCATGCTTTTTAGAACCACCAACCAATGTCGGTGCTACGGTATTTGCTAGTTTCTTCCAAGCATCAGCACCAAGCCATCCTTTGGAAGAAACGAGATCATGTAATGCTTCGCCTACAGTTACAGGTTTGATAACTGTAGGCTCAGGCCAGATGAATTTGCCAAAAACATTTTTTTTGAAAGCGACTAAAATAGCTCGAGGACGTAATTGTGGTACTCCAAAGTCACTAGCATGAAGTATGCGCCATTCAGATTTATATCCTAAATCTTCAAGTTGAGCTTGAATTTCAGCTCGATAGATAGAAAACTTCTGATCAAGAAGCCCAGCTACATTTTCAATCATTACTGCCGTTGGTTTAACTGTTGCTACTACCTTTAATGCTGCGGGAAAAAGATCTCTTTCATCATCTTGTCCTAGTTGAAGTCCAGCTTTGCTGAATGGAGGACAAGGGACACCACCAGCTACAAGCTCAATTTCACCTGCATATTTGTATGCTTCTTCTTCAGCAAAACGCCTTAAATCTTCATGTAACACCGGCCCCCAATTCAAGCCTAAGGTTTCATTGTTGTGACGTAAGGTCGCGCAAGCATAAACATCATTTTCAATAAGAACACTATGTTTAAACCCAGCTTTATGGAGGCCTAAAGCTTGCCCTCCAGCACCGGCACACATCTCAATAGTACGCATAATCACCACACTCTAGCCTGCGAATTACTGAATATAATACCAGTTGTTTGATCAGAACTGAATCCTTGTGAAAAACGTAGTAGACGTGTACTAAGAAATCCATATACTCAGCATTTAAATCTTACACATTAAGAGAATAAGCTATTGTATTATATGAATAAAAACCTATCAGGTCATGCTGGTTTTGTATTTCAATCAAGCTTAGGGGGATGTTGATGTAATGGAAACGAGAGCAAAGAATGTTGTACTACTTTGGCTAACAAAAAAGTGACCACTATCTATACAGACTAAAAATGTTTGAAAATTCCTATACATCCTCATAGTTCTTGGCTCAAGCTAAAATTCATATTTTTTTAGATAAAAAAATTAATTACTTAGCTATTTTTGTTAATAATTTGATTATGGAAATGTAAGCCCTAAAAATTCTTGATGATTTTGAAGTGCTATTTATAATATAGCAATTATGCTATAAGCCTATCGACGGAAGAAGAAAGCTATAAATCATGAAGCAACATACTATTTAAATCCTTAACAACACATTTATTGCCCTTAAGATCAGTGGTTTATTAATCTATTTGATCTATGTAATTTCATTGTATTTTTAGTAAAAATTATATTTGCCTCCCTCCCAATCCTCTCCTACGCTTTTCTCCCTGAACACAAACCCATTGCGACTACGATCGCCTTTTTAAGCGGTAAAGGAGGAAAGTAAATGCAATACCGTAAACTTGGCCACTCGGGCCTGCTGGTCTCGAAATTCGTACTGGGCACCGTGCCGTTCGGCGGCAAAGCGGGATTTGAAAAAACCGGCAACGTCACCGCCAGCGAAGCGCGCCGCTTTATCGATATCGCGCTCGATCACGGCGTTAACATGATCGATACCGCCGATCTCTATTCGATGGGCGGCGCGGAAGAGGTGGTCGGCGAAGCGCTTGGCGATAAACGTGACAACGTCATCCTGGCGAGCAAAGCGCGCAGCCCGCTCGGCGACGGCCCGAACGAGAGCGGCGCCAGTCGTTACCATCTCATCAAAGCGTGCGAAGCGAGCCTGCGCCGCCTGAAAACCGACCATATCGACCTTTACCAGATCCATAACTGGGATGGCGTCACCTCGGTTGAAGAGACGCTGCGCGCGCTGGAAGATCTGGTGAAAAGCGGCAAAATCCGCTACTTCGGCACCTCCAACTACACCGCCTGGCAGATGATGAAGACGTTAGGCTGCGCCAGCGAGCAGCGGCTGCTCAAGCCCGTCAGCCAGCAAATCTACTACACCCCGGAATCGCGCGAAGCGGAGTTTGAGCTGCTGCCGATGGCGATTGACCAGCAGATCGGCACGCTGATCTGGGGGCCGCTGGGCGAAGGCCTGCTGACCGGCGCGGTCAGCCGCCACGGCAAAGCGCCGGAATCCACGCGTCAGGGCAGCGGCTGGCCGGAACCCTACGTACACGATATGGAGCACGCCTATAACGTGATCGAGGTGCTGGAGCAGGTCGGCAAAGAGATCAACGCCTCTGTCGCGCAGGTCTGCCTGGCCTGGCTGGCAGAACGTCCTGGCGTCAGCGCGCTAATCGTCGGCAACCGCAGCGAAACGCATCTGCGTGAAAATCTCAAAGCCTTCGACCTCACCCTGAGCGATGAGCAGCGTCAGCGTATTGAGCGCGTTACGCGTCCGGCGCCGCGCTATCCCTACTGGCATCGCTTCACCAGCGGCATGGACCGTCTCGATCCGGCAGAGCAACCTTTCCTGGATGAATATCGTCAGACCCTCGACGAACGTAAAGATCAGGCGCAGAAATAAGCTGCAGGCTGGCCCCGCGCTTTATGCCGAAAGCACCTCTTTTTGCACAAACAAAAACGGCGGCCCGAAGGCCGCCAAAAACCCTCAATTATGGTTAGTATTGAGGAAGCAGTGGCACTGCAATGATGAAGAGATTAGCCCTTAACGCCGCCCGCCGTCAGGCCGCTGACCAGCCAGCGCTGCGCCAGCAGGAACACCAGCGTGATCGGGATGGCGGAGAGCACGGCGGCGGCGGCGAAGTCGCCCCACAGATAGTTCTGCGGGTTGAGATACTGCTGCATCCCCACCGCCAGGGTATAGCTGTTGACGTCCCGCAGCAGCAGCGAAGCGACCGGCACTTCCGTCACCGCGGCGATAAACGCCAGAATAAATACCACCGCCAGGATCGGCACCGAAAGCGGCAGGAGCACCAGTCGGAACGCCTGCCACGGCGTCGCGCCGTCCAGCGCGGCCGCCTCTTCCAGCGAGCCGTCGATGGTTTCGAAATAGCCTTTGATCGTCCAGACGTGCAGCGCAATACCGCCCAGGTAGGCGAAAATCACGCCGCCGTGCGTATTCAGCCCCAGGAAAGGCAGATACTGTCCCAGCCGATCGAATAAAGCATAAAGCGCCACCAGCGAAAGCACAGCCGGGAACATCTGAAAAATCAGCATCCCTTTCAACAGGCTGGCGCGTCCGGCGAAGCGCATGCGAGCAAAAGCATAGGCGCAGGTGGTGGAAAGCGCCACTATGCCGAGCGCGCTAATGCCAGCGATCTTCACCGAGTTCCACAGCCACAGCAGTACCGGGAACGGCGGCGGCGTGACGCGTCCGTCGGCATGGGTCACGCTGAAGCCCAGCGCCAGCCGCCAGTGCTCCCAGGAGATCTGCTCCGGGATCAGGCTGCCGGTGGCGAAGTTGCCCGCGCGCAGCGAGATCGCCACCACCATCAGCAGCGGGAAAAGGATCGCGGCGATAAACGCCAGCAGCAGCAGATGGGTCAGCAGCAGACGCAGCTTCTGCGATTTAGGTTGTACCATAGCCATAACGCCTCCTTAGTCGAACTTCATCCGCACGGCTTTCAGGTTAATCACCGCCAGCGCGCCCACCAGCAGGAAGATCAGGGTGGCGATCGCCGCCGCCAGCCCAAAGTCCTGCCCGCCGCCGCCCTCAAAGGCGATGCGCCACGTATAGTTCACCAGCAGATCGGTATAGCCCGCCGGCGTGGTGGTGCCGAGCCGATCGGGGCCGCCGTTGGTGAGCAGCTGCACCAGTACGAAGTTGTTAAAGTTAAAGGCGAAGCTGGCGATCATCAGCGGCATCAGCGGCTTCAGCAGCAGCGGCAGGGTAATCAAAAAGAAATTCTGCATGGGTCCCGCGCCATCCATCGCCGAGGCTTCGTAGAGATCGTCCGGGATCGCCTTCAGCAGCCCCATGCAGAGGATCATCATGTAGGGATAGCCCAGCCAGGTATTGACGATAACCAGCATGGCGCGCGCCAGCAGCGGGTCGCTGAACCAGGCGGGCTTCAGACCGAACAGCGCGTTGAGCAGCACGTTAATCTCGCCGAAGCTCTGGTTAAACAGCCCCTTGAAAATCAGTATCGAAATAAAGGCCGGTACGGCATAGGGCAGGATCAGCATCACGCGATAAATCGCTTTGCCTTTCAGCGCCTCCCACTGCACCAGACAGGCGAGCACCATGCCAACGGCGACGGTCAGCGCCACGGTCAGCAGCGAGAAAAGCAGCGTCCAGCCGAAAATCGCCAGGAAGGGTTTCTGAATGCCCTCGTCGGTAAAAACCCGCACAAAGTTTTTCCAGCCCGCGCCAACCGTAAAGCCGGGGCTGAGCTGCTCGCTGCCCCAGCTGCCGTCGGCGTTGACGCGCTGAAAAAAGCCGGTTCGATCGTTCGCCTGATAGATCTCGCCGCTCTGCTGATTTTTCAGCCGCCGATCGGCGGTGAGCTGATAGAGCGGCCGCGTGCCGGAGAACTGCCGCAGCGAGCTCATTACCAGCTCGCGCCCGTCCGGCAGCCTGGCGCGGAGTTGCGCGAGCGCCTGGCGGTTGCCGGTGACGACCTTCAGCGTCGCGCGCTGGCCCGCCGGCGGCGCGGCGCGGGTCATGCTGAGCTGCTGTTCGCCGCCAAAAGCGAACGGCGGCGAGACATAGCTCTCGCTGTCGGCGGAGAGCACCAGCTGCCAGCGATCGCCCGCAGGATAGAGCGCAAAGTTCATACCCGCGCCGTCCTGATACTGACGGCTCAGCAACACCTGCTGCGCGCGCGCCTGGGTCAGCTGGTTGCTGCTGCTGTAGTTGGTAAAGGCGATCGCTACGGTACAGGCGAGGGGAAAGAGCACAAACAGCGCCATCCCGGCAAGCCCGGGATAGACGTAGCGCCAGGCGTAGGCGCGCCGGTTAGCGTAGATCCAGATGCCCGCCGCGCTGACGATCAGCGTCAGCAGCGCAAACAGATATTCGCCCTGCGCATACATCAGCACCAGAAGGTAGCCGACCAGCAGACAGCAGATCCCGACGAGAACGCGCTTCAGCAGCTGGCCCGCGCGGCCTGTTTTCGGTTTTCCTGACATGATTCGGTGTTCCTTGACAACCAGTGGTAAGCCGGCGCGAACCGGCTTCGGGAGAGGCATTACTTGTTCAGGCGCGCCTGCGCGTCTTTCAGCGCGGCATCGACGCTCTGACGGCCGCTCAGGGCGTTAAGCGTGGCGGTGCGCATCGCATACCAGAAGGCCGCCATCTGCGGGATATTCGGCATAATGTCGCCGCTGCGCGCGTTATTCATGGTGGCGGCGATGCGCTCATCTTTTTCCAGCGTCTGCTGGAACGACTTCAGCGTCACCGCGCCCAGCGGCTTGTCTTTGTTTACCGCATCCAGCCCGGCGTCGGTCAGCAGGTAGTTTTCAAGGAACTCTTTTGCCAGCTCTTTGTTCGGGCTGGCGGCGTTGATGCCCGCGCTCAGCACGCCGACGAAGGTTTTCGACGGTTTGCCGTTCAGGGTCGGCAGCAGCGTGACGCCGTAGTTGATGCCGCTCTTGTCGATATTGCTCCAGGCCCAGGGACCGTTGATGGTCATCGCGGTCTGGCCTTTATTGAACGCCGCTTCGGCGATCGAGTAGTCGGTGTCGGCGTTAAGGGTTTTGGCTTTAACCTGATCGACCAGGAACTGCATGCCCGCTTTCGCGCCGGCGTTATCTACGCCGGTATCTTTGACGTCGTAGCCGCCGTCGCGCTTTTTAAAGGCGTAAGCGCCGTCCGCAGCCAGCAGCGGCCAGGTGAAATAGGGTTCCTGCAGGTTGAACATAATGGCGCTCTTGCCTTTGGCGCGCAGCTGTTTGTCGACGGCCGCCATCTCTTCCCAGCTTTTCGGCGGGTTGGGCAGCAGGTCTTTGTTGTAGATCAGCGACAGCGATTCGACCGATACCGGGTAGCCGATCAGCTTGCCGTTAAAGCGCACCGCATCCCAGGTAAAGGGAAAGAGCTTCTCCTGAAAGCTTTTATCCGGCGAGATCTCCGCCAGCAGCCCCGACTGGGCATAGCCGCCAAAGCGGTCGTGCGCCCAGAAGATAATGTCCGGGCCGTCGCCGGTGGCGGCCACCTGCGGATATTTCTCTTCCATTTTATCCGGATGCTCGACCGCTACTTTAATGCCGGTATCCTGCTCGAACTTCTTACCCACCTCGGCGAGCCCGTTGTAGCCTTTATCGCCGTTGATCCAGATAACCAATTTTCCCTCTTCGATCTTGGCGATTGCCGAGGCCGAAAACAGCATGGCCGTAAGGGCGGAAAGGGCAAAAAGGCGTGCGCCGGTTTTCATTGTCATAACTCCATCCTGTTAGCGGAAACGGAAATCGTTTTCCCGCACATTGTGACCCTCCGCTGCCGCTTCTCATCCTCCCGCGCTCTACGCCTGCCAGCGCTAAGCCGTGATCCCCGTTGCAAAACCGGCCGGTTATCACGGTCTGGCGCACACTCCGGTCGCCGCGACTCTGCGCGGTCGATCACAAAAAACCGCCCGCTGCCGTCCCGACTGCGACGCGCGCGGCGATCTCCTCCTCCTCTCTCATCCCCCAGCGAAACCGCCTGCGGCGGAGGATGCGCGCGCCCGGCGCCTTTCCCATAGTGGACGCCGGAGTCTGCCTGCGGCGATGCAGGCAAGAATGAGCAAGCGGAGAGGAAAGCATCATGGCGAGCGTCGCGTTACGCAATGTCACCAAAGCCTGGGGCGACACCCTGGTCTCGAAAGACATCAACCTGGAAATCGGCGAAGGAGAGTTTGTGGTGTTCGTCGGCCCGTCGGGCTGCGGCAAATCCACGCTGCTGCGCATGATCGCCGGTCTGGAAACCATCACGAGCGGTGAGCTGCTGATTGGCGGCCAGCGGATGAACGACGTGCCGCCCGCCGAGCGCGGCATTGGCATGGTGTTCCAGTCCTATGCGCTCTATCCGCATCTGTCGGTGGCGGAAAATATGTCTTTCGGCCTGAAGCTGGCGGGCGTCAGGCGCGGCGAGATCCAGCAGCGCGTGAATCAGGTGGCGGAAGTGCTGCAGCTGGCGCACCTGCTCGATCGCCGACCTAAAGCGCTCTCCGGCGGCCAGCGCCAGCGCGTGGCAATCGGCCGTACGCTGGTCGCCGAGCCGCGCGTCTTTTTACTCGACGAGCCGCTCTCCAACCTCGACGCCGCGCTGCGCGTGCAGATGCGCATCGAGATTTCGCGTCTGCACAAGCGCCTGAAGCGCACCATGATTTACGTCACCCACGATCAGATCGAGGCGATGACCCTGGCGGACAAGATCGTGGTGCTGGATGCCGGGCGCATCGCCCAGGTCGGCCGGCCGCTGGAGCTCTATCACTATCCCGCTAACCGCTTTGTCGCCGGTTTTATCGGCTCGCCGCGCATGAATTTCCTGCCCGTCAAAGTGACCGCCAGCGCTATCGATCAGGTGCAGGTCCGCCTGCCTAACGATCAGCGCATCTGGCTGCCGGTCGAGAGCGCAGGCGTCCAGGTGGGCAGCAATATGTCGTTAGGCATTCGACCCGAACACCTGCTTTCCAGCGAGATCGCTGACGTCACGCTCGAGGGCGAAGTGCAGGTGGTCGAGCAGCTCGGCAATGAAACGCAAATCCATATCCAGATCCCCGCTATCCGTCAAAACCTGGTCTACCGCCAGGAGGACGTCGTGCTGGTAGAAGAGGGCGCCCTGATGGGCATTGGCCTGCCGCCGGAGCGCTGTCACCTGTTCCGCGAGGACGGGAGCGCCTGCCGCAGGCTGCATCAGGAGCCTGGTGTTTAGCCCTGCAAAACAATAAGAGCAATGACCTCAGGAGATAGAAAATGATCACTCTGCGCAAACTTCCCGTCGCTATCGCCATCGCGGCGGGCACGATCTCGGCCTCGTCGATGGCGGTCGACTTTACCGGCTACGCCCGTTCCGGCATCGGCTGGACCGGCAGCGGCGGCGAGCAGCAGTGCTTTCAGGCCACCGGCGCGCAAAGCAAATACCGTCTGGGCAACGAATGCGAAACCTACGCCGAGCTGAAGCTGGGCCAGGAAGTGTGGAAAGAGGGCGACAAGAGCTTCTACTTCGACACCAACGTCGCCTATTCGGTGGCGCAGCAAAATGACTGGGAGGCGACATCCCCCGCCTTCCGCGAGGCGAACGTCAAAGGCAAAAACCTGATCGACGCGCTGCCAGGCTCTACCATCTGGGCCGGTAAACGCTTCTACCAGCGTCACGACGTGCATATGATCGACTTCTACTACTGGGATATCTCCGGTCCGGGCGCCGGCCTGGAGGATGTGGATCTCGGCTTCGGCAAGCTCTCTTTCGCGGCGACGCGCTCCTCAGAGGCGGGCGGCTCCTACACCTTCTCCAGCGATCGCATCCGCGATTACGCCACCAGCACCGCCAACGATGTCTTCGACGTGCGCCTGGCTGGCCTGGAAACCAACCCCGACGGCGTGCTGGAGCTGGGCGTCGACTATGGCCGCGCCAACGCGCGCGACGGCTACCGTATCGAAGACGGCGCGTCGAAAGATGGCTGGATGTTTACGGCGGAGCATACCCAGAGCATGCTCAAGGGCTACAACAAGTTCGTGCTGCAGTACGCCACCGACGCGCTCACCTCGCAGGGCAAAGGGCTGCCGCAGGGCACCAACATCAACAACAATGGCAGCATGTACCGCGTACTCGATCACGGCGCGATTTCGCTCGCCGACCGCTGGGACCTGATGTACGTGGCGATGTACCAGAACACCGATCTGGACAACAACCGCGGCACCGAGTGGTACACCGTCGGCGTGCGCCCGATGTACAAATGGACGCCGATCATGAGCACCCTGCTGGAAGTGGGCTACGACAACGTGAAGTCGCAGCAGGTCAGCGAACGCAACGGCCAGTACAAAATCACCCTCGCTCAGCAGTGGCAGGCGGGCGACAGCATCTGGTCGCGTCCGGCGCTGCGCCTGTTCGCCACCTACGCCAAATGGGATGAGAAGTGGGGCTACAGCAAAGACGCCTCAGGCGATCTCACCTCGCTGGCGTCGGCGGACAGCACCGGCAACGGCCTCTTTACCAACAGCCGCGGCGACAACGATGAGTGGAGCTTCGGCGCGCAGATGGAAATCTGGTGGTAAGCCGCTTTTCCCCGTAACGCAAACGGCCGCCGTGCGCTCAGCGCACGGCGCTTTCTGAGCAGCCGCGGCCATTGCCTGGCTTCAGCGGCTGCCCGACAGCCTGTTGAGAAGATAAAAAATGAAAAAGAAAACCCTTACCGCGCTCTGCCTGAGCGCCGCGCTGATGGCGAGCCTCGCCCTGCCAGCACACGCTGAAATCAACCTGGTGCCGCAGGATCTCTCCGCCGCGCCGACCATCCCGACCGCGAGCCTGCAGCGCCTGAGCTGGCAGCCCGTCGACACCTCGCGCCCGCAGACGACACTGCTGGCGCAGGGCGGCACGCAGCTTAATATCGCGGGCGTCACCGGGCCGGTCGCCGCCTACAGCCTGCCCGCTAATCAGGGCGAACTGACGGTGACGCTGAGCAGCGAAGTGGCGCACAATCAGGTCTTCGCCCCCAACGTGCTGGTGCTCGACGAGAACCTGCGTCCCGCCGCCTGGTTCCCGAGCCGCTTTTTTACCTATCAACAGCCGGGCGTGATGAGCGCCGATCGCCTGGAAGGGGTGATGAAGCTGACGCCGGCGCTGGGCCAGCAAAAAATCTATCTGCTGGTCTTCACCACCGCGCAGGATCTTAGCCAGACCACCACGCTGGTCGATCCGGCGAAAGCCTACGCCAGAGGCACCGGCCATGCGGTGCCCGATATTCCCGATCCGATCGCGCGTCACGGCGTGGACGGCAAAATAAAGCTGAAAGTCTCCACCAGCTCCGCCTCTTCGATTCTGGTCGGCCCGCTGTTCGGATCCTCCGGTCCGGCGCCGGTCACGGTCGGCAACACCCAGCCGGTTGCGCAGGCGGCGGCACGCACCGCGCCCGCGACACCGACGGCGCCGCTGGTGGATGACACCGAGAGTTACTTTAATCAGAGCATCCGTCAGGCGGTGGATCAGGGCAATATCGACAAAGCCCTCAAGCTGCTGGACGAGGCGGAACGCCTGGGTTCGACGTCGGCGCGCAAAACCTTTATCAGCAGTGTTAAA
>Ga0154006_1000166_pt1 | contig 22097 bp, 21 predicted proteins | sample TSFL090MetaG_FD_104747 | JGI IMG/M metagenome (GOLD analysis project Ga0154006, IMG submission 104747) | Attine ant fungus gardens microbial communities from Florida, USA - TSFL090 MetaG | ecosystem: Host-associated > Fungi > Mycelium > Unclassified | place: USA: Florida, Wakulla State Forest...
CTGATACCGCAAGAGAACCTCCAACGCGCCCCCCATGAAATCCACTATACTTATTTTTCATTTTATTTAATGAAATTGAATTATTTGCGAAAAAATCATTTAAATTTATGAGATCTGGCAAAACAACCAATACCGAGGTATGCACGACCCAGGAAGCCGCCCACCTCCTGGGCATTTCGGTGTCGTCGGTGCAGCAATTGGTCGAAGCCGGTGTCATCGAGGCATGGAAAACCAAGGGCGGACATCGCCGCATCCCGCTCCCGGCCGTGCAGGCCTACAAGGCGGCGGGCGGCTCCGCCGATACCGGCACCGAAACGGCCAGGTCATCCCCGGCCGCGCGGCCCAGCCGGCGTAGCCAGGTGCTGGTGATCGAAGATAACCTGATGCAGCGCGAACTGTATCTACGCACAGTGGGTAGCTGGGGACTGCCGCTTGATCTGGTGTTCTGCGAGAACGGCTACAAGGCACTCATGGAGATCGCGCGCGGCAAGCCGGATGTCATCCTGGCCGACGTCGTGATGGAAGGCATGGATGGCTACGAAGTCGTCAAGACCATCCTCGGGGATCCCCAACTCGACGACGTCAGCGTAGCCATCGTCAGCGGCTTGCAGGAAAGCGAACTGGAAGCGCGGGGGGGAATTCCGGCGGGCGTGGTATTTTTCCACAAGCCGGTGAATTTCGATGAATTGCGCGGATATATGCGTGCGTGCTGCGCACGCCGGGAGCGCAGCACGACATAGGATCACCATGAAACAAGCCGCCGCCGTCCCTCGCAGGAGAGCCCGTCTGCCCGCCTTCCTGCTGCGTGCCGACCTGCGCATGGTGGCGGCCCTGTTTTCGCTGCTGCTGATCTGCGGCACCTGGCTGGGCACCTACCAGGAACTCAAGGCTTCGCGCGCAAGCAACATGGCGGATGCCCGGCGCGATGCCCGTTCGCTGGCGCGGCTGTTTCTGGAGCATGCCTACCGCACCATCGAAGCCGCCGACCGGGCAGTGCTCTATCTGCGCTATCGCTATGTGACCCAAGGCGCCGCGCTGGATCTGGCGGCCCAGGTCGACAACGGCCTGGTGGCGCGCAACGTCTTTCATCTCTTCAGTATCGTCGACGCGCATGGCGACATGGTTCTGTCCAGCCAGCCCTTCCAGGCGATGAATCTCGCCGACCGTGAGCATATCCGCGCGCACACGGTCGGCAATAGCGACGAACTGTACATCAGCAAACCCGTGTTCGGACGGGTATCGAAACGCTGGTCATTACAACTGACACGGCGTATCAATCGCCCCGACGGCAGCTACGGCGGCGTCATCGTGGTTTCCATGGATCCCCATTATTTCACGCGCCTGTATCACGAAATCGACGTCGGCCAGTACGGCGCGATCGCGCTGGTGGGGCAGGATGGCATCGTACGGGTGCGGCGCACCGGCGCCAACGATGCCATGGGCGAGGACGTCTCCGGCGGCAACATCATGCAGGCCATGCGCGAGCGGGGACTCGGCATGATCGAAGCGAATAGCCCGCTGGATAAGCGTCGGCGTATCTATGCCTTCCAGAGGCTGCCGGAATACCCCCTGTATTCCCTGGTCGGGATTGACCTCGAAGAACGGCTGGCGCCTTATTACAAGGAACGCCGGCGCATGATCGGGCTGGCGGCCCTGATCACGACCGGCATCGTGGCCTTCAACCTGTTCATGCTATGGCAGGCCACCGTCCTGCTGCGCACGCGGCGCGAAGCCCTGGCCGCCAGCCAAGCCAAGTCGCGCTTCCTCTCCAACATGTCGCATGAACTGCGCACCCCGCTCAACGGCGTGCTGGGCTACGCCGAAGCCCTGCGCGATATGCCCGACCCGGCGCTGCAACGACAGTTCGCCGACCAGATCCACCAAAGCGGCATGCGACTGCTGAGGATGATCGACGCCATTCTGGAACTCTCTGCCCTGGAAGACCGCCACGCGCAACTGTCGATGCGGCAAGAGAACTTGCGCGCACTGATCGGTCAGACCATGATCCATCATCATCCAACCGCCGAAGCCAAAGGACTTCAGTTCACATGCCATGTCGCTGGCGACGTACCGCAATTGGTGCGTTGCGATGGCGCCAAGGTAATGCACGTGATCGATAACCTGCTGGGCAATGCGATCCGCTTCACCGAGCAAGGCCGCATCGCGGTGCGGGTACAACTGCGCGACGACCAATGGCTCGATATCCTGGTCGAGGACAGCGGCATCGGCATCGCGCCGCAACAGCGGGAACGCATCTTCGAGAAATTCACCCAGGCCGACGACCATCCGAGTCGCCGGGCCGAGGGAGCGGGCCTGGGCTTGACGGTTGCCCGGCAACTTGCCGCATTGATGGGTGGGGAACTATTGCTCCGGTCCACCACGGAGCACGGCTCGACGTTTGTATTCACATTGCCCTTGTAGCGGGCGGACAACAATAGCCGGCGTCACGGCACAAGACGGCGCGGGAGGAAAAGATGCATTCGAAGCAATATCGGCATATCGATCCGGGCGGATTGCTGGACAGCGTTGGCGGCGACCGGGAAGCGCTGGCCTGCCTGGCGCAGACTTATCTCGACACCGCCCCCGCCATCTTCACCGCGCTGCAACAGGCGGCCGCTACCGGCAATGCCGCCAACGTGCGGCACGAAAGCCATGCGCTCAAGAGCATGAGCGCCCTGATTGGCGCGACGACGCTGAGCGACATGCTGCAACAGGTGGAACGGGATGCGCAGGGCGGCCAGTTGCCGGCGGCCCCGCAACGGCAGGCACTGGCCCTCCAATTGGAACTGGCCTGCGACGAACTGGCATCGTGCATCCGAGACCATGGCCGTGACTGACGAAACAGCCCCGGCGCCATCGCCGGTACGACGCTCACGGCGAGCGCGCAGAACCACCTTCGTGCTGGGCGCGCTGGTGCTGACCCTGCTGTGCACGGCCATCACCGCCTCCGGCTGGCTGCTCTATGACGCCGCCGTGGATGACTGGCGCGAGGATCTCACCACGCTGTCGACATTGCTGGCGGAAAATACCGCCCAGACCTTTTCCTCGGCCAACCTGCTGCTGGACAGCGTCGCCAGCGATATCGAACAGGCCGGCGCGACCGGTGAAAACAGTCTGCGCGCGCATTTCGCCACCGACGACTTCACCCGGCTGCTGTACCAGAAGATCAGCGGCCTGCCGCAGATCTCGTCGATCGAACTGGTCGGCGCCAGCGGAGAACTCGTCGCCCGCTCGAGCACGTTTCCGGCACAGGCCGCCAATGTGGCCAACATGGAATATTTTTCCCATCACCAGCACTCACCATCGCTGGCCAACCATTTCAGCGAGCCGGTCACCCGCCCTGGCAAGGATGCCTACACCTTCTACCTCAGCCGCCGCCTCAACGATGCCCAGGGACATTTCCTGGGCGTGATCGCGGTGGCGCTGCCGTGCGCGTTCTTCGACCGCTTCTTTACCAGCATCGGAGCGGAAAAATCCTTTTCCATCGTGCTCTATCGCGACGACTACACTCCGCTGGCCTGGAATGGGCAACAAGCGCCGAACACGGGAGCGGGCGCTACATCGAACGGCGCGTTTCCGCCTCCCCTGCACAAACTGCTGCCGCCCGTGGCGATCCAGACCGGCCCCCACTTCGAGCCGGCCCACTTCCAGAACGCGCGCTGGCTGGGCGTACAACGCGCGGTACGCGCCTACCCGGTGCTGGTGGAGATCAGCGTGCCGGACCGGATCTATTTCGATGCCTGGTTACGGTCGATGTATCCAGTCATGGCCGTCGCCGTGATCAGCCTGTTCGGCCTGACCGCGGTGTTCGGCCTTATCTTGCGTCTGCTCAAGCGGAGCGATCAGGATGCGGCCAAAGCGATCGGCCTGAAGGAACAGGCGGACATGGCCAGCGCAGCCAAATCCCGTTTCCTGGCGATGGTCAGCCACGAGATCCGCACCCCGATGAACGGCATGCTGGGCCTGAGCGAATTGCTGCTGGAGTCGGATCTGCCCGCACAGCAGCGCCATTACGCCGAAAGCCTCCATCACGCCAGCGGCGCGCTGGTGCGCATCATCAACGACATCCTCGATCTCTCCAAGATCGAATCGGGCCGCCTCGACCTCGAATCGGCACCGTTCCATCCGGCACGGCTGGTACGCGAAGTCCTGCGGCTGTTCGAACCCGGCGCCCGCAAGAAAGGACTGTCCCTGGAAACCGCGCTGAACTGTCCCGACGAACTCGTCGTCATGGGCGACTCCGCACGGCTGGCGCAGGTGCTGCGCAACCTGCTCAGCAACGCCGTCAAATTCACGACGAGCGGCGAGGTGTCGCTGGTCATGTTCGCCAGCATCGAAGAAGACGGCCGCTACCGGCTCGACTTCAGCGTCGGCGACAGCGGCATCGGCATTCCCGCCGAAGCGCGGGCGCATCTGTTCGAACCCTTCTCGCAGGCGGACAGCTCGATCGCACGGCGCTTCGGCGGCACCGGACTGGGCCTGGCCATCTGCAAGCACCTGGTCGAACTGATGGGCGGCGAAATCGACTGCCGCAGCATGCCCGGCCAGGGCACCTGCTTCAACTTCCACATCAGATGCGCGGCGGCCGATCCAGCGCATGCCGTTGCCGCGCCAGCCGCAGCCGACATCGCTCCCCTGCCCGATGCGCTTCCGGCGGCCAACACGGTACGCGTACTGCTGGCCGAGGATACGGAACTGAACCGCCAACTGGTGCGCATCATCCTGGGCCGCAAGGGATATGTGCTGAAGGAAGTGGAAAACGGACAACTGGCTTGCGAAGCGATCGGACAAGCTTCCTTTGACCTGATACTGATGGATTGCATGATGCCGGTCATGGATGGCTATGAAGCCACGCGCCGCATCCGTGCCCATGAACGGCAGCACGGACTGGCGCGCACCCCCGTGGTGGCGCTCACCGCCAGCGCCATCGAAGGCGATCGCCAGCGCTGCCTCGATGCCGACATGGACGACTACCTCAGCAAACCGTTCAGCGCCGCCACCTTGTCGGCGATGCTGGACAAATGGGTACGAAACCCCGCCGCGTCGTAAAACGGCAAAATCAAAACAAAATTAATTTATTTGTTTTATTTGAGATATTTAATTAAAATGCGTCCACAGAGGCGCTTGGGGGCGCATGACAGGGAGCCATCCATGAAACGGTGTGACGACCCGGGATCGGTGACGGGCATTATCAGGCTGGACCGATGCGCAATGACACCGGCCGGCTCCCATGCATCCGGCAAGGCCGCCCATCTGGTCGGCACCGACGGCCGTCTCTCAACGTTTTCACCGCCCGAACTGGCAGCAACGCCGAGGCAGGTGCTGTCATCCCCCCCCTGACGGCAGTCTGTCATGGCGCCAGCAAAGGCGCTTTTTATTCTCCGGTAGCCAGACCACACCGCCAGCGCCATGTATGCCGGCGGCACGCTGGCACCGGATATCCCATCCAGTCTCGACCCAGGCCAGTCTGCGCGGCACCCGCGGCGGGCCGGCCGTCTTTCCTGCGTAGAGCCGATCATGCCGCTGATGACCGTGAACCGGAGCGCTCGCACTGTCGCCTGGCTGCTCGGGCTGCTGGCATGCGGCCTGTTTGCCGGCGCCCTCTACTGGGGGGCGATGACCGCGCACGCGGCCGAATTACAAGAGGCCCAAGCAGCCGTGCAAAACATGGCCAATGCCCTGGCACGCCAGACCAACTCCAGCCTGCGCGTGGCGCACGCGCTGCTCAACGACATCTCCGCGGTCGCGCGCAACAATGCGCATCACATTGGCTCGCTGGATCTGGCCGCCCAACTCCAGGGCCAGACCGCCTTGTTCGAGGAGATCGACACCATGGCCCTGTTCGACGAACGGGGAATGCTGGTCGGCTCCTGGCCCATGCGCCGCGTGCGAAGCCGGAACGCGAGCGGCGAGGCCTTCTTTCGCCATGCCAGGCAGGGCGGCAGGGTGCCGGCGATCGGCGCGCCCATCCGCAGCCCGGTCACCGGGGAGATGATCATCCCGGTGTTTCGCTCCTGCGTGATCGACGGCCATCTCGGGGTGGCCATGGTCGGACTGAAGGTGACCTACTTCAGCGCGCTGTTCGATTCTTTCGACATCCGGGACCAAGGCGCGCTGGTGCTGGCCACCACGGAGGGCGTCATGCTGCTGCGCCGTCCGTATGACGCGCGATTCCTGGGCAAGAGCATGCAAGACATTCCGATCTACCGTGACTACGCGGCACATGCGCGCTCGGGAGAAGCCACCCTGGTCTCCGCGCAGGATGGCGTGGAGCGCATTCATTACTTCCAGCGCATCGCCGACTATCCGCTGTTCGTCGTGGCAGCGCTGGCACGCGACGAAGTACTGACCGACTGGCAGCACAATCTGGCGCTGCTGATGAGCATCGCGCTGAGCGCGGCACTGACCATCGGCCTCCTGGTGGCACGACTGCAAGGCATGCTCATCTACAGGGAAAAGGCCGAACAGGAAATCGACGCCGCCAACCGCGCCCTGGCCCAGAGCAATGAAAAGCTGGCCAGGCAGGCGCTGCTGGACGGCATGACCGGCATCGCCAACCGCCGCGCGCTGGATACCGACACCCGACACGCCATCCAGAGCGCCTCGCGCAGCAGCAGTTCGCTGGCGCTGATCATGTTCGACGTGGATCATTTCAAGCACTTCAACGATCTCTACGGACATATCCAGGGCGACGCCTGCCTCAAGGAGATTGCCGGCGTGCTACAGCAGATGCAGAAAAGAAACGGCGACCTCGCCGCGCGCTACGGCGGAGAAGAATTCGCGATCCTGCTGCCCCACGCCGACATCCACGGCGCCCGCCAGGTAGCCGAAGATGCCCTGGCCGCCGTGCGGACGCTGCGGATTGCACACCAGGCCAACGCCTGTGGTTTCGTGACACTGAGCGCGGGCGTGGCGGCCATCGTTCCCACGGCGTCAACCGGCATCGAAGCACTCTACTGCCTGGCCGATGCCGGCCTGTACCTGGCCAAGCACGGGGGCCGCGACCGGGTTCGCGATGCGCAGATAGCGCACCGACCTCACACACCCTCCTGCACCGAGGCGCAACCCAATTAGGCCAACCCCGGTTGCTTCGACTGGCGAACTCTTTCCAAAAATCATCAAATACATCAATTAAAACAATTTAAATCTATTTTTATCAAATATCACACATTTTTATATAATCCATTACACTTTAGACAAGCATCAGGGGAATGTCTCAAGCGCCCGCCCATCGGGGAAGATGTGCGGGGCGATGCACCACCGATCGAGAATGTATCTCTGTCATTACCGATGGCCATCGACATGGCCATTGTCCGTCGTTGCGTCCAGAGTACAACAACATGGCAAACATCCAATCCAACAACGCGGCCCTTTCGGCGCCTCCGGAAAAGGATCCGACGGATACCATGCTCATCGCGCGCATGCGCCTGCTGCTGGCCATTTCCCTGGCGCTGGCGATGGTCACCGACGCGTCCGGCGGCGGCCGCCCCCTGCATTCGATCTGGCTGGTGCTGGCAGGCTATGTCGTGCATAGCGGCGCCGTCTACGCCGGCACCCTGGCCAGGCATCCGGTGGCCGGCGGCCGCCTGATGTGTTGGCTCGATGTCTGCTGGTACGCGGTGATCGTGCTGTTCTCGGGCGGCGCCGGCAATTACTTCTTCCTGTTCTTCCTGGCCATCCTCACCGCCTCCTTCCGCTGGGGCTTCGAGGAAGGCGCCCGGGTCGCGCTGGCGTCGGCCCTGCTGTTCGCGCTGAGTCACCTGCCGCAAGAGACGCGGCCGGATCTTTCCAGATTATTGCTGCGCATGACCTTCCTGCTGGTGTTCGGCTATATCAGCGCGCGCTGGGGCGAATCCCAGCTCGAACTGAAGCGGCGCCTGGTCCTGCTGCGCAATGTCAGCAGATTGTCCAATCCGCGTTTCGGCATGGAACAGACACTGCGCAGCACGCTGCGGCAGACCGCCGCGTTCTTCGGCGCGCAGCGCTGCGTCTGCGTGCTGCCGGGCACCACGCTCGCGGGCTATGAACTGCTGACGCTATCGCGCGACGACCAGGGCGCATACCGTTTCCACACCGAACAGGTCGATGAAGGCGCCGTGGCGCCCCTGCTGTCGCCTCCCGCCCAAGGGGTCATCGCCTGCACCCATGGCGCGCCCCTGGACTGGCGCGCGGGCATCGCCATCCATGATGCCCAGCGCGACAAATGGCTGCATCCCGACGTCGGGCAAAGCGCCTCGCTGGCGGCGCTGCTGGAAGCGCAATCCTTCATCAGCGCGCCGTTTTCCCTGCGCAACCGTCACGGCCGGCTCTACCTGATCGCCGGCGAACGCAGCCTGGGCAGGCAGGATGCGTTGTTCCTGCATCATCTCAACGAGCAAGCCTTTCCCGTCATCGACAACATCGACATGCTCGCGCGCATGGCCTCGGATGCGGCCTCGCAGGAGCGCCGCAAGATGGCGCTGGACATCCACGACACCACCCTGCAACCCTACATCGGCCTCAAGCTCGGCATCAGTGCCCTGCGCAACAAGGCATCGGCGGACAACCCCTTGCTGGCCGACATCGACAGGCTGGCCGAGATGACCGCCCACGTCATCAGCGACCTGCGCAACTACTCGCGCACCATGCGCAGCCCGGCGCCGGCCGAACCCTTGTTGCGTGCGGCCTTGCTGCGCCAGATCGCGCAGGTCAGGGAACTGTACGGCATCGATGTCGCCTTGCAGATGGAAAGCGGCCCGGATCTGAACGACCGCCTCAACGCCGAGATCGTGCAACTGGTACGAGAGGGGCTGCACAACATCTGCAAGCACAGCCTGGCCCGCTATGGCGCCGTGATGGTGAGCCGCGGCGCCGAGCGGGTGGACATCGACATCGTCAACGAAAGTGCGGGCAGATGCTTTGCCGTCTTTTCGCCGTCGTCGCTCGCCGAGAGAACCGCCGCGCTGGGCGGCATCACGCACGTCAGGGAAGGCAGCGGCGGCAGCACCGTCGTCCATATGGAAATTCCAATCTAGGCAGGAACGCAACATGCACACACCGATCCGGATCTTGCTCGTCGATGATCATGAAACCATGCTGTGGGGCCTGAACCGCCTGATCGAAAGCCAGGGCGCGCGCATGAGCGTCATCGGCAGCGCCAGGAACTGCACCGAAGCCCTGTCGATCGCGGCCGCGCTCAGCCCCGATCTCATCGTGCTCGACCTGGATCTGGGCGGCGTGTGCGCCATCGATATCCTGCCGGCGCTGCTGGCGGCCAGCCCGGCGCGCATCCTCGTGCTTTCCGGCTCGCGCGACCAGGCGCTGCGCGACCTTGCCGTCAAGCGCGGCGCGCGTGGCGTGATGTCAAAGAATGCCTCGGCCGAACAAGTGCTCAAGGCCATCGAAAAGATCCACCTCGGCGAACTCTGGCTGGACCAGGACACGCTGGGGCGCGTCTTCGGCGAGCTCCTCGACCCGCGCGGCAGCGCCAGGCGCGATCCCGAAGCCGAACGCCGCTCCAGCCTCACGGCCAAGGAACAGAAGGTGATCTCGGCCATCGTCCACAGCAGCGGCGCCAGCAACAAGACGCTGGCGCAGGGCCTGTTCATCTCGGAACATACCCTGAGCAACCATCTGACCTCGATCTACCACAAGCTCAATGTCAGCAACCGGCTCGAACTTTACGTGTATGCGATCAAGCACCAGTTGTGCCCGACCGTCCATGCCGAACGGACCTTGCACGAACGCTGAGGCAAACGCCGGCACCGGCATTCACACACCACCATTGAGCATGGGCAGGATGGTGCGTATCAGGCGGATGACGGCCGGCCCCATGATCACCATGACGATGGCCGGGAAGATGAACACCACCAGTGGAAACAGCATCTTGGTCGGCACCTTCACCGCCAGTTCCTCGGCCCGCGCCTGGCGCTTGAGGCGCAGGTCTTCCGAGAACACGCGCAGGGAGTCGCCGATGCTGGTGCCGAACTTGTCGGCCTGGTTGAGCATCGTGGAAAAGGTCACGATTTCCTCGACGCCGGTGCGCAGCGCCAGGTTGTAGAGCGCCGACTCGCGCGTGCCACCGGCGCGGATCTCCAGGTTGGTCAGATGCAGTTCATCGGCCAATGCACTGCTCTTGAGGCGGATTTCCTCGGCCACCCGCGTGAAGGCCGCATCCAACCCGAGCCCGGCTTCCACGCAGATCAACAGCAGGTCGGCGGCATCCGGAAAACTGTCGAACATCTCGCGCACCCGGTTTCGCATCACCCAGTGCAGCAGGATATTGGGCAAGTAGCAGCCGACCACGGCAAGCAACAGCAGGCACAGCAAGAAAGTCATGCCTTGCCGATAACCGGCCGCGCTTAAGGCCACATAGCCCAGCAACAGGAAAACCAGCGGCAGCAAGGTCTTCAGCCCGAAGTAGATCAGCCGGGCATCGCCGCCACGGATGCCGGCGCGGATGAACTTCAGGCGCAACGGCGAGGTTTCCCAGTCGCCGGCAGGCGAAGACAACCTGGCGAACGGGCCGACCAGGTTGACCATGGTGGCCGACCACGGCGCTTTCTCGGCCGGTTGCGCCATCGCCTGCAAGCGCTGCCCGGTGCGGCTGGGCGCCAGCCAGACATACAAGCCGACCAGGCTCAGGGTGACGGCCAGGAAAACCAGGATGGGTAGGATCAACATGTCCATTCCTTTCAGCACGGCGGGCCTAGACCCGGATTCGGATGATCTTGCGCAGGATCAGGATGCCCAGCACCATCATCCCCAGCGTGTATTTCATGAACACCACGCCCAGCGGATCGCGCCACAAGGGTTCCATGAATTCGCGGTTCACCAGGAAGATGATGCCGCCCAGGGCGAAGGGCATGCAGGCCAGGATGGCCGCCGATAACCGCCCTTCCGACGACAGGATGCGCACCTTCATGGCCAGCTTCATGCGCTCGCGGATAAGCCGGCTGAGATTGCCCAATACCTCCGTCAGGTTGCCGCCGGAATCACGCTGGATCAGCACGGCCACCACGAAATAGCGCACATCGGTGATCGGCATGCGTTCACTCAGATTGGCCAGTGCCTGTTGCGGCGACACGCCGAAGTTGATCTCGTCGTGGACGATGCGAAACTCGCCGGCGATCGGCTCGGGCATCTCTTCGCCGATCATCTTCAATCCTGACGAGAAGGCGTGGCCGGCACGCAGCGCCCGCGTCAGCAGGTCCAGCGCATCCGGCAACTGGCGGCCGATCTTCGCCAGCCGCCGGGCACGCCGGCTCTGCACATACAGCAACGGCAGCGATGCCGCGCACGGCGCGGCGGCCAGGCCCCACAGGAAAGGCTGGTGCCAGAACACGGAAACGGCGATATAACCGACCCCACCCAGCACCACGCACCCCAGCAAGACCATGGACACCGTCCAGTCCAGGTTGGACTGGTAGATGAAGCGGTCCAGCCGGTGCACGCGCGGAATGCTTTGCATGATCCGCTCCAGCAGCGGCAACTCGCTGAGCATGCGGGCCTTGAGCAGCCGCGCCTGGCCGGTGTCGTCGAAAGAGGCGGACAATGCCTGCAAGCGGCGCTCGATCTTGCGCGCCTGCGGTCCCTTGTAGGCGCGCCACAGCAGGTAGCAACCTTCGAACAGCAACAGCACCGCCACGAACACCAGCGCCGCCAGGATAAGGAAACCCTTGCCCCCGATCATGTGGAACATGGTGGCCTCCTCAATGATATTGCCGGGATGGATCGAACATGCCGTCCGGCAGCGCCAATCCGAACGCGCGCAAGCGCTCGCAGAACCGGGGCCGCACGCCGGTGGCATGGAAGTGGCCTTGCACGGCGCCGGCATCGGACACCCCGGTCTGCCGGAAGGCAAAGATCTCCTGCATGCAGATGATGTCGCCTTCCATGCCGGTGATTTCCTGGATGCTGACCACCTTGCGCCGGCCATCGGTGAGCCGCACCGCCTGCACCACCACCGTGATGGCCGAGGCGATCTGCTGGCGCGCAGCCTTGTGCGGCAGGTTCAGGTTCGCCATGCCGATCATGTTTTCCAGGCGCGACAGTGCATCGCGCGGGGTATTGGCGTGGATGGTGGTGAGCGATCCTTCATGGCCGGTATTCATCGCCTGCAACATGTCGGCCGCCTCGGCCCCGCGCACTTCGCCGATGACGATACGGTCGGGGCGCATGCGCAGCGCATTGCGCACCAGCGCGCGCTGGGTCACCTCGCCGCGCCCCTCGATGTTCATCGGCCTGGTCTCCAGCCGCACCACATGGGGCTGCTGGAGTTGCAGTTCGGCGGCGTCCTCGATGGTGACGATACGCTCGGACGGCGGGATGTAGCCGGACAGGATGTTGAGCAGCGTGGTCTTGCCCGAACCGGTGCCGCCCGACACCAGCATGTTGATTTTGGCCTTGCACAGCTTTTCCAGCATGTCGGCCATCTCGGGGGTGAGGCTGTGGTAATCCCTGATCAGGTTGTCCATCTTCAGCGGGATGTGGGCAAAACGCCGGATCGACACCATCGGCCCGTCGAGCGCGATCGGCGGGATCACCGCGTTGACCCGGGAACCGTCCGGCAGCCGGGCGTCGACCATCGGACTGGATTCGTCGATGCGCCGCCCCACCAGCGAGACGATCTTGTCGATGATGCGCATCAGGTGCTTTTCGTCGTTGAAGGTGACATTGGTCGGCTCCAGCCTGCCCTGGCGCTCGACATAGATCCGGTCATAGGAATTGACCAGGATGTCCGACACCGCCGGGTCCGCCATGAGCAGTTCCAGCGGCCCGAACCCGAGCATCTCGTGCTGGATGTCGCGTACCAGGGAGCGGCGCTCGATGTCGTTGACCGCCGTGTGCTCTTCCTGCAACAGACGTTCCACCATGCTGCCGATCTCTTGCCGCAGCACGTCAGGCGCCAGGCTTTCCAGCACCGCCAGGTCGAACTTGTCGAGCAGCTTGAGGTGGATGCGCCCCTTGAGCGCCTTGTAGCCCTCGCTGGTGGTGGAGTCGCGCCCCTGCAATCCCATCCCGGTGCCGGCGCCCACGGCGCTGAGTTTTTCCCGAAAAGACATGTTGCACCTCTCTCCTGTTGGTACGGCATCCCGCCGGCATCAGCCCCGCCGGAACAAGCGGTCGAAAAAGCCCCGGCTTTCCTCTTCCCTGGGCGCCAGCGACAGCGCAAAGTTGGCCAGGTTGCGGATGACCGCATTGGAGCGGTCCATCTCGGCCAGCGGATCGCCGTGGTTGATCGAGTCATTCACTTCCTTGAACGAATTGGGAATGGTGTGCACCACCTCCACGCCGAGGGTGCGCCGGATTTCCTCCACACCGATCTCGCCGCCGCTGCCGTAGCGATTGAGCAGCACTTCCACCTTGTCGCGCGGATAATCCAGCGACTTGAACAAGGCCAGCAACTTGCGCGCATGGCGCAGGTCCGGCAGGCTGGCTTGCAGCACGGGGAATATCTTGTTGGCGCGATCAAGCGCCTTGATGGTCAGCGCATCGAGGTTGCGCGCCACATCCAGCAGGATGAAGTCGTAGTGATGCACCGCCAGGTCGAGCAAGGCGTCCAGGTGTTCCGGCTTGATCGCCAGCGCCTGGGCCGGCTCTTCCGGCGCGGCAAGAATGCTGTAGCGGGGCGTGATCTGCACGGTGCTGCCGGCCAGCAGCATGGCATCCAGGCGGCCGAGGTCGCGCACCACGTCGGCCAGCGTCGAAGCGGGACGGCCGTCATAGACGAACGGCAAGGCGTCGCCGAATTGCAGGTTGAGGTCGACCAGCAGCACCGAGCTGGTGCGCGCCAATTGATAGCCCAGATTGGTGACGAGGAAGGTGGCCCCGCTGCCGCCCTTGCAGGACATGAAGGCCAGAATCTCGCCAGCCGACTTCCCTTCCGCGCCCGGCCGCTTGGCCGCCACGCGACTGACGGCCGCAGTGAGCGCCTCGGCGGACGCCGGCGACGGCAAGACCTCGCGCACGCCGACGCGCATAGCGCCGATCAGGAATTCATGCGTCTGCATGGCGCACAGCAGGATCACCGCCATGTGCGGCAGGCGCGTGGTCAACTGCTCCACCAGCGCCAGATCCTGCTGATCGCAGCAGACGCCGTCGAGCAACAGCAGGTCGGGGCGTTCCTGCTCGGCCACCGCCGCGACCCTGCTCTTGCCGCCTTCGGTCACGCTGACCTGATGGGCCTGGCCGCGCAAGGCCGCCCCCATGTCGTTGAGCCTGCCGGCATGCTGTGAAATGACCACGATCTTCATCACCTCTCCCGATGGATTGCTACCGCGCCAGCCGCGGCGGCGTGTAAGTGCCGTAATTGGGGCCCGTGCCGCTGGAACCACCGGTGGAAACGCCGGTGGTGAAATGGCCCTGGACATACTTGCCGCTACCGCCCTGGATGGCGTCGATGTGAAAGGCGGCAAAGGCGATCACGGGTGTCTGCGCGTTGGTGCTCCAGCCGCCGGGCTGATCCACCACCACCATCGTGACGTCCCCGCCCGCCGGATACTGCGCGGCCAGATCGTTGAACAGGGAATTCTTGGTGCCCGGCTCGATCCAGGTGTTGTCGCCGATGGACATCGGTGTCGGATTGCCATTGGTGATCAGATCCTTGACCGCCGAGGCGCTGTTGACATCCTGTTTGAAGGAAGTCCATTGCCCCGATTCGCAGCTGGGATAATGGTAGGAAGAACCGATGCGCAACTCCCAGGGTTGCCCGATGACCTGGGGTACGCCATTGAGCGCGACGGCAGTAGCGGTCTTCGGCGTATTGCTGGCCGCATCCCAGTACAGGTCGAACATGCACTTGTTGATGGCATAGGGAATCAGGGTGCCCTGCTTCACCTGGCCGGGCGATGAAATCACCGCGACCGCCCTGGCGGACAAGGAAACGCCGACGCCGTTGAACATGGCCGCGATCAGCGTTCCCACCGGGCCGCCATTGCTGCCTGCGGTCTTGTCCAGGGTCACCATGACCGCGGGCTTGTCGCAGGCGGTAGTCATCACGCCGGCCACCACGGTGCACGGCCCCAGCGGCGACAGCGTCGTCGGTTGCAGGCCGGTGCCGCCATTGATATTCCAGTAACCGGTCTGCACCGTGCCGTTGGCCAGGGCCACGCTGTCGGATTTGTTCATGCCGATGGCGCTGGCGGCCCTGGTCGCGGCCATGGTCCAGTTCAGGGTGGACGACTTGACAGTGGTGCAGTCGCTGCCGGACGCCGCCGTGGTCTTGTCCAGACAATTGGCGCCGGCCAGCGCCGAGGCGTCGGCCGCGTTCTGCAATTCATTGCGCACCACCATCAGGTGCCCGACATCGAAGGCAAGCGCCGCGAAGGCGATGAGCGCGATGAACCAAAAGGCGACCGTGATGGCCATCGCTCCTTTCTGGTTCCGGATATTCCTGGCGGACATGGCACCTTCCTTTCACTCATGGTTCATCGTGCTCGATGCCGACAGATTCCACGGCGAAACGCTGAGCCAGCCGGTCGCGGTATTGAGGAAACCGGCATAGGCATAACTGATCTGGACCGTGACCGGGTCGCCGAATTGCGGCGGCACATTACCCTTGGGATTGAGCACGGTGATCACGGGATCGGCCGTGCCGTTGCAAGTGGCGGTACGGGTGCCGCTCTTCATCGAGATCAGCGCGCCGGCGACATAAGTGCAGGCGACACCGGCCACCGAGGTGGTCGACCACGGCGTGGCGCTCAGTACGCTGCCGACGCGCGCAGCCTCGCGGCTGGCGTTGGTGATCACCGCCTGGTTGTAGACCAGGAAGGCAAAGTCGATCACCATGAAAATGATGATCAGGAGGAAGGGCAGCACCAGCGCGAACTCCACCGCCTGGGCCCCTTTTTCATTCTTGCGTCGCATAGCGCCTCCCTTGCCGGGCCTGCTTCCGCCGTCGTGGCTGCCGAGGACCTTGTCAGTACCTGGAAGGCGGCAGCCCGCCCGTCCCGACAGCGGCGCGCGGATGAGCGCGCCGCCCCCGGATCAGGCACAGGTCCCGTCGTTACTCAAACACGCCTTGACACGTGTCACGAAACCGGAAAACGTCTCCTCGGTCGTCAATGCCTGTAGCGCAACCACCAGGACGATCGATATCACGGCGATGATCAGGGCATATTCGATGACCTGGGCACCGCTTTCATCGCGCAGCATCCGTTGCAACATGGCTGTCTCCTTTGACGATTTCCGCACCGCGCAAGGCTGCCCTCTTTCCGCAGCCGCCTTGCGCGAACCGGATCACTCGCAAGTCCCGCCGGTCTTGAGGCAATTGGTCACGCGCGTGATAAAGTCGGCAAAACCGCCGTTTTCTCCGGTGAGCGCATTGAGCGCCACCACCAGGGCGATCGACACCACGGCGATGATCAGGGCATATTCGATGACCTGGGCGCCATCGTCTTCCTTGCCAAAGGAACGGATGGATTGGCCGAGAGATTGGAGCAGGGTGTTCATTTTGCGTACCTTTCAGAAGAGGTGGAGTACAAGTGACGATCCCGATACCGCCCGGGTTGCTGCATCTGCAAATTCCGAAGCAATGGCTGTCGCCTCATGTTTGCATCCGTTGGCCGGCGCATGCCGGCACGATTCATTTATCCTGGCTGCCGTTGTTGCCGGCCCCCAGCCCGCCGCCGATATTGATGACGTTGACCGCTGACGGTGGCTTCCTGAAGCTGTCGTGGTAACGTCCCATCGCCTCGCCCGCTGCCGATCCGTCGAGGCCGGCAGCCTGATCCGGATTGGCGCCGGCGCCGGGGTTGATGATCATCCCGGCTTTCGCCTGGCGTACCGCGTCGCCGAAGCGGGCGTCATAGTCGGGCGTCGAGGAGGCGCAGCCGGCCAGCAGGCAAAGGCACAATGCGGTGGCGATCTTGTTCATGGCGAATCCTCTTCACTTGGGTTCGGTATCGGCGGCCGGCTGCACCGGCTGCGGCGCCGACATCAAATCCTGCATCGGCGCGGCGCCGGTTTCCGGCACTGGAACAGATGCCGGTGCAGGTGCGGGGGCTGGCGACGACGGCGCGCTACCCTCCAGCTTGCCGTTCAGATACATCGCGCCGCGACTGGGCACGATATGGTTATCCGTCGGCAAGGTCGGCACCTCGACCAGCGGCTTGACCAGATGCGGGGTGATCACGAACAGCAGTTCGGTGCGGTCGTTCTGGAACTCGGTGCTGCCGAACAGGGCGCCCAGCACCGGAATCTCACCCAACCCCGGGAAACGCTTGAGCGTGCCGGTCACGTTGTTCTTGATCAGGCCGGCAATCGCGAAGCTCTGGCCGTCGTTGAGCTGCACGGTGGTATCGGCACGGCGCACCGTGAGCGACGGCAGCACCGCCGTGACGCCGCCGACCGTGGTGAAGGGCGATCCGGTCTGCGACAGATCCGACACTTCCGACACCATCTTCAGGTTGACCAGGCTGCCGTTGAGCACCGTCGGCGTGAACTTGACGCCGATGCCGAACTCCTTTTCCTCCAGCGTGATGGTGGATGAACCGGCCGCATTGTTTTGCGAGACCGGAATGAAGATCTTGCCGCCCGACAGGAAACTGGCCTGCTGGCCGCTGATGGCCATGATGTTCGGCTCGGCCAGCACACGCACCAAGCCATCGTCCTTCTGTCCGTCAATGCCGACGAACGTGCGTCCGGAGTTGAGCGCTTGCAGCACACCATTGCCGCCGCTGAAGAAATCGCTGATCAGGGAGTAAGTCGTGCCGTTGATACTGCGCCGCAGCCCCAGTTGGGAGCCCAGGCGATCGAGCAGCGTCTTGCTGACCTCGGCGATCTTCACCTCCAGCATCACCTGCTGCGGTGCCTTCACGCGCAACAGGTTGACCAGGCGACGCCCTTCCCCATACGACCCGGCCAGGGCCATGATTTCCGAGAGCTTGCCGGCATCGCTGATGGTGCCGACCAGGACGATGGCATTCTCGGCGCCCTTGACGCGCACATCACGCTCTTCGGGCAGCAGCTCGCGGATGCGCGCCTGCAAGGCATCCGGATCGGTATTGACTACCACATCCTTGATCGTGCAACGGCCATTGGCGCTTTGCAGCACGACATTCATGGCCCCGGTCTTGCGGCCCAGGAAGAACAATTCGCGCGGACTGAGCATCACGATATCGACATCGGCCACGCCGTCGTTCTCGTGCTTGGCGGTCGCAGGTGCGGCCGCGCCTGCCGCCGGCGCCGCGCCAGCAGCGGGCGCCGCAGCCTTGTCACCGGATGCCGGACGTCCGGCGCGGCTGGACGACTGGCCGCCGACGATCATCCGGGCAGCCGGCACATCGAGCTGGATCACGCTGGATTTTCCCAGGGTGACATAGGTCACCGGATCCACCACCACCGAGGTGCAGGGCTTGAGACTGGTCGCCGTCCCCATCACCGCCGCCGTCGCCGGCTTGCCGGCAAGCGCCCCGCTGGCGAGGGCGCACGCGGCAAGAAGCGTTACCTTTTTGTAGTCGCTGTTCACTTGAGTGCCTCCCTCGTCGTGATGGTGTCGTGATGGTGATCAGAAGCAGTTGAGGACACGCGTACCGTTTTGCACGACCTCGACGCAATCCGTGGCATGCGGTGCCGCAGGGGCATGGCGCGCCGTGCGCGGCCTGGACTGTGCGGCCAGCGGAGCCGGTGTCTCCTTGATTTCCCTGGCCGGGGCATCGCCTAGCAACTGGCTCTTGGTGATGCCGCCGGTCGCCACCGGCTGGCGGTCGGTCTGGTTGCGCAGCACCAGCGAGAGAGTGCCGACATTGCGAGCCAGGTCGAGCTTTTCCGAATCTTCCGGCGACAGCTCCAGCGTCACCGCATTGACCACCTTCGGCTTGGTGTCGTCGCGGCCGACCTCCTGGGCCACGGCCAGCACCAGCACATGTTCGAGCACGGTCTTGCTGATCTGGCGGTTTTCGTCGGAACGGCCCTTGTCCTGCTGCGCATTGACCATCACATCGACGTAATTCCCCGGCAAGGCGAACCCGGCCACGCCCACCACGTCATTGACGCGCACCGTCATGGCCCGCTTGCCCGGCGCAATCACCGCCGACAAGCCGCCCATGGTGCCGACCGGCGCCAGCTTGCGTTCCAGCACCGCCTCGCCGCGCAGCAGCCCCACATTGGTCACCCGCTCCTGCACCTCGCGTGCATCCTTGAAGGTACCGGCCGGCACCGACCCGCTGGGCCAGTCGACGGCGGTCAGCATCTGCGGCACGATCTTGCTGCCGATCTCGATATCCATCGCCGCCACCACCACCTTGTTGGAAGCGATGTTGCCCTGCTGCGCCACCCATCCGGCCGCATACACCGCCGCGCCGAGACCTATCATCGTTGCCAGCAGCAACAGTCCGAGGGCTTTGATGTTCTTCATGATCAGTCCTAGTCTGGTTAAGGTTGGCGATCACAGATAGCCGATCTGGTGCGCCACGACATAGCCCATGGCGCCCAGCGCGATACTGACTCCATAAGGCAACTTGCCTACCGACCTGTGCGCCTCCAGCCGCATGTCCGGGCGGATGCCGCCGAGCACCGACAGGCTCATCGTCTGCACCAGCACCTTGACGTTGCCCAGCGTTCGGCTCAATAGCCCGCGCCCCACGATGACCGCCAGCGCCAGCACGCCGCCGACGATGAAGGTAGACAGCACGGCATAGGCAATACCGGGAATGCCGAGGAAGGCGCCCACCATCGCCATGAGCTTGACGTCGCCCGCGCCCATGACACCCAGCACATAGAACGGCACCAGCGTCAGGAACCCCACCAGCAGCCCGGCCACGGCCAGCCCCAGCCCGCTCCAGGCGCCAGCCAGCGCACCGTATGCCAGTCCGCACAGGGCACCGCCCATGGTCAGCCAGTTGGGAATGCGGTAGCTGCGGCAATCCGTCACCGCCGCGATCGACAGCAGCGCGAACAGCACCACGATGCGCACATCGGTGGCCAGCATGAACAGCAACTCCAGCAATGAACGGAACGCTTGCATGACCTGCTCTCCCCGTGTCGGCGCAACGTCCCGCGCGCACGACCTATCGCTTCCCTACCGCACCACCGCCAGCAACAACAGCAGCAGCACCAATCCCATCAGCAAACCGACCAGTGCGACTTCGAGCCACGATTTACCCTGTTCATCCCGATGAAATTTCCTGTACGCCCGCGACGTTTTCTCAATTGATCGCATGCGCGTCTCCGGATGGGTTGCCGTGGGCCCGCGCCGACTTCCGTGGCGCCGCTGCTGTCGAGTTGAGTGCAGTATAAAAATCGCGCCCGGCGGGCACATGAGCCTGATTCCCTTTTTTTGACGGGAGCATTTCCCCTTTCTGGACGAGGGCGAGATAGGACTAAATCACTAGTCTTTTTGGGGGGGAGGTCCTATTGTCGGGAGATCGCGGACGTGCAATGCGGGATGGAGGGAATGGTCGCCCTACCCGAGAGGGATGGCAGCGAAAAACTAGAGAAATAAGGAAGGGGTGAGGCGGCTATGCCATGCCCGATGAAATTGCGAATATTTCACTTTGGGAACGCATTTCCCCTAAGTTCCCGAGTAAATTTCTCTTTAAGGAGATTCAGTTGACGTTGAGGCGATTGACTAGACGCAACTCGCGCGCATTGTCGTTGCGGCACCTACTAGCCGCCGCATTCGCGGTGTTCGCCATTGATGCGCAAGCGCAGCCACGTCAGCAGACACTGCCACCGACGCCCGCACCGGCGGCCGGTAAGCGACACGGCACGCCATCGGATTCGCACTAGCCTGCGATCAGATCATGTCTCGTAAGATGAGGACGTCCATGAACTGACTGCCGATCTATATGGTCATACATTGACCATTCAAATCGGTATTTGGAATTCTCCAGATTCTCAGGTTACCAATCCTTAAATCGAAGGGCGGTCCTGAGGCCGGTTGGCACCCTTGAACGCCGGAGGGGCCGCGCTACTCTCGCCACAATTCACGACATAGCAACGATATACAGCCGAAGCGGTACACGGCATGCAAAACCGCATCCAGTTTCCCGTCACCGTCACTTCATATTGCGATGGGTTGTCCCACTCGTCTGGGTACTTAATACAGGCAAACAGAACTTTGTTCGTTTGCCTGTTCCATTTGAAGCGAAGGGAGAGCATAAAGCCGCTACTGCGGCTCCATGCCGATCCGGCCCGGATTCTTTGCTGAACAATCCTCAAGCCACGATCCGATCCTTGTCGTGGAACTGCTGCATCCAGTACGGATACGGAAGTTGCGGCTGCGCCTCATCATTTGGGCACTTCCGACCTCGATTCTCTACGTAAAATTTTAGAATCGACTTTTCGTGGAAATACTTGGCTGCAGCCTGGCCACGCTCGCAGACAAAGATTAATTCGGAAATCAAAAGCTCTGATAAAAAATGTTTCCAAAAGGAAATGACTATTAGTTGTAGTTTTGGTATCCCATTGAGAGTACAGAGATAAATGAACAAAGTTCAGAGATAAAAGACTTTCGACAACGGATTCCGACAACACCCCCACATTCCCGCCTTGAAAATTTCAACCGCCATCCCTATACTTAGCACTCATCAAGGCAGAGTGCTAACAGCCCGCCTTGGTGAAACCCCTTTTTATGCGGTGAGATTTGCTGCATTTGGAAGATCGAAGCCATTGCAGCCATCGCCGCAATCAAACCTAACTTATTGAAAATCAAGGAGTTCTCATGAATCTTCGCCCTTTGCACGATCGCGTTATCGTCAAGCGTCTCGATCAGGAAACCAAGACCGCTTCCGGTATCGTCCTGCCTGAAGCCGCGACCGAAAAGCCGGATCAAGGTGAAGTCCTGGCCATCGGCAACGGCAAGATCCTGGAAGACGGCAAGGTGCGTCCGCTGTCCGTGAAGGTGGGTGATCGCGTCCTGTTCGGCAAGTATTCCGGCCAGGCCGTGAAGATCGATGGCCAGGAACTGCTGGTCATGCGCGAAGAAGACCTGTTCGCCGTCGTAGAGAAGTAATGCGACGCGCGCGATCCGCTACGGATCGCGCCGACAGTGCAGACCGCCGGGCGCCACGCGCCGGGCGACATGAATTCCACGCATTCTGAATATATCTGGAGAATCCAACATGGCAGCAAAGCAAGTTATTTTCGGCGATGAAGCACGCGCCAAGGTCGTCAAC
>Ga0154006_1000167_pt1 | contig 21916 bp, 23 predicted proteins | sample TSFL090MetaG_FD_104747 | JGI IMG/M metagenome (GOLD analysis project Ga0154006, IMG submission 104747) | Attine ant fungus gardens microbial communities from Florida, USA - TSFL090 MetaG | ecosystem: Host-associated > Fungi > Mycelium > Unclassified | place: USA: Florida, Wakulla State Forest...
AAAAAATTACACCGAGCAATTTGATTTGTAATTGAATATCAAATAATCTCTTTTTGATGTTTGTGACAATTAAACAATAATAAATTTGAACAATACTTATGTATAAATAAGCGAAAAAATTATAATATCAGAAACGAAGAATTGCCTTTTTTTTATCATTCCTATTTGTTTTTCAATAAGTAATAGCTTATGCAATCAACAATCATATATTCAATTAATGAAGTATAATTATCACAGAATCCTTACTATTCCGCATATCATTACAAGACAATCATATGTATAATGCGATACTGAATAAAAGAAACTGTTTAATAACCTACAATAAAGATATCGTGATAATTGTGATATTTTTTTGTTTTAAAAGATATATTTATAATAAACTATTCTTTTGTATAGGTTTCAAAAGATATAGAATTCTGTATTCGACAGAGTACTCACAAACATATAAAATTACTATAACCGTAAATTGTCCGAATTACACCTTTCTCTCGGATTTCTTATCCAATATTAAATGAGAGAGGCTCGGATCATTTTTTATTTTCTCCAATTCTTCATTTATCAACAGAATAATGTCATTTTTAATCTGGATAAAATTGTTTTGGATGGCAACTGGGTCTATTTTTTTCTTCGGGATTTTTCGGTATGCTTCCTCTTCGGCATTAATCGTATCAGGATTATTTTGAATAGTACAATGGAAGGCTTTCTGTTCTAGCTGCTGGCCAGGGTTGTCCGCCAATATCCCTGCAAATTCTCCGGAACTCAATTTGGCGATCCTGGCAGGCGGTACTGCCAAATCCAACTGGGTCGATTTGCTCAATGACGTATCGTTGCTGTTGATGGATAGGCTTTCCCTTGTCTGTACTATTTTTCCGATTGCTTCACTTACTTCCTTCGCCGTTTCCCCGGTAGCCTGCCCACAGATGATATTGCCAGCAAGAGCGAACAATACGTCTGCCTGTTCCTTGCCGTAGTTTTTACGCAATTGCTGCAAATTCTGTATTGCCAAATAGGTATTGATTTTATACCCACGGGCGATCGCCAGGAAATTCTCAATGCCATTTGCAAAAATCGAAGAAAATTCATCCGCGATGATAGCGGATTTTAATTTGCCTTTTTTCGGCAGTATCCGGAACAGTCTGGTTAAGTAAAGAGAAACCACAGCTCCGTATATCTGCGTTTTTTCCGGATTGTTAGCCAACACGACTATTTTTGGTTCGTCAGGATTGTTGATGTCCAATGAAAAATCGTTGCCGCTTAGAACATAGTACAGCAGTGGTGATGACAACCTGGCCAGGGCAATTTTAGCAGATGCCGTTTGCCCTTCCAGTTGCTCCATTGCCCTGTTTTGAAAAGCGGTAATAAACGGATTAACGAGGACTTCAATTTCCGGTTCGCTTGCCAGTACCGGAAACAACTCTGTATAATTGACCTGTGTCATCTCTATGGCGTGGGGCAGCGTGCAGTAAATACCGTCCTTGTATTTTTTCAGGTACCAGAAAATAGCCGCCACAAAATTGATGGGGCTTTCCACAAAAAAATCCCCCTGCTTTTTTATCCAGTCCATGTTCAAACCCAACAAAATAGTACGGGCGCTTTCCGATGCATCTGTAATGTCATTCATGGAGGAAGGTTCCAAGGGATTGCAGCGGTGTACCGGTTCGTCAAAATTGATTACATAGAATTTCGGTTCAACCTCATATAAATGCTTTGATTGTAACCATGAGTTATAAGCAATTTTGGCAAGGTCGTCATACTTAAAATCATAAATGAGTGCGGAGAACTGTTTCTTCTCTATACACTGTTTGATAACTTCCCTGATAAGGAAAAATGTTTTACCCGCACCCGGGCTGCCGATAATGATACACAAGCGTGCCGCATTGATAATATTCAGCCACATATCCCGAACCTTTCCTTTGAGATTGTATTTGGCAGGAAGGTTCACACTAAATTCATTGGTGAGTAGCCTTTCTTCCTGAGGAAATGTTTCATTTTCCAGGTTGAAAATATCCTTTGCCAGCTTTACTTTTAAGATACGTGAGAGGTAAGAACCGCCTGTAACAATAAGCAGGTAGCCAATGACAGTAATACCCATATAGCCTGTTGCAATGGCAAGGATATTGCCCTGTACGTAAAGCAATACATCCGACGAAAAGAAAAACAGCAGGCCCGTCACGAGATATGCCAACGCAGTTTTAATAAATATCTTTTCGTCTTTCTTTCCTTTTATGCCCGCAAGAAAAACGCCTGCAAGAAGCAATACTGATAGTTTCGTAGTCCAGATATTTTTAAAGAGGGGAAGTCTGTTGAAACTCACTATAATTTTATCTGCTATTGGGACCGTCAAATGCCATTGCGCAAAAGCAACGTGGCAATAGGTATAAAAATGTATCAGCAACACAACAAAGCTTAACAGCCTTGTCAAATCCATAATGGCCCGAAGGCCTTGTTCGTTCTCGCCGGTGTTCATGATAGGTCGTGTTTAATGGTTACCAATTGGGGTTGTGTCTTTTCTTCTTTTTAGGGTCGAGGCTGATGATTGGAGCCAAGTCCGAAGGCGCTGTTGCAAGGACATCTTTAATATAAGCCGCCAGATGGTTGACGAATGTTGCAGTAGCGGTGCTATGTTGATTTTGCTTACTACCATACACTTCTTTGTTCAACTTTTCCAGTACGGATGGCGTGACATTGTTGTTTGAAAGCCACGCAGTAATTTTTTTGTCGGCAGGCAGAAAATTGTTTTCACGGATGCGGTTGTTGCCCAAAGAAAATACGGTATTGCCCTCCTCGTCCAATGAAGGAATTATCCTTAAACCATTTGCATAAAGAGAAGCAAATGAATAAGGGATGCCCTTTGAATAATCTGTCTCCCTGAATATTTTTTCAACAAACTCCTTGTTTTTCTCCTGCACTTTCTTTTCTATTAATCCTTTCACGCCAATTCGCTCCATGATTCTTTTAGCACTGTATTCCTTACCCAAATCGCTGCCGTTGAAAACTGTTTTGTACCTGTTGTCAATAAAAGTAATGCCATAAATCATTGTATTATTCTCTCGAAAAACAACGGAAATTTTTTGGTTTTCCAGCTCGCTTTTCAATGCTTCTTTGTCTGGGAAAAATTTGGATTGGAGAACCTTGTCAATCGTACTTTTTAATGTTCCTGCAAAACGTTTTCGTTGTTCTTTGTTCTCTTCAAACCACTTTTCAAGATTCCCAAGCGTGGGCTTTGTGTAGATGGAACTTGATTTGATGGGCACACCAATCTTTTTACCTTCATTGTCTGTTACTGAATAGGTCAATCCTTTTTTCTCAAACATTTTTGAACCTTCTTCACCACGGTAAGCGGTAACGTTGTACTGCCCAAGGATGGCATTCAGCTCTGTAAGCGACGTGTATTTGTAGTCTTTTACGACCGACCTGACCACATTGGAAACGGCGGATTTTGTTTCTGATTTTCCGTAAACCACTTTTTGCGAAACAGGTTTTATTGTTACTGTCAGTAACTCCTGTTTTGATTTTTTGCTTTCTGCCGGAATTAGTTTAAACAGTTTTTCGATTTCTTTCCTGGCTTTTTCGGACTGGTTCATCCCTATGTTCTGGGAAGCAATGCGTGTGCCATCCATGCGGATATTGGTAGTAACAATGTGTATATGCGGATGCCCGCTGTCGTCATGCCGGTAGACAAGGTAAGGCTGCTCCCCAAAGCCGATTTTGTCCATATAGGCCTGCGCTATGGAAATTAGTTTCTTATTGCTCAATGTTTCGGCTGGGTCAAAATTTAAAGAGATGTGTACGCAATTGGTCTTTGATCTTTCGTTCCTGTTCGCCAGGTTTTGCATCATGCAAAGCTTATCGTGAAAGCCTAAATCCTCTTTGCCAAAGAAGTAATTCTCGGCCGACAGTAATGCAGCTTTTCCGTCAGCTACCTTCTTTTCATTATAGTTCAGCGCACCTTTAATGGATTTGCCGCTTACGAATTTTGATACCATTGCTCTGTGATTTTTCTGACGTGTAAAGTAATCTCTGAAATCTTCTCAACAAGTTGCGCCTGCTTCTTTTCGGAGTACTTGAGAAGCAAAATCTGTTCTGGCGTTTGCCATACACTATGGATGCGTTTGACCAATTGGCTGAAGTTGTTGCCGATGCCGTTCAGCTCTTTACGGAGTACAACCATCTCCTGTACAAAAGCATCCAGCGTAGCATCTTTGTAAATGATTTTTACAGGCTTGCCGAGTAACAGTTTCCTTGCGTAGCTGCTTAATTTCTTGTCGGCTGTCTTGCTAAGCTCTTGCATCATTTGCCGGTGTTCCGCTTCGGTAAGACGTATGTTTAGCCAGAATTTTCTAAGCGTTTTTTGTTTAAATGTTTCCATAATGGGATGTTTTTAGGTGGAAAAACAATACAAAAAGGCTTCGAAACTCGCCTTTTTGTCCATTACCTGCTGACTTCGGAAGCAGTGGCAAGAGCAATTGTGTAACAATTGGACATCTTGCTCCAAACCCGCGTTTGGTCACGGCTCTGTAAGGGCCACTATTGCAGGGCTTTTGATGATTTTTTATATAGGCTGTTGAAAAAGGAAAATCATGCTTTCCTGTTGCTCCTGTCCAGGATTTTCCATAGAAACCAATAATGCATTTAGGTCGTTTGCTTTGTCGTATAAGTGACTGTAATCTTTGTAATCTTTTCCCATACCAAGCGCCATTTGTGTGGCAGCGTTACCGCTCTTGTCATTGTCCAGCAACATCATTTTTTCTCCATATTCATCCAATAAAACAAGGCTGCTTTTAAGAAAGGAAAGGGAGTTCAGCACTAAAAAGTTGTCTGGTACAGGTGTGTTGATTTTGTTGTGAAAATAAAGTACCTGGAAAGACAGGAAGCTGAAAAAGCCTTCAAATACTGCAACAGACTGCTCGGCCTTGGGCTTACTGCCTGCTTCTTCTGGTGACAGGTTACCGATGAATGTGGTAGTCTTTGGTGAACATGAACTCTTGAAATTTTTGGAGCGCAGTTCATAACCGCCTGCACTATTTTTAAAACCGAGTGCAGTATAAATTTTATCTGGTTCCTTGCTCGCCTTGTTGACAAAATCGACTTCACTTACATATTGGTTAGCGAGGTCAAGGGGTATGCAGCGTTCGCGTAGATAGGCTTTCAGGTAATACTTGAAGACAGGTCTTTCTGCAACAACTTTTATTTTTTTGTCGTTATGTTCCCCCGGTTTTCCTTTCTGCCCGTCTAGGAAAATATGTTCTGTCTTATTGGTGTCATATTGTTCCGAAGAAAGGTAGCCCCTGAACTTTTCCAGTAATTCAGCGTGGTTACAATTATGAATCCTTATGCCAAGGTCTATCAAATCGCCACCCATTCCGAGTGAATGGTCGTACCATATCTGGAACTTGGTGTCCAGCTTAAATGAAGGATGTCTTTCTTCATGGAAGGGTGACAAGTACCATAGATCTTCGCCGCTTTTGCGTGCAGGCTGGTGGCCCATGTTTGCCAGGTATTGAACCATGTCAATACGCAATCTTGCTTCTTTGAAATTGATTGTGTTTTTCATAATTGTCTCTTTTGGGGGTGCATTTTTTGTTTTGCGGATATGTTTGTCCCTGCAGTTCCGTTTGTCGTTCCATTTTAAAATCTTAATATTTTGGTTGTGAGTCGATTAAACGATATTCACCGTTCCATTCCATTTTTGGAAGTAACAACTTTCCATTTTGAATGAGAATGGGAATTGTCAACCTGAATTTCCCGAATGCCCTGTAGCCGATAGCCATCTGTGGACAGTGCTTTTTCCTTTGTTCAGGATGCGGGCGATCTCTTCAAAAGACTTACCTGAATTACGCAGCGCCAGTGCTATATCCTTCTGCTCTTCCTTGTCTTTTATCTGCCGGATGCCGATATGTTCCGATTCATTTACCTGCTCTTCCTTTAGCTCAAACCATAAGGAATGGGGATTTAATCTGAGTAATTTTGGTTGCCCTGCTTCTTCAAAATGCCTGGACTTACCACGCTTTAAAATGCGCAGGCTTCTGTCTTGGTAGCTATGCCGCAAGAAAAAATCACCATCGGACAAATCTGTTTTCACACCGCTTCCTGCCTGCAAATCGCTTTCGCTTATAAGAGAAGGCGCATGTTTTTTGAAATGGTCTGTGACTACAACGGATGTCTTATGCGACTGGCATATAGCCAACAAAATGAGCATCAACCCAGTGATATCTTTATTGCTGTTGGTGTCTACATCCCTGAATGCCATTCGTAGATTATCAATTACGACCAAGACGGGCCTTATGTCTTTTATGATTTGGATAAGGTTCGCCATGTCGTCCAGAAGACCACTCCTTGTGGTATATACCATTGCGTTATAACCGTCCTTAACTGGCTGTGGCGCATTAGACAAGAGTCTGCTTGCACGCCTTCTTACAACCCGTTCGCTTAGTTCATTGTTGATATAAAGTGTGTTGCCATGAAGGTCAACCGTTTCGCCTAAAAAACTGTCCCACTGCGCGGCAATGGCAATACACAACTGCATACAGAACCAGCTTTTACCGACACCTCTTGGCGACGGAAAATGTATCAGGCAATCTTCGGGTATGTAGTGTCCGAAGAGCAGTTTCATTTCCGGGATGTCTTTTCCCTCTTCGGCCAATCGTTGCATGGAAGTCAATGACGGCTGGGAATAAAATCTCGTCCATTCCAATATTTTCTTAGTCGCCATGATAAAACAGTGGAATATTATCCGGGAATTGGATGTTCAGCTTTATAGCTAATGTTATAGGTTTATTGGTGCGGTTAGCCCATATCCAATTATTGGCAGCTGCCATCCAGTTTTTAATGGGACAACCTCTTTTTGTTTGCCACTTGTTGCTCTTATAGTGGTTGAAGAAAGCAATTGCCTTCGCCTCAGATTGACCTTTTTGGCTGAAATAGATTTTTACAAATTCCAGTTTCGGTGGTTTGTTTGTTGGGCAGGAAGGACAATTATGAATTGATTTTTTCATAGTAAGGGATTTACAGATTTAGAAAACTTTGTTTTTAAATTTTTCCATCATTGCTTTGATATCTTCTATGTTATAGAAGATGACATTGCCGATACGTGTGAAGCGGATGGTTCCATTGTTGCGGAGAGTTTGCAATGTTCCAGGAGAAATGCCAAGCAGTTTTCTAACTTCGTAGCTTTTTAGCCATTCTTTATTTGTCCCACTATGGAATTCTTTGCTAACTTTTTTTAGGTCTTCCAGTAATTCTGTTTTGAAATCGGCGAGGTCACTAAGTGTTACCAATTGATCCCTGCGGATGGCGGCAGATTGTAATAGCGTGTTTTGTCTTGTCTTGTTCATGGTTCAATAATTTTGAACCACAAAGCTGTATAATGGCAAAAGATGAAATGGACAATCAATTGGGTAGTACACCGATGTACACATTGTTTCTAAATAAAATTGTGGGATTAAATTTTACTCTTTATATTATAAGTTTATTTGTAGTAACTTCGAAATTTGACTTAACTTAAATAAAAATTATGCGAGAAGATTAAAAATTAATGTGGTTATGAGAAGATTAGATGAAGCTTTGGATAGATTATTCGTTCAATCAAGAGGCGAAATAAATTCTCGGATTGAAAAAATAACTTCTTGTGTTAATATTTCTGGAACGCAAGCGAAAGGTTATTGTTATTGTTTAAAAATTGATGCTAATGGAAATCTTCGTCTTAAAGATTTGATAGATTTTATAGATACAAAGATTATTGAATATGCCATTCCTAAAAAAGAGATTGATGAAGCCAAAAAATATTTCAATGAAACAAATTCACCCTCGAAAATAGATGCATTAAAGAAAAAAGCAAAAGGGCTTTTTACTGATTTAGAGAAAACAGGGGAAGGTGGAGAAATTCTGTTATATATTCTTATTCAGGAATTTTTAAAAATACCTCAATTAATAAGTAAAATGTCTTTGAAGACATCGGGGCAATTACATTATCAAGGTGCTGATGGAATACATATAAAATATGACAGTATTACAGAGAGTCTAAATTTATTTTGGGCAGAAGCTAAAATGTATCAAAAGATAAGTGACGCCATAACAAATTGTTTTGACAGCCTTAAAGGTTTCCTGTTAGATACACAAGGACACAATTCAACACAAGAAAGAGATATACAATTAATTACTGCAAATATTCAAGCTAATGTAAATGATACAGAGTTAGAAGATCTGTTAGTAAGATATTTTGATAAAGATGATGACCTTTCAAATAATGTTGTTTATAAGGGCATTTGTTTTATTGGTTTTGATTATGATAAGTATCCTATTGAGAGTGATTTATCAAAAAAGACAGATGATATTAAAAATGCTATTATTGCTGAACATGACAAGTGGTACAGCATATTAAGCAATAAGATTAAATCTCATACAAATCTCAACACAAAAGAAATCCACATTTTTTTAATGCCATTCCGGTCGGTAGCAGAGTTTAGAAAACATTATTTAGAGACAATAGGAGAATGATTTCTGATAAGATATATAATTTAGAAAGTTTTAAGCGACAATATGAAGCTCTACTAATATTGTCAGTTTGTGATACGATTCCGCAATTAGTTTGGGAACAAGACAGGCAATCGTTGTTAAATAAAATTTATTGGAATAATTTATTAAGTATTGCATCCATACTTTGCTATTCTTCCAATAGTCAGCATTTAGATGCAGCATTACGGATTGCTCAAACCTGCATATTACAAGAAACTTGTACGGAAAATCAAAAAAATGCTTCTGCATTCATATTGGATACATTGACGAATAAGCCCTCTATCAAAATGGCTGTAGAAAAGCAGTATCTTAAGAATGATTATAAAGACAATTATTCTCTAACACTCAAATTACAACAATACCAATCTGATTTTGAACATACTGTTTTAGTTAAAGACAAAGCGATTTCTTTAAATAGGTTTCAGAAAAAGGTTTATGAGGTTCATAAGCAAAATGAAACTATAAGTATCTCTGCACCAACTTCCGCAGGTAAATCCTTTATTCTTTGTACTATTTTGCTTGAAGAATTATTGGAAGGAAATAAAAACATTGTCTATTTAGTCCCAACAAGAGCATTAATAAGTCAAGTGGAAAACGATTTAAGAAAACTGATTAAAGAATATGGGTTAGCTTCAAACGTAAATATAACAACAGTTCCTCCACAAGAAGATATAGAACAAAACAAATCCAACGTATTTGTTTTCACACAAGAGAGACTACACTGGTTTTTAATTGGCAATAATTCGGCAATAATCCATCTACTTATAATTGATGAAGCGCATAAAATAGAAGATGGTAACAGGGGAATACTTTTACAGCAAAAGATAGAGGAAATCGTAAAACAAAACCCTTCAATTAAAGTTTATTTTTCAAGCCCTTTTACGTCCAATCCTGAAATATTGCTTGATAATGTACTCAATGACAGCAGAAAAGATAAAGTAAACACTCAATTTGTTTCTGTTAATCAAAATTTGGTTTATACCTCACAGATTTCCCGTAAGCCAAGAGAATGGCAGTTAAATATATGCACTATTGAAAAAACAATACTGATAGGAAAACTTGTCTTATCGGATAGACCCACAAGTGAATTACATAAGATAGTACACATTACAGAACGTTTTTCAGACGGAAGTGGTAGTTTAATTTATAGTAATGGAGCTGCGGAAGCAGAAAAAATAGCATTGTTACTTTTTGACCTGTTAGATGATCAAACGACACATTCCGATATAAATGAGTTAATTCAGTTAGTTAAAAAAACAGTTCATAAAGAATATGCTCTCGCAAAGGTACTTCAAAAAGGAATTGCCTTTCATTATGGCAATATGCCTTTATTAATTAGACAGGAAATAGAAAGATTATTCTCAGAAGGGAAAATTAAATACCTTATTTGCACAGCCACACTTTTAGAAGGTGTAAATTTACCTGCAAAGTCGATTTTCATTAGAAAACCGACTCGAGGTAGAAATAATCCTCTTAATCAAAATGATTTTTGGAATTTAGCGGGCAGAGCAGGAAGATGGGGAAAGGAATTTAGTGGAAATATTGTTTGTATAGAACCTATGGAATGGGACATTCGACCTGAACCCAATAAATCTAAACAAGAAATAAAACGAGCAATAAACCTTATAGAAGAAAACTGCGATGAACTATTTACTTTTATCCGAAATGAAGCACCACGTAACGAAGCCAATAAGCGACAGGATTTAGAATTTGCTTTTGGATATTTCTACATAAAACATATTCTCAATAAAGAAATTCCGCTCGCAACCCCATTCTATAATGAATTATTAAAAGAATTAACGGAGATATCTCCGAGGGTGCAGCTGCCAGACTATATTATCAAAAGAAATCCCGGTATTTCCCCTCTTGCTCAACAGGCTCTATTTGATTATTTTGGAGAAAACCTGAATAGGATTGAAGAATTAATGCCTGTTTATCCCCACGATGCCAATGCGTTTTATGAATACACAAAATTAGTAGGACTTATTGGAAAAACTATATCAGATTATCCTCCTATATTAAATGCTTCTCGTTCAGTTTTGCTCATAAATTGGATGACAGGAAAACCTTTATCGTACCTTATTAGTAAAAGTTACGAATCATACCAAAACAACCCAAAATATAAAAATACAAAAACTCTTCCTATTGTCATTAGAGAAGTTATGGAGAATGTCGAAAATTTTGTCAGATTTAGATTTGCGAAAGATTCGAGCTGTTATATAGATATCCTTAGATATTTTTTAGAATTACATAATCGACAAGGTTTATTAGAAGATATACCACAATTAAGTTTATGGTTGGAGTTTGGTGTTTCCCAAAAAACGCATCTTTCCTTATTATCATTAGGTTTAAGTAGGAATACCGTTATAGAATTAACGACCTATATTATTAATACTCAGATGTCTAAAGAAGAAAGTTTGAATTGGCTTCGAGAACAAAATCTGGAACAGATGGATTTATCATCTATTCTTATTGAAGATATTAAAAAAGTATTATAATTATGCCAGAACAGTAAAACATACAATACAAAAATTCTTGGCGCTATGACTGTCTGAAAATGAGTATGCGGTTTTGCGAATACTCGGGAAGGAGTGAATTACATCGGCAAAGATGAAAATGGAAACGTATCGGGAATTGATGGCAACAAAAGTTTAATGGAAGACACTCCCAATAAAATCTGTAATAAAAATTTAAAAGCTTCATTTTTGCACAGCAAATCATCTTAACACTCAACATTCATTAATCCTAATGAACGATCTGCAAGGGAGAAATTTTATAAGAATCTAGTTTGGATCGTGGATGGTACACGTTTAAATTGAGATTTTCCGCGCTTTTTATAGGGTAGGAAATATTTTAGTAGTACTAAATTGATACATGTTTTTCTGGTCGAAATTCGGAAGTGGTTTTTCCTTAGAACTGGCTCGATGGCTTTAAGAAGGTTCACAATTAAGTTCACATTGGTTTGAAAAAGAGGTAGAATAAAATGTGGTTATAAAAGAATTATTTTCTAATTTTATATTAATTAAAGTTCTTCAAATTAATTCAAATTACACGAGGCAGCCCTCATCATGGCCCTCTATTGAATTTTATTTTATAATCGTCAGATTATCAATTGTTTACAAATTAATTCCATAATCCTGTCATCCCGACTAAAGCGATACCAATCGAAGTCGAAAACCCGCAAATCACACTGATTTGCGGGTTTTTTGTTTTAATTCCCATCAAAAAACACCAATCAATATCAAGGAAGATGTGAGCAATTGCGTGAGTGATTTTAGTTTTTTAAATTCGCTCACAGATAAAGGTATAAGTAATTTATTATCAATTTATTATATTATTTATTTTGATTGCTTTTGATGGGTTTTACCCCCTGTTATTGTAAGTAAAATTCATCACCTGCGTCAAGGATTATCAAGTAAAATTAAAATGAATTGATATGAGGAGCAGTAACACATTTGGTATTCAGTTTGTAATCAGACTACCCAAACAACAAAAAAACAATCAGGCCACCGTATTTGCGCGTATTTCGGTAAATGGCAGAAGATGCGAAATCTCGCTGAAGAAAAAAGTCAACCCGCAAAATTGGGATGAGGCAAAAGGAAAAGCAAGGGGGACAAAAGACGAAATCCGCAAACTCAATGAGTATATAGAACGGGTGCGTACCTTAATTGCCGATGGTTATCATGAATTAGTGCAACAGAAAAAAGTTGTTACTGTTGATGCCGTTAAGTCCCTGTTCATTGGTGCAGATGATAACGAGATCACTTTGATTAAGCTTGGTGAGTACCATAGCACGGAAATGAAAGATAAACTGGCTGATGGTACAATGAAAAACTATTATACCACGCAAAAGTATATCGCGAAGTTTTTAAAGGATAAATATCACAGAAACGACATTAGCCTGGCCGAACTGAACTACAAATTTATCCTGGACATTGAAACATTCTTACGCAAGCATCAACCGAAAGATCATCAAAAACCATTGCATAACAATGGTATCATGAAGCACATCGAAAGGCTTTGTAAAATGGTCAATATGGCTGTTACTATGGATTGGCTTACAAAAGACCCCTTTGCTAAATACAAACAGCATTTTGATAAGGTAGAGCGTTTTTATTTGACTAAGGAAGAACTATCAGCCATTGAAAAGAAAAAGTTCACTATAGAGCGTTTACAGGTGGTCAAAGACCTTTTTCTTTTTAGCTGTTACACTGGCTTGGCTTACATCGATACGATGAACCTGACCGCCGGAAACATCGTTAAAGGCATAGATGGCAACGATTGGCTAATCACCAGCAGACAGAAAACCGAAACCGATGTACGTATCCCGTTACTACCACAAGCAGAGGAATTGATAAAGAAGTATCAAGACCATCCGAAAGCTGTTAATCACGGGACCTTATTCCCGGTAATCTCCAATCAAAAGACGAACGCTTATCTCAAAGAGATGGCCGACCTATGTAATATTAACAAAGCGATCACCTTTCACATAGCAAGGCATACATTTGCTACTACCGTAACCTTAAGCAATGGTGTGCCGATTGAATCAGTAAGTAAAATGCTTGGACATACTACGATACGCTCCACGCAAGTATATGCTAAGGTAGTAGAGCAAAAACTTAGCGAGGATATGCAGAACCTGAAAAAGCGAATGGCTAACCAGTAATTTCAATTAAATAAGAGAGAGAATATATTATTAAATCAAAAGTTGCCGAAAATGGCAACTTTATTTATATTTGTATAAGTTATGAGCGCAAGTATCAAATTTAGAACCATAACGATCTATAAGCAATATTTTCCGGAGTTCTTATCTAAACAACGACAGAAAGTTAAAGATAAGATCATCTGGACGTTTAAACTGATCGAGGAAGTACAGCATGTACCTGAAACCTATTTAAAGCATTTGGAGGGTACAGCAGGATTGTTTGAAATAAGGGTGCAATCGGGCAATGATATTTTTAGGATATTTTGCTTTTTTGACGAGGGAAAATTAATTGTATTGGCTAACGGGTTTCAAAAAAAGACACAAAAGACACCCAAACAGGAAATAGAAAAGGCATTAAAAATAAAAGAATTATATCATGAAGAAAAACGATAATCTAATTACACTGGACGACTTTATAGTTAAAGAGTACGGCCATAAAGGAACACCTAAGCGGGAAGAATTTGAACAAGGCTATGAAGAATTTAAATTAGGTGTATTAATTCACGAAGCCCGCAAGGCTAAAGGGTTAACACAAACCGAATTGGCTGATAAATGCGGGACAACCAAAGCCTATATATCCAAAGTGGAAAATGATGTACAGGATGTACGGGTGGCTACTTTAAGAAAGATTATTGAAGTAGGATTAGGTGGACATCTTGAACTGTCTATTAAATTGTAAGCTGCTCCATATAAGGTAGTTTAAACACTTTTAAAGATTATAAGTTACATTATATGTTTTCACAATCTAAACATATAATTATGCCCAATAAGTATTTCAAACCACACGAACGCTTTGATCGTAACCCACATAAGTATGATATTGGCATATTTACCGGGTTAAAGAAAGGCTATGAAGATAATCTTTTCATCAAAAAATTATTTACCCTGATTGAACAGGAATACCCCGATTATTACCAATGCCACTTATCCTATTTCCTAGGCAAGGAGCCGCAGGGTGAACAGGAGTTTTTTACATTCGTTTGGCAGATCGTTTTAATACGCATTCGATACATTGAAACCAAAGACCCGTTTAATTCAAGCCATGCTACCGACATGGAGTTATTGGCTAAACTAACGACCTTTCAAAAGTATCTCCGTTCTATCGACCAGTGGAATACCCAAAAAACATTACCCGAAATTATTGCCGACCAACAGGAAGAAATCAGAAAACAACAAGTACAAATTGCCGAATTAAAGGAAGATTTAAAGGCCGCAAGGAAACTGGAAACACAGGAGTTAATCAATATAGCGGACGGTTACCTGTTAAGCTTCGTAGATATTTGTCTGCAAGCACAAGAAGCCCTATTGCCGGACACTGGCAAAGAACTCGTTTTCTCGCAAACGCAGATCGTATGGAGTAAGATGATTGCCAAGTACTTCAAAGAGGGTAATAATGAGATCAGTTTGGAAACTTTACGCCGCTATTTTCCGGGAAATAAGAAAGACCCAGGCATCAAATACGCCAAAGTTCCATCGGAATTAAAGCTATTTAAACTCACACCTGCCAAAAAGCGGAGTTAAAACTCGCACAGCTTAACCTAACTAATCATACCGTCCTTAGCTTCATAACAGCTTAAATTACAATCACATACAAGCTTGCCTTAGCTTGCTATAAACACCCTCAATTTAACCACGCAAATCTGCGTGGTCATGCCTGCGCTGCTTTTTTATTTTCATTTGCGGTATGGATTTAATCAACCAAGAAGCCCTAAGCCGGTGTATCAGGGATGCAGTCAGGGCAGAATTACAGAAACATTTTAGAGCAGGCGGCAGCCAGCCGCCGCAGGATGAACGGCTATTATCCAAACAGGAACTGTCCGAAGAATTAGGCGTGTCATTAGTAACGCTTACGGACTGGATGAAAAAGGGATTACCCTTTTTGCGCCTGCATAAGCGGGTCTATTTTAAAAAGAGCGAGGTACTCGCCATCATGCAACAAAAAACTAAAGAGCAAGGAGGAAAAGATGAACGTTGAATTAATCACAAGGGAGGACTTGAAGCAATTTAAAAACGAGATGCTAACCGAGATGAAGCATCTCTTAAAACCGGGTCAGGGACAAAGTAAACAATGGCTGAAAAGCTACGAGGTCAGGAAGCTGTTAAACATTTCGCCCGGCACCTTACAGAATTTAAGGGTTAACGGAACGCTCCGTTACACCAAGATCGGCGGGCTGCTTTATTACAAGTTAGAAGACATTGAAAAGCTATTGGAGGGCAACGCCAGGTGAGGGAAAAAAGCAACGGGTGAAGACCAAAGCGAAGCTTTGGTAAAAAGAGCGGCACAGCATACCGCTTGCGGTATAGCTGTATAGTTGTCTATACCGGACGGAGTCCGTTAACAAAAGGCATTTGCCGATAAGAAGCAAGTTTGTGTTTTTGGTACCCAAAAACTCCGTTGCAGCCTACGGCTGATCGGCAAACTTGCTTTTTGCGCCCGCTGGTTGCAAAAAGGGAAAGACAGAAAACCGATTTGATAAAGACAGATTGAAGCGTATGGAATCAGGAGTAAAAACAACGGCGGTGTCAGTTAAAGGCAAGCCGAAACATAAGGGTGGCAGGCCAAGAGTTAAGGTCAGACGGGAGGTGCATATCAAAGTCAGGTTAACCGCCACAGAGCAATTTATGATAGCTGGAAGAGCCAATGAAGCTGGCATGAGAATCAGCGATTGGTTTAGGGCAGCCGCTAAAGCCGCAAGAGTAATGGCCCGGCTAAAGCCGGAAGATTTACAGATCATGCGGATGCTGGCAGGATTGGCAAACAACTTAAACCAGTTGACCAAATTGGCGCACCGGGACGGCCTTTTAACGGTTGCCCGTAAATGCGATGGGCTGATGATAGAGATTGACCAGGCATTAAAATATTTTAACAGCGATGATCGGCAAGATACCTAAACCCGGCAAAAGCTTTGGTGGCTGTATTGAGTATAACGTCCTCAAAAAAGAGGCGACCATACTTTATGCGGATGGCGTGCGCATAGACAAGACAGCGCACATCATTGCCGACTTTAATATGCAGCGCAAAATGAACCCCGGCTTAGGTCAGGCAGTAGGCCATATTTCGTTAAGCTGGAGCCCCGAGGATAAGGACAAGTTGAACGATGAAAAAATGGTCAGTATCGCCAAGGAGTATCTGTAAAAAATGAAAATACTGGACACGCAGTTACTGATCGTTAAGCATAAAGACCGGGCGCACCCGCATATCCATATCGTTTATAACCGGGTTAATAACGAGGGTAAAACCATTACTGATAGTTTCCAGCACCTAAAAAATATTAAGATCAGCAAAGAGCTAACCTTAAAGCATGGCATGCACATCGGTCAGGGTAAGGAAAAGGTTAACCGTCAGCAGCTAAAAGGTATTGATAAGTTGAAATATGAATTATTCGATACCATTAAAGCGGTAAGCCAAAAGGTTACCAGTATGGCAGAGCTTAAACAGGAATTGTTAAAGCAGGGTATCGGTATGCAGTTCAAATACAAAAGCGGCACATTGGAGAAACAGGGCATCAGTTTCAGTAAAGGCGATTATAAGTTTAAAGGGTCAGAGATTGACCGTAGTTTAAGCTATGGCAGGTTAAGCAAGCAAATCGAGCAGCAGGCGCAGCAGAAACAGGCCGAGGATCAACGCCCAACCTTAGCGCAGCAGCTTAAGGAAGTGATAAACAGGGAGCCGGTTAAAGAGCAATCCGGCCACCAGTCCGTAATTGATTTGTTTGGCCGCATTCCAATCATTACAGCTGAACCTGATCACTACCGCAGGAAAAAAAGAAAGGATCAGGGTAACGATCAAGACCAAAGCCTGGGCATTAGCAGGTAGTAAATAACAAAATTAATGAACAACAAAAATTATTAAAGACATGGGAACCCACGAAGTAAATAACATACAACAGGAGATCATAGATGGTATGGCTAAAAAGGTTACAGACCTTGAAAAAAGACAGTCCAAAATTGAGGAACTTGGTTTAAGCGCCCTGCCATCAAAAGTTAAGGAATTGGAAAGTAAGGTAACAGAAACAGCCGAAATGCAAACGCTGGAAAATATCAAGCAATTAGAGCGTTTTGATAAACAACTGAATGGCTTTGATGTAAAAATCAATGCCATATCCAAAGAAATACCTATTAAGTATAATGTTCAGTTTGACACCAAAGCAAAATTTGTTGTCAGAACAATTTTAGGGTTAGGGTTTGCAGTTGTCGTTATGCTTGCCATCACGATAAACCTGTGTATTGAGAACAGCCGCAGAGCTGATGAAACCAATAAATTCCTTATCCTGCGGGGCTTTTATCCTGAAGTGGCAAAATACATTGATAGTGCCTATACTGCTAATACCGACTTTTATATTAAAAAAGCAAAGGCTAACATTGATGAACAACAAACCATGTCAGAGGCCGCGTTTGAAGCAAAACAGGCCGCCGAAGAAAGCAAGTTGGCGAATGATAAGCTTAAAAAATTAAAAGGAAAAGCCGAAACAACAGGTAAACAGAAACACAAAAAACAATAGCAGTAAGCATTTAAAGGACCGTTTCTATTGGAGCCTGTGCAAGCCAGGCCGGGACAACCCAATTCCGGTAATTAACATTGGCCGGTGCGCCCGGCCAGTCGCCGGATTGATGTTAAAGCCGCACAGCCCGGCACACGGCCAAAGCTTTAACATCAATCCGGCGATCAGTTTTTTTAAGTTCAATCACTTGATTTTGCAGATAGCACATTGATGAGAATATACAAAAAGCGGGTGTAACAGATTTTTATGCTTAAACAACGGAAACACTTGATTAAATAATATTCTGATTAATACAAAAAAGATTATTCTAAATTAATCGAATGCTGTTACAGCATTTTTAAGGTTATTCAATCGTTTCGCCCATAACCTATATAATATGAATAGTTGAATCAGAAATATTAAAATAATGATGGCAAACGAGATATATTTTTTTGAGTTAAAACTTAATCCATAGGTAAAAAACAGTAACAATCCTAACATGGAGGACAATCGACAGATGATCGATACAGTAGCATAGATTTTAACCTTAGAAAGATAGTTATTTAATGATTCCTTAATTGTAACTCCATTCACAAGATACTTTGCAAACCTATAACCCATAAGGTTATGAATTAAAGGCAGCAACACCGAAACTATCAGTGTTATATTGATCCATATTGGTTTACGATTGCCATCAAACATAGTATAATAACATATTAAAAAAACTGACCAGCCAATAATCTCGATGGTTAGTTGCATCCTTATCTTCTTTAAAACGGGGTGCCTGTTTTCAGATAGCAGTAATTTAATATCAACAGTTGATTTAATCGGGGTTTCTATCTTACCCCATGCATGTTTTAATTCATCGAGTTCCATATTATTTAATTAAGTGTTTTTGAATTTTATTTTTTATTCTGTTGAGCCTAACGCCAACATAATTTTCATTGATGCCAATGATTTCTGCAATTTGCTGATAGTTTAAATCTTCAAAATATAGTGTTATGATCGCTTTTTCGCTATCGTTAAGCAATTTCAACACGGCGAATAAGCGTTCTTGTCGCAAAGCGAGTTCTTCGCTTTGCTGGTCCTCGGGCATATCAGGTAAGACTGGCGAATATTTTATTTCCGGCTTTTGTTTCCGGAATATTGCAATTGCGGTATTTAGCGCGATGCGATATATCCATGTACTTATTTTAGCATCGCCTTTAAAACCAGGCAGAGATCTCCAAAGTTGAAATGTAATTTCCTGAAACAAATCTTCACGATCCTCTTTGCTTTCACGATATAAGCGGCATATCTTATGAATAATACCTTGATGTTCTTTTATAAGTGCAAGGAATTGTGCTTCATTCATGCCTACTTTTTATTAAAGGTAATAATTTGGCTTCTGCCATTTGCTATTAGGCTGATTATCGATCCTTCTTCATCTTCCTGAAAGGTAAACTTGACATTTACTTTCTTTCCGTAAAACTCCAAGGAGGAATCGGGATAAATTTCAAATGCAGGGTTATTACCAAGCTTTGCATACAATTGTCCCTTATCGACTGCTATCAGTAACTCCATTCCCTGTGTATTGCTTTTATATTGCCCCACAAATTTTTTCAACTGTTCGGGGTTCATATTTAAACTTCTTTTTAATTGAGGCAGTTCAAACGGGTTATTAAAAATAATTTTTTCTATATCGGCTCAGATCTCATTTACCGGTAATGCGGAAACATTACTCAAAACAGTAATTGATATTTTTTCAGCAGGATACCAAACAGCAATTGCAGAGCAGCCATAAGTACCACCTCCAACATAGTATGCTGATTTTAAACTCTTGAAAGCGGGGCGCATAAACCAGCCGTACCCATAAAGGTCATCATTATCGTGTAAACCTTTGTTGGTATGATGGCTAAAAGTTTGCTCTTTAATTTTGTTGTCCCATACATCACTTGCAAAACTATTTGTCCATTTTGATAGGTCTTCTGCGTTAGAATACATATCACCCGAACCTTTCATTAAAGAAAAATCCCGATATGGGGCAACAATTAAACTATCGCCTAAAAGATGATAAGAAGAACTCATACTAGGAATAATGACTTTTGTATTAAATATTCCGGTATGGTTCATTCCTAATTGGACGGTAATTTTTTCTTTTAAAATGGAGGGATAATCCTTATGATATACATTTTCTAATATCGAAGCCAGCAAAAAGTATCCAGGACTGGAGTATTTAACATCTGTACCAGGAGGAAATAACAATTTCATTTTAAAAATCTGTGTAAGCGCTTGCTGTCTGTTAAGGGCTAAAAGCGATGTAAACGACCAGTAATCGGATATTCCTTCATTATGAGGCACTCCTGATCGATGTGAAAGTAATTGCTCAATAGTGATCTTTCGCCAAGTTATATCCTTTATTTCTGGGAAAAAGGTTGCCAATGAATCATTTAAATTGAGTTTATTTTCACGTGAAGCCAGTAAAATCAACATGGCCGTGAACGACTTGCTAATCGAAGCTATTTTAAACACCGAATTAAGCGATAGCGGAACGTTAAGTTCAATGGATGCTTTTCCAACACTTTCTTTATAAAGGGTGCGCCCATTTTTAGTAATTAGTACTATACCATTAAAACCAATTCTCTTTTGCTGAACGTCAAGGTATTGACACAATATTTTGTTAGTATTAATCGATGATTGGCCAAAACTACTTGGGCAATAGCTTATTAGGATTGTTGTAATCAATATTTTAAATCTATTCATATTTAATTATTTCCCTATAAGTAGAGGAAATAATTAAAAACTTACAGAAGGACGAATATTAAAATTTATTCAAGTGTAAGATTTGAAAAGATACTGCAACTAATTGTTAAAATTCAAAAGAAAAATGAAACGACTTACAATAATCTTCATTGGGATGTTTTTATTGGCCGCTTGCGGCAGAGAATCATCGCCTGACGGAAGATCACAAATTAGGGATGAAAAAATCCAAAAGGAAATTGACAGCTTAAAAGGTCAGGTTAACACTTTACGTGATAGTATTGGCTTAATCAATAAGGAATTAAAGGCACTTAAATAAATTAAGTATTTTGAAAATCCATTGGAACATGACCTATAATTATGGTGTAAATAAAAGATAAATAGTATACTTAAATTGTTTGTTTAAAGAGCAAACTAATCTAAATTATTGTTGCATAACTTAAAGCAGATCGCTAAATTTGTGTCAAGCACTGTTAAAGAGTATGTGAGTAAAACAGTGAGTAGTTCTAAAAAGTCTCCATCAACATATTGATATATAGTTATTTGCGGAAAGGATTAATCGTCCTGTCATCCCGACTGGTTAAGATAATTGATTTTCAATTATTTATGAAGGTTTCGGTTTTTGCTGAAACCTTCTTTTTTTATGTTCAAAATGTGGTTTTTGTATATCTTAGGCAAAAGCTGAAAAACAAGCGAACAACCGATTGTCATTGCGGGAGATATTTATGACGATTTAATTGACAGTTGTATTCATATTGGTACATAAAAAAAAGCTTAACCTTTCGATTAAGCTTTTTTTCGTGATCCCGCTGGGACTTGAACCCAGGGCCCATACATTAAAAGTGTATTGCTCTACCAACTGAGCTACGGAATCATTCCCTTTATTTTAGGGAGTGCAAAAGTAAGGTGTCGTTTTGAAACAAACAAACTTTTTTTGAGAAAAGTAGCTTATCTTTTTTTCAACTTTTTAAAAACTTTGCCATTCTAAGTGGTTATTTTTGCCAATATTTAAAGTCTATGGGATTTTTTTCCAATAAGGTAGTGATTGTGACGGGAGGGACAGAAGGCATCGGAAAAGCCTTTGTCGAAGCCTTGATCAAGGACGGTGCACAAGTGGCGACCTGTAGCCGCAATTATGACAAATTGTATGCGTTGCAGATGAAATATTCGCAACAGCATCTGATGATACACCGTGCGGATCTGGGCTTTGAAGCGGATTGCAAACGCTTAATCGAGTTGACTGTTAAGACCTACGGGCGTATCGATATATTGATCAATAATGCGGGGATCTCCATGCGCGCCCTGTTCGAGGAATCCGAACTGGAGACCTTGCGCAAAGTGATGGACGTCAATTTTTGGGGCGCTGTTGCTTGTACCAAATACGCTTTGCCTTATTTGAAAGAATCCAGGGGTGTGGTCGTCAGCGTTTCTTCTATTGCCGGATTTAGAGGTTTGCCAGGAAGAACGGGATATTCCG
>Ga0154006_1000168_pt1 | contig 21869 bp, 22 predicted proteins | sample TSFL090MetaG_FD_104747 | JGI IMG/M metagenome (GOLD analysis project Ga0154006, IMG submission 104747) | Attine ant fungus gardens microbial communities from Florida, USA - TSFL090 MetaG | ecosystem: Host-associated > Fungi > Mycelium > Unclassified | place: USA: Florida, Wakulla State Forest...
CATTGAACGGCTGGATGGAGTCTTTGCGTACGGAATTGCTGGAGTCGGGTGTTCATGTGATGTGGGTGTGTCCGGGCTTTACCAGTTCCAATATCCGAAACGTAGCGCTGAACAAAGACGCACGTCCTGAAGTGGAATCCTTGATGAATGAAGGCAAAATGATGAGTGCCGAAGAATGTGTGCGTTTGGTACTGCGTGCAATAGAAAAAAAGAAACGGACTTTGATCATGACTTTTCAAGGGAAAGAAACCGTTTGGGTAAATAAATTATTTCCAGGTTGGGCGGACAAACTGGTTCGCAAATTCTATTTTAAAAACAACCTATTGGTTAAATAAAGTGGTGATTTTATAATGACGTCGATTCTCACATTGTCAACGGATATTGGGCTCAATGATTACATAGTCGGAGCGATCAAAGGTCAGCTGGTCTCCGCTGTGCGGGAACTCAATATCGTGGACATTACGCATTATCTTTCTTCGTCCAACTACCCGCAGTCTTCTTACATCTGCGGCAATGCCATCAAGCATTTCCCGAAAGGAACGATCCATACGATTATCTTAAATTTATTTGAACATAATCCGGACCATCTTTTGTTGGCAAAATACAAGGACCAGATTATCGCTTGCCCGGACAATGGCATCTTGACTATGATAACGGGTGAAGTGCCGAAGGAAATAGTGTCCGTTCCGGTTGATAAGACGAAAGGCTTGACAACACTACATTTCACGCAAACATTGGCGCAAACTGTGGCATTGTTGCACAGCGGCAAAGAACTTCATGTCATCGGCGAGCCAATAGAAACGATCGTAGAAAAATATCCGTTGCGGGCGACTATTGGAACGGACTGGATCGAAGGACAGATCATCTTTATTGACCATTATGAAAATGTAGTTGTCAATATTACAAAAGAAGAATTCGAGGAGCATCGTGCCAACCGCAATTTCCAGGTTGTGTTTACAAGAAGCGAAATCATCCACCAGATCAATGAAAACTACGCGGCTGTAAATGTGGGTGAAAAGTTTGCCTGGTTCAATTCTGCCGGGTATTTGGAAATAGCCATCAACAAAGGGAATGTGGCTGGGTTATTTGGTTTGCAAGGGGTTTCGGATGCAGGCGTATCTGGGACTTCCCAACAAAACAATTGGTTTTACAAAACGGTTCGTATCTATTTTACGCCAGTGCCGGAAGAGCAACCCGTTGTTAAATCAACGATGCCAACTATACTATAATTTTTCTCAAAACTATATTGGACTCAATGCGATATTACATCATAGCCGGAGAGGCGAGCGGCGATTTGCATGGTGGCAATTTGATCACTGCGATTCATAAAAAAGACCTTGCTGCGGATATCCGTTGTTGGGGTGGTGATAAGATGCAAGCTGCTGGTGCTACTCTGGTGAAACACTATCGTGACTTGGCTTTCATGGGTTTTGTGGAAGTAGTTGCCAACTTGCGCACTATATTGGGCAATATCAAGTTTTGCAAAAAAGACATTCTCCAATATAAGCCGGATGTATTGGTGTTAATTGATTATCCCGGGTTCAATTTGCGTATTGCAGAATGGGCAAAAAAAGAAAACATTAAAGTCGTCTACTATATTGCCCCTCAGGTCTGGGCTTGGAAAGAAGGGCGTGTTCCGAAGATGAAGCGCTGTATTGACAAGATGTTGGTCATTCTTCCTTTTGAGAAAGCGTATTTTAAAAACAAATGGGATTGGGAGGTGGATTATGTGGGACATCCACTAGTGGAAGAAATTACAAAGTATGAAGCCCTGCCCAAACAACCTATTTCGTCCAAACCTATAATAGGCTTACTTCCGGGAAGTCGTAAACAGGAAATCTCTAAGAAGCTTCCCATTATGTTGCAAATGGCAGCGGTATTTCCCGACTATCAATTTGCCATTGGGCAGGCACCGGGTTTAGATGCAGATTTTTACGAACCGTTTATGTCTGCATATCCCAACGTCCAATTGTTGCAAAACCGCACTTACGATATTATGCAACAAGCGAAAGCTTTATTGGTTACTAGTGGTACAGCGACTCTGGAAACCGCCCTGTTTTCCGCGCCGGAAATAGTTTGCTACAAAGGAAGCAAAATCAGTTACGAAATCGCGAAACGCTTGATAAAAGTACGTTTCATCTCTTTGGTCAATTTGATAATGGATAGGGAAGTAGTGAAAGAACTGATCCAGGATGAACTCAATGTGTCCAATATAACTATACAACTCAAACTACTATTGGGTGATAAGGAAAAGCAAACACAACTAGAAAAAGACTATAAAGAACTTCACGACAAGCTATATGCTGGTGGCAATGCTTCCGCAAAAGCCGCAGAGATAATCTGCCAGTTTGTACAAGCGTAGTTTAATGTTTGAATATAGCGCGAAAAATCAATACCAATATAGCTATCAGGAAAACGATAATGGAAATTCGATTCATGCCGTGCATCAATTTGGTATTGGTGTCGACCTGTTCGTTAGGGTCTTTTTTCTTTAGATAAAGGTATTGTGCAATCTGTTCCCAAAATTTCTTCATGATTGTTTTTTGATAGTCAAAGTTAGCGTAATATTTTTTGGTAGCTTGGCATAAACTGTTATTTTTGCTGCCTTCCAGTTTAGGGGAATTAGCTCAGTTGGCTAGAGCGCTTGCATGGCATGCAAGAGGCCACCGGTTCGAATCCGGTATTCTCCACAATGATTTTCAAGCATTTACATATTATCGTAAATGCTTTTTTATTTTCGATGAATTCCAGAGCCAACTTAAATCGGTTTAAAAGAGTATAAAAAATAGCATTGGAATATTTTATATTAAGTCTTTACTGTTTACTGACTAATTAAATGCCGTCAAGATATATCTATTAGCTAGTTGGAATATAAAAAACGAAGGTTGAAAATTTAGCATGTCAAAACAAAAAAGCAGAACGCGAAAGTGTTCTGCTTTTTTGTTTGCATTAAAATTTACAAACCTATTTTTTCAGGAATCTGATCGTTTTCACACTACCTGTTTTATTGACTGTACGGACGATGTACATTCCAGACGGCAGTCCGGATGCATTGACAGCGTAAGTCGTGTTGTTGGTTATTTCCGTACGCAAAATCTGACCGCTCATGTCAAGGATCATAACTGTGCTTCCTGCCTCAATACCAGACAGTATAGCTGTGGAAACAACTGGATTGGGACTGATCGCCAATGCTGAATTGGTACCATTGATACTGACAGACTGTACATTGGACAGTTCATATTGGCCATCAAAGTCTACGCTCTTGATACGGTAATAATATGTGCCATTACCTACAACATTGTCAGGATAATCGTATGTATTGCCTTGTGTATTTTTAGCAGCTACAGTACCAATAGTTACAAAGGCGTTGGGATTGGACTGGTCTGCACGCTGTACTTCAAAGTTCTTTACATTCACTTCCATAGCCGTTTGCCAATGCACGTTGACGACATTTCTGTTATTGGATACAGAGAACGATAACATCTGAATTGGAAGTACATATGCCATACTAGCATAGTTGCTCATGACCGAAGAAGAAGCAACAGGGCACGACAACGAGGACGTTACCAATAGAGAAAACACGTCGGTATTGGTGACATTACTAGCCGTATAAGTCGAAGAATTGCCATTCGGACTGATCGCTACATTATTTCTGTACCATTGGTAAGATGTAGGTGGTGTACCGAGATCTTGCTGCGTCTTGATTTGTAGCTGGTAAGTACTCGGACCAGGCACCTGCCATCCACTAATCGTAACGGCCGGATTGGTATTGGGATTGACGGTGGTAGCAGTATTACTCGTTTGACCTGTAGCAACACCACACCCGATATTAGAAGCCAGGCTTACCGATACCGGTTTGTTGCTACTGCTGGTGCCCGTGTTGGTATAGGAAGTGCTGTATGTATTGGAAGGGCTTGGTTGCATCTGTGTTCCGTCGACCGTCCATGTGTACGTCGGGCTATAGCCGCCATTGGTGGGTGTAGCCGTATATACCACATTCTCTCCGGGACATACCGTTGCCTTGCTGGCTGAAATCGAAACCGCAGGGGTAACCGCTGCCGTACTCCGGGTCAACGAAGTACTTCCTGTAAATGTACCCGTAAGGCATGTTAGCCCTGCCGCAGGCGTTACAGTAACGGTGATGGTTTTTGTACCGGTTGGATTCGCGGCCGTGGTTCCGGTATTGACCGAGGTAGAACCTGAAGTACTATTGGTTCCCAAATTAAGCCCTGATGTTGCGGACCATGCCAATGAAGGATTGGTACCTGCCCCGCTTACCGTCGCGGTAAACTGAAAATTCTCAGCCCCACTTGCACAGTAGGTTGAACCCGGATTAGATGTAACGGTCACAGTAGGCGTTGCTCCTGCTCCAGCAGAAACGGCAACACCAGTTCCTGAGATGGCACCCGTGATCGCCATAATATTGGCATAGCCAGCACCTGTATTTTTGAAATTAACCTGACTGGTTGTGCTGCCTAGCGTAAGGTTGATAGGTTGCTGGTATAAAGCGAAGACCCCTGTTTCAGATAATATTCCACCCGAATATTGCCTTTTCAACCCCGTTAGCGCAACAATAGCTGAATTTGATCCATTGTCAATCCAGTCGGGGACGTTGAATTGATTGGTTGTATTAAACGAGGTTCCACCGGTTGCATCATATTGAAGATCAGACGAACCGCTTCCTGTTGTAGCCAACACGTACAGCGTTGAGTACTTGTCCCCATTAAAGCTGATTATTCCTGTCTGACCGGGTGCAATCCTCAATGAGTTATAGCCTGTATAGCTTGCAAGGGAGAATGCAACGTTCGGCGCGACACTCGATACAAACTGATTGGAAGAGGGTAGACTCCCTGTCGTGCTACTTTTTGAAAAAAACGCATCACCGTTGTTGTCCAACTGATTAAAGCTGGATGAAGTGCTACCATCCCCAACTACATCGGTAGTTAGTCCTGCCAATGCCAATGGTATATAGCTTGTGGCTGTACTCGTGATCTGTCCCTGACAACCTTTGCTGTCTGTTGCGATGACGTTGTAAACACCCGGACTCAACGTGTTATTGGAGGGTGATGTTCCCGCAAAGGGGGAACCATTTTTAGTCCAGGCATAAGTATAACCGCTATTGCCACCTGTCGCAACCACGCTCACACTACCGTCGCTGGTATTCGAACAGGTCGTATTGGTCGACGTGGGGGTTACCGTGACGGCTGTGGGTTGGGTTATTGTGACTTGCACGGAAGCCATACAGGATGGATTGTCCGCATCCCTGGCATTGATAACATAAGTGCCTGCGCTAAAACCTGTAAGAATCGGGTTGCTAATCCATGCAGGGGCAGTGGGAGTGGAAAAAGAGTATTCGTAATGACCGTTGGATGCCCCGGTCGCCTTGCAGGTAATTGTACCATTTGATCCATTGTAGCAGGACACGTCAGTTGTTGTGGCTGTTAGCTTGAGATTACATTGGGCCAATCCTGTTTTGCCCAACAAAACACAAAGCATTAACAAAGAAACTTGTAAAGCTCTCATCATGGTTGTTAATATTTAGAAGTAAAGAAATTATATAGATATTGAAAGAGGGTTTAATGTTTTATGTACTTGCTTTCAGGAACAAAGCACAGAAGACCGTTAATTTGCAAACGGATAGAGAATAAATGCATTTGTTGCTATTATTTATTGATTGATGTCTAAAATGAGAATATAGTGCGGCGCGAAGATAGATGTTATTTGAATTGAAAACAAAAAAAACGTCCGACAAAAAAACGTTCCCAGCTTTGTGGGTTAAGTCCAGACAACAAAAAAGTGGAATATCCGTATCCTCCAAACAAGTGTCTATTGGTAGTGTTTTTATAAGTAGTTTAGGGAATCAGCTGTTTGATTTCGTAAATAACGCCTTCCTCGTCGTTGGAAAATTTGGTGATATGGTTAGCCACTTTTTTGACTTCGTCGTGGGCATTGACCATCGCAAAGCTGTATTGGGCTTGCTGCATCATTTCCACATCGTTCATATAGTCGCCGAAAGCGAGGGTTTGTTTGGGGGTAATTTGCAATAGTTTTTGTAAATCAGCCAACGCTTTGCCTTTGTTGGCGCCCGCGGGCATCATGTCCAGCCAAACTTTTCCCGAAACAACTACCTGCAATTCTCCCGTCAAGTTTTTTACGTGCGGATAAACGTTTTCCTCTGTGCCTTGTCCACAGAAAATCGCGATTTTAAGACAGTCGTCCAAGTGCGCTTTTAAGTCGTCGACTTTTTGTCTTTTTCCGTAATACAGTCCAATATTGTAACGGAATTCAGGATCGTCGCTGTCATAATACGCACATTGTTTGCCACAGACGACGATGCCCGTATGGGGAATGGCGCTGACGATGTCGATGACATTTGCAACGGTTTCGGGCGCAATGGTCGAACTGGAAATTTCGTTTCCCTTATGCACGACGTAGGTTCCGTTTTCGGCGATGAATGCCATGCGGTCGGCAATCGTTGCAAATACATCCAATAAGTTATAGTATTGACGGCCACTTGCTGCAACAAACAAAATGTCTTTTTGGCAAAGCGTTTCAAATACTTCGTAAAAATCTATCGGTAATTCATGCTTCGAATTAAGGAGTGTCCCGTCCATGTCCGTAGCGATGAGTTTGATGTCAGGCATTGTGTTGGGTGTTAGAAGCCAAAAGTAAAAATTAAAAAGTAAAAAATACAATTTGACGGAATAGTAATGCTGGACTAAAAAATCGCCGATGGCACATCGGAACTACAAGTTCTGTACAGCTGTTTGTGACTTATTGATTACCCACGGATTTATCCGCGGGTAATCAATACAGGTTTCTACACAATGGTTTCAACCCTTTCCAATATAAACCGTTGCAACGGTTCGTAGATTGATTTTATCGAAAAAAACACGAATAAATTTGTGGGCTAAAAGCTTAACGTTCAGGCATTGCAGCCTTGATTTTTTGCTACTTTTTTATCAAGAAAAAATACGGCGCATATTGAATGTTACGAAAGCAGCTTGACCATCGTATGGACAACCGTATCTATTTCATCCTTCGTGTTGTATCTGCTGAACGAAAAACGTATTGGAACTATACTTTGGCCGCCATGAATTGCTCGGATGACATGGCTGCCTTGGTCCGCACCGCTCGTGCATGCACTTCCGCCCGATACGCAGATATTGTGGATGTCAAGGTTCATCAATATCATTTCCGTTTTATCATTGTAGGGAAGTCCCACGGACAAGACCGTGTACAAGGCGCGTCCTCGCGTATCGCCGGTAAATTGGATATGGGGAAAATGTTCCAAAAGTCTTTCCTCCATGTAATCTTTCAGGTTTTGCATGTAAGCACTTTCGCTTTCCATGTTTTCCGTTGCAAGTTGCAGCGCTTTCGCAAGACCGACGATGCCGTAAAGATTTTCCGTTCCGGCGCGCATGTTGCGTTCCTGCGAACCGCCGTGGATATACGGCGTGATCTTGATGTTTTCGTTGATATAGACAAATCCGACGCCTTTCGGTCCGTGAAATTTGTGTGCGGAACAGGTGAGGAAATCAAAATGCGTTTTGGATACGTCGATCGGAATGTGTCCAATAGTCTGTACCGTGTCGCAGTGGAAAATTGCGTTGTGCTGCTGACAAAGTTGGCTGACGGCGTCGACGTCCAATAGATTGCCGATTTCATTGTTGGCGTGCATCAAGGAAACCAGACATTTTTCCTTTTTTTCGGAAAGTAGTTTTTCCAGATCTTCCAGGTCAATATGTCCGTTGGGCAACAATTTTACAAAATCCAAAGTGGCTTCGCCGATTTTGGCCAAATATTCCACGGTGTAAAGCGTTGCGTGGTGTTCAATAGGAGAGGAGATGATGTGTCTGCCCCCCAGCTCCCGTACAGAAGCGTTGATCGCCATATTGCTGCCTTCCGTACCGCAACTTGTGAAAAAGATTTCGGCCGGATGGGCGTGAATGATTTTTGCGACCGTTTTGCGTGCAGTTTCGATTGCCAAGCGTGTTTCGCGGCCGTAGCTGTATGTCGAGGACGGATTGCCGAATTTTTCTTCCAAATAGGGCATCATAGCTTCCAAAACTTCCTTTGCCAAGGGCGTCGTGGCGGCATTGTCCAGATAGATTCTTTTGTTGTCCATGTTGTTAAATCGTCTAAAAGGGAAAAACGCATGCCGGAAGACACGCGTTTTAGTATTGAATTCTAAAGGGGAACAAAGTTAGGAAATAAGGTCAATATTGCGCCAAAGTCTACATACATTCTTTGATGTCTTGCATGATACGTTTGGCGATATTGTCGGCCGTCGTTTCGAAATTGCTTTCCGCGTAAATGCGTATGATCGGTTCGGTATTGCTGGGGCGCAAATGAACCCAGTCTTTGTCAAATTCGATTTTAAGTCCGTCTATCGTATTGATATTGTTCTTTTTGTATTTTACCTGAATATATTCGAAAATTTTTTGAAGGTCGACGGCTGGCGAAAGTTCGATCTTGTTTTTGGAAATAATATATTCGGGATATTCATTGCGTAGTTGCTTCGCACTTTTTTTGGAAGTGAGATGGCTTAGGAACAATGCAACGCCGATCAACGCGTCGCGTCCATAATGGAAATCGGGCACAATTACGCCGCCGTTTCCTTCTCCGCCGATGACCGCGTTGACTTCCTTCATTTTTTCTACGACGTTGACTTCGCCGACCGCGGAAGGGAAATATCGACCGCCGTGTTTTTCGGTCACGTCACGCAGCGCACGCGTAGAGGAAAGGTTGCTGACGGTAGCGCCCTTTTTGTGTTCCAATATATAGTCCGCCACAGCAACCAACGTAAACTCTTCGCCGAACATGCTGCCGTCTTCGCAAACAAAACAGAGTCTGTCCACATCGGGATCGATCGCAATACCCAAATCTGCTTTTTGTTTGTTGACTTCCGAGCGTAATTCCCGCAGGTTTTCGGGTAGCGGTTCCGGGTTGTGCGCAAAATTTCCGGTAATGTCTTTGTTGATGACAATGATATTTTCCTTTGCGAGTCCCAATGCTTCCAATAGTTGCGGTATGGCAATGGAACCGGTGCTGTTGACGCCGTCCACGACAACTTTGAAATTGCGTTGTTGTATGGCTTCTTTTTTGATCAAAGGATATTCCAATACGGCCTGGATATGGCGTTGAATGGCATCGTCTTGTTGGGAGTACGTTCCCAATTTGTCTACGGAAACGAATTTATAGTCCTCGTTATTGACGAGTTCCAATAGCGCTTCGCCGTCCGCTGCACTTAGAAATTCACCTTTTTCGTTCAAAAGTTTCAATGCGTTCCACTCTTTCGGATTGTGGCTGGCTGTGATGATGATGCCGCCCGCGGCTTTTTCCCAAACGACCGCCATCTCGACGGTTGGTGTGGTACTAAGGTCGACGTCTACGACATCCAAACCAGACATATTGAGCGTTCTCACGACAATGTCTTTTACAAATGGACCGCTGATACGTCCATCGCGTCCGATGACGACTTTTTTGTTGGAGTCCGCTCCTTGGCGTTGGATGAGCCAGGCTGCATAGGCTGCGGAAAACTTAACGATATCAAGCGGTGTAAGCGCGTCGTTAGGCTGTCCGCCAATAGTTCCGCGGATACCTGAAATACTTTTGATTAGTGACATATTGAACTTTTCGGCAAACAAACTTAGTGAAAAAATGCAGTTTAAAATGTCATTTTTTTCATTAAAAAAGCTAAATCGTTTGCGTATCGATTAATGGAAGAGTAGCCGTAAATGGAATTGGTCGGGAAGATTATTTCAGAACCTGGAATTTTCCGCTTTCCAATACCTGATTTTTAGGGGAAATCAGTTGGAACATGTACAATCCGCGGAAATAACCGGCAAGGTTGACGGTTATTTTTTGGTTGGAAATCTGTGCTTCCGTCATGGTGCGTCCCGTAAAACTGTAAATCACCAATCTGCAATTGTTTTCGGTCTTTTGGCTAAATTCAAATGTGATGAAATCGTGCGCAGGGTTGGGGTAATATTTCAAAACCAATTTTTCGTTGGTCGATACGGCATAAGGATTCGTGTCAAAATAAGTTACGTCATTTAGGCCGACGCTATCGATATGCGTAGAATTGGACGCAAAAAACGCACTCGCTTCTTTCGCAAAAAGTACGAAAAAAGAAAAAAGCCCTAGAAATAAAACACGTTTGAGTAAAGTTTTTACCATCCCAAAAAGTTGATTGCCACAAATATACAAATGTTTTGATTTATCAAAACCTTTTGTTTTCATGGTTTTGTCGCTATTCGTGATGTTAGTGAAGCACATTCCGAACCGCAAAATATTGTAAGGACATATGCAATATGGCCCTACACATTCAATTTATCGATGCGCTTCAATATAATTCCACATTTCCTCAAAAATGGTTTCTTTTAATTCCTGCACCGATTTTCCTTCCGGTGAACAGGGCGGCAAAATATGCAATTCCAATACGCGTGGACGCAGGAAAAAAGGTTTTGCGGCGGGTAATATTTTTTGGCTGTTGAACAGTACGATAGGGACGATTTGTTTGTTGGTCTGGACGGCAAGTTTGAACGCTCCGTCGTGAAATTTCCCCAACGGTTGGTCGCTTTTGTTGCGCGTGCCTTCCGGATACAATACCATGTCCAAATGCCAGTCGTTTAAAACCTGCTTCATTTGCAGATAACTGTTGGCGCGGCTTTTCGGATCTTTTCGGTTGACCAGTATACTGCCCCAGCTATAGATCCATCCAAACAACGGAACTTTTGCAAAACTGCTTTTCGCGATCGTTTTGTTTGCGTGCGGCAAAAACGGCGTGGTTACGGGTACGTCGATCAAGCTGTTGTGGTTGCACACGACAATATAGTTTTCGTCTTTTTTGAAAAGTTCCTTGTTGCGGATTTTGACCGGGCAGCCAATAAGATGTAGGTAAACAAACATCCAGACACGCGAAACCTGCCGATGCCATTTGCTGCGGTTCGGTTCGCCCAATATGCCGCACGGCGAGTAAAAAACAAACGCAACCAACATCGTGGCAACAAACAGCAGTATGCCCCACAATGCCCATAGGCGGCCAAATATTTCTTTTAGGATTTTCATGGAAAAGGCAAAAGTAAAAAGGAAAAAATAAAAAGGAGGACGATGAAAGTTCCTCGTCATTTCGACTGTAAGGCGAAATCTTCTAGAAATGGAGGTGGTTTTTATATTGTAGGAGATTGCTCGCTCGTGCCTCACTCGAAATGACGTTGCTTTGTTATAGGCATTCATAACTCACAATTCATAGCTCACGTTCCAGTCAATCGGTTCCAAACTTTGTTTGGTCAAGAGTTCGTTGGTTTTACTGAAATGTTTACAGCCGAAAAAGCCGTTGTGCGCGCTCAGCGGAGAAGGATGCGCCGCTTTCAATATAAAATGCTTGCTTTTGTCGATGAAAACCTCTTTTGACTGTGCAAATTTTCCCCAAAGTAAAAAAACGATTCCGCGTTTTTGTTCGGAAATGGTTTTGATGACGGCGTCCGTAAAATTGCCCCAGCCGATCTGCGAATGGCTGTTTGCCTCGCCGGCGCGCACGGTCAGCGTCGCGTTCAGCATGAAAACGCCTTGCTGCGCCCAATGCAAAAGATTGCCCGTTTTCGGAATCGGCATTCCAATGTCCGACTGCAGTTCTTTGTACATATTGACCAGCGACGGCGGCGGCTGGATGCCGTCCGGAACCGAAAAGCACAATCCCATCGCTTGTCCGGGCCCGTGGTACGGATCCTGACCGAGCATCACAACTTTTACTTTGTCAAAAGGTGTTTGTTGGAATGCATTGAAAATCAAAGGACCAGGAGGATAGATGACTTTTTTTTGCTCCTTTTCCGTTTTGAGAAATTCCACGATATTACCGAAATAGGGTTTTTCAAATTCCGGTTTCAATACGTTTTTCCAGCTTTCTTCTATTTGCACATTCATGCATCAAAAATATAAACAATGCGGATTTATATTAATTGTTTTTTTTAATTGTTCATTTTCTGCATTGGGATACCATGTTCATTGTTTTTATGCCGTCTTTTTGAATAATTGCATGTATTGTGCAAAAGAATAATCTCAGATTTCGGATTATCATTTATCTTCGCCCTTTAATGAAACTGTCTACGCGAAATCTTTTGGGCATAAGGGATCTGACGAAGGAAGACATCACGTTGATCCTCGACACTGCCGCCCAGTTCAAAGAAGTATTGCAACGTCCGGTAAAGAAAGTTCCTTCTTTGCGTGATGTGACGATTGTCAACCTGTTTTTCGAAAATTCCACCCGTACCAGAATGTCTTTTGAGTTGGCGGAGAAGCGACTTTCTGCCGATACGCTCAATTTTTCCGCCAGTACTTCTTCTACCAAAAAAGGAGAGACGCTTTTGGATACGGTCAACAACATATTGAGCATGAAGGTCGATATGGTGGTGATGCGCCATTCGGCAAGCGGTGCGCCGCATTTTTTGGCGAAGCATATTCCGGCTGCGATCGTCAACGCGGGAGACGGTGTCAACGAACATCCGACGCAGGCTTTGTTGGAAGCGTTGTCCATTCAGGAAAAATTTGGTCGCAACCTCGAAGGGCGCAAAGTGGCGATTATTGGCGACATCAGCCACAGCCGCGTGGCGATGAGCGACATGTATCTATTGACCAAAATGGGCGCGGAAGTTACGATTGCCGGGCCTCCGACCTTGATTCCCAAATACTTGACCGAAGCCTTTGACGTGCGTGTCGAGCATGACGTCAAAAAAGCGTTGCAGTGGTGCGACGTTGCCAACGTATTGCGCATTCAGCTCGAACGTTTGGATCAACCGTTGTTTTCTTCTTTGCGTGAATACAATCTCCAATATGGCGTGAGCCGAAAATTGCTGGAAAGTTTGGGTAAGGAAATTACCATTATGCATCCCGGGCCGATCAACCGTGGCGTGGAACTGGACAGTGACGTGGCGGACGGACCTTGTTCGATTATTTTGCCGGAAGTAGAAAATGGCGTTGCGGTTCGCATGGCTGTTTTATATTTGCTCGCAGATCGCAACAATTAACCTTTATTCGCACTCATGGAAAAAATTGCGTTGTTTCCCGGAACCTTTGATCCTGTTACGCTTGGGCACGTCGATATTGCTAAACGTGCCATTCGTCTTTTTGATAAATTGGTCATCGGTATCGGTACCAATATTGCCAAAGTGCCGATGTATTCGCTCGAACAGCGCAAAGCGTGGCTGGACGATATTTTCAAAGACGAACCGCGTATTGAAACGAAAATCTATGAAGGGCTGACGGTTGATTTTTGCCAAAAAATCAATGCGAAATTCATCGTCCGCGGTATTCGTTTCGTCAGCGATTTTGAATACGAAAAAATGATTGCAGACATGAACCGCAGCCTTGACAGCAAGATTGAAACGATATTTTTGACCTGTCTGCCCATATACAATTCCGTGGCCTCGACGATGGTGCGCGACGTTATCAAAAACAACGGCGACGCCAGCCAATTTTTGCCCGATGTCGTGAAAGCGACGATTTACGGAAAGTGAAAAGGTAAAAGTGAAAATTAAAAAAGCTGTTCGGTTGGATGGCTTTTTTTGTTTTTGGGAATATTGATTTGGTGAATTTTCTCCGTAGAAGACTCTGAGAAAACAGCATGTCATTGCCCATTCACCATTGGCCACTGCCCATTGGAATTATATTGGGAAGTTTTTTACTTTTTCCTTTTTACTTTTGATTTTAAAAACATGAAAGTTTTTATAACAAAACCGATCGCCGAACGAGGAATGGGTGTTTTCAAAAAAGCCCATATCGACGTGACGGTTTGGAAGCAGAGAAAAGCACTTTCGCAGGACGAACTGATCCAAAAACTTCAAAAATACGAAGCGGCTATTTGTATTGGAAAATACAGATTGGACGAAAATTTTTTTTCCAAATGCTCCCATTTGAAAGCGGTTTCGCTGCTGTCCGTTGGTTATGACAATGTGGACATTGCTGCGGCGAAAAAATGGAATGTCCCCGTCGGCAACACGCCTGGTGTATTGAGCAAAGCCACGGCCGACACGGCTTTTCTGTTGATGCAGATGGTGGCGCGAAAAGCTATTTACAGTTACAGAATGATATTGGAGAATCAGTGGGTCGAGCGTAATCCAATGGACAATCTGGGTATTGACTTGGACGGCAAAACGTTGGGGATTTTTGGTTTGGGAAGGATTGGTTTTGAAATGGCGAAAATGTGCCAGCGCACTTTCGGTATGAACATCATCTACTACAACCGCAGCCGCAACGAAGAAGCCGAAAACGAATTGGGCGCGAAAAAAGTCAGTTTTGACAAGTTGTTGCAAACGAGTGACGTGATTTCCATTCATAGTGCGTTGACTTCCGAAACCAAAAATCTGTTTGACAAGACTGCTTTTGAAAAAATGAAACCAACAAGTATTTTCGTCAATACGAGCCGGGGAGGGGTAGTGGACGAAAAAGCACTTATTGCGGCTCTGAAGAAAAAAACAATTTGGGGTGCAGGTTTGGACGTGACCAATCCCGAACCGATGAAATCCAATAATCCTTTGCTCAAAATGGAAACCGTCGCCGTGCTTCCGCATATTGGAAGTGCGACCGTAGAAACGCGCAGCGAAATGTCGCGTCTTGCTGCGGAAAACGTAACTGCGGTGTTGGTCGGAAAAACGATGCCGAATCAAATCAAATAATGGGTTGGGAGTGATGAGCGGCGATTTTTTTCCTAGATTCATCATTCACAACTCATCGCTTAGCACTATATTTTTCAAATAATACCATGGTCGAAAACCTAGCGGCGCGCATCGAAGCGTCCGAAACGCATTCTTACAAAACGATTTTTACCAGTCAGACCAATCATCACAATACGCTTTTTGGCGGCGCGGCTTTGGCGATTATGGACGATGTCGCGTTCATTTCCGCCACGCGTTTTTGTCGGCAAAAGTTCGTGACAGTTTCTACGGACGACGTGCGTTTTTTCAAACCGATTCCCAATTCGACGATCATCGAGACGGTTGCCAAAGTGGCGCACGTTGGTCGCACGAGCATCAAGATTTTCGTGGAGATTTTTGTGGAAGAAATGTACAGCTCCAAGCGTGAAAAAGCAATCGAAGGTTATTTTACCATGGTTGCCGTAGACGAAAATGGCAAATCGACACCGATCGTGTAGCTTTTTGCGTCAAAATGGCATTTTTTTTATATTGGAGTTATATTTGTTTCTACAAATATTGTAAATACGAAAGTATGAAAGATCGTATTTGCAAAGATTATTTAACTAATAAAAAGGGAAAAAGAAATGATTGTAATTGTAGATGTCAACGAGCACCTGGGTCAAGATGGACGAATGTACGTCCGCAATGTGGATACGGCTATCGAAGAGATTTTTCACAACGATATTGACGGAATTGTATTGACCAGATCGGTCGCAGAACCTGAAACGGCAAGGTTGAAAGCTATCGTCCAGACTTTAGGCAAAGACATCATCGTTGTACAAACGACTTCCCATATCGACGATGCCGTCAAAGAAATAGAAGAGCGCCTTCGTCTGGAACGTTTGCGCAATGTGACTTTCAGCGATCCGTTGGCACCTGAAAACTTAGCTGACCAGATTACGGTTGTATAAACAAAAGGAAAAAGTAAAAAATGTTGTACGTTTTTGCTTTTTCCTTTTTTACTTTGGCACATGGAGATTTGCTGCAAGTATTTTACGGAGTTGAGTTTGGTCGAACTGTACCATATCTGGGACATTCGCGACGAGGTTTTTTGGGAAGAGCAGAAATGCGACGAAAAGGAAACGGATTTCAAGGATTTGGAATGCTATCATTTGATGTTTTGGGACGGTGATATATTGGTGGCTTACGCGCGTATTTTGCGTCCCGGACTGTCGTATTTGGAAGCGTCTATTGGACGTATTGCCTGCCGCCAAACCTTTCGTGGCAATGGTTTTGGAAAAAAGATCGTCCAAACTGCCATTGACGAAACTGAAAAACTTTTCGGCAAAATTCCTATAAAAATCAGTGCTCAATACTATCTGAAACGTTTTTACGAATCGTTCGGATTTGTACAGATGAGCGAACTATATCTGGAAGCGGGAATTGAACATATTAAGATGCTGCGTTCGTAAAAAATAATAGTACTCACAAACGATTTCTCAACGTTGTGGATCGTTCCGTCGTTGTGCTTTTATTATGTTATAAGATAAATACAATATACCATGTCCCAAATCATACACCACGTATTTTTCTGGTTAAAAAATGAAGGTTCCGATATTGACCGCCAAGAACTGGTTGCCGGTCTCCAAACATTGGAAAACATTCCCCAAGTCAAAAAACTGTTGATTGGATTACCAGCTTCTACCGAAAAGCGCGAGGTTGTGGACAACAGTTTTTGCGTTTCGGAAATGATGTATTTTGATAGTGTCGAAGAGCAAGATGCATATCAGACGCATCCAATACATTTGGCTTTTGTAGAAAAATACGGTCATTTGTGGGAACGCGTCGTGGTGTACGATATGGCGGTTTTGTAATTTTTTTTAGAAAATAACTTTGCCACTATGAACAAACCAAACAGTAAATTTTTGCAAGATGCGGTCGACCTTAGCCGAGAACACATGCAAAACGGCGACGGTGGTCCTTTCGGCTGTGTCATCGTAAAAGACGGAAAAGTTGTCGGACGTGGCTGGAATGGTGTTTTGTCCGGCAATGATCCGACAGCGCATGCAGAAGTGATGGCAATACGGGATGCTTGCAAAAATCTAGGGACTTTTCAGTTGACGGGTTGCGACTTATACACTTCATGCGAACCCTGCCCGATGTGTTTGGGTGCGATATATTGGGCGCGTCCCGATCGCGTTTTTTATGCCAACAACAAAACAGATGCTGCCAATATAGGTTTTGACGATTCCTTTATTTACGAGGAATTGGCATTGCCCATGGAGAAGCGGAAAATACCGATGATTCAAATGGACAAGAGCGAAGCCTTGAAAGTGTTTCAACTGTGGGCAGAAAAAGCAGACAAGCAACGCTATTGATTTTCTGGAAAAGTATAAAAAGGGCAATTGAGGAATCCAATTGCCCTTTTATATGATCAGGATAGTCCTCAGACCAATTGACCATTTTTGATTTGTTGTATGGCGTCTACCAAAGCATCGATATCCGAACAGGTATTGTAAAATGCGAAAGAAGGACGTACGGTCGCTTCCAATCCCAACCTTCTCAATATCGGTTGTGCACAATGGTGTCCAGCTCTGACAGCAATCCCAACTTTACTCAACAAGCCACCGATTTTTACGGTTTCAAATCCATCCAATACAAAAGAAATCGCCCCTGCTTTTTCTCTGGCATTTCCGATGATATGCAAACCGGGTATAGGTTTTAGCCTTTCTGTAGCATATTGGATCAATCCAGATTCATATTGGTGGATCAGATCGATGCCTAGTTTGTGGACATATTTCAGTGCTGCACCCAGCCCGACGGCATCGCCAATATTGCCCGTCCCCGCTTCAAAACGAACAGGCGCAGGATGGAATTCTGTATGTTCAAATGTTACATCTTTGATCATATTGCCTCCTCCTTGCCACGGCTGTGTTGCATTCAATATATTTTCTTTCCCATACAATACGCCAATGCCCGTAGGGCCATAGATTTTATGTCCGGAAAAAACAAACCAATCCGCATCCAAATCTTGCACGTCCGTACGTATATGCGAAACGGATTGTGCACCATCAATAAGGACTTTGGCTCCTGCACTATGCCCCAGTTCAACTATTTGTTTGACCGGATTGACTGTTCCCAGTGCATTGGAAACCGCTGTAACAGAAACGAGTTTCGTTCGCGGTGTCAGCAGTTTGGCATATTCATCCAAAAGCAATTCTCCATTGTCGTCCACGGGGATGACTTTTAGTTTGAGGCCTTTTTTCTGTGCCAATAACTGCCACGGAACGATATTAGCATGATGTTCCAGGTGGCTCACAATGATTTCGTCGCCACTGTGAAGGTTCTGGTCGCCCCAGGATTGTGCAACCAGATTGATTGCTTCGGTGGTTCCTCTCACGAAAACAATTTCGTTAATGGACCGAGCATTCAGAAAATGCTGCACGGTGGCTCGCGCATCTTCGTAAGCATCCGTTGATCTTGCCGCCAGCGTGTGCGCGCCACGGTGCACGTTACTGTTTTCATGCGAATAGAAATAAGAAATCCGGTCGATCACCTGTTTCGGTTTTTGCGTTGTGGCAGCATTGTCAAGCCAAACGAGACGTTGCCCATTGACGATTTCAGAAAGAATCGGAAAATCGTTTTTGATGATATTGACATCAAATGGCGGTTTGCCTATTGCTGAAATAGTCGAAAAACCATTAGGGAAATTCCCTATCTGTAAAGTGCTAAAATCAGGGGAAAAGTAAAACTGTGATGTTGGTTGCGCATGGCTGATCGGAAATTGCGAAGTTGGAATATGGGAATGGACATCCTTCAGCGCATTTTCCAGATCTTGTTGGAATGGAGAGATGTTTCCCCAAGGAAAATCCGGTGTTTCGTATTGGGGCTTTTTGTTGTCGGAAGTATCCTGGTAAAAAGCTCCGATAGGTTGTGCCCCGATATATCTGGCTGTTTCGGGTGAAATACCCGTGCCTGCTACGGAAGCCGGAATCTGAGTCGTGGGGATATTCGGATCCTGAAAACTAGTTTGTGGGTTTTTCAGGTCAACGGCATTTGTTTGATTGACAGCCGACGGTGAGATACCGTCGCCTGCAATAGATGCCGGCACACCATGGGTGCCGCTTCCAAAACCAGGTTGTTGTGTATTGATTTCCGAAAGTGCTGTTTTGTTGACAGGAGATGGATGGGTTTGTTCGGATGTCCCGTTAAACAAGTCATTGGCAATTTTCTCTATCAACGCTGCATCCGGATAAGGTGCATTAGTACTTGTACTCATGGTATTGATTTATTACTACATCGTCCAATACTGCTATCGCATCATCGACCAATACAGCTAGTGAGCAATAGAGGGAAACCAAATAGGAGGCAATCGCCTGGTCATTGATGCCCATGAAACGAACAGACAGGCCAGGTGTTTGTTGGCCTGATAGATTAGGCTGGTACAAACCGACAACACCTTGTCTGCTTTCTCCTGTTCTGACGAGTAATATTTTGGTTTTATTGTCCACGATAGGTACTTTGTCGGACGGAATCAATGGGATGCCGCGCCATGTCAAGAATTGTGATCCGAACAGCGATGCGGTGGGAGGCGGGACGCCACGTCTGGTACATTCTCTTCCGAATGCTGCAATAGCCAATGGATGCAACAAAAAGAACCCCGGTTCTTTCCACACTTTCGTAATTAATTCATCCAGATCGTCAGGAGTCGGGGCGCCGGTTCTGGTTTTGATTATTTGCGGTGCGGCCACGCTGTGCAACAATCCGTATTCCTTGTTGTTGATCAGTTCGCTCTCTTGTCTTTCTTTGATCGTTTCGATCGTCAAGCGTAATTGTTCGCTGATCTGATTGTACGGTTTGCTATACAGATCCGAAATGCGCGTGTGTACATCCACTACTGTATTGACTGAACTCAGGAGGTATTCGCGTGGATTTTCAATATAGTCTACATAGGTTTGGGGCAGGATCCTTTCGTCTCTTGCAGAGCAATCCACTTGGATTGTGCTATGGTCTTTGACTCTATTGACACGGTAAATACCCGCTTCGACAGGAATCCAGCTTAATAATTGTGTAAGCCAACGCGGTGTGATGATAGGTAATTGAGGTACTGTTCTGGTAGCAATCGCTAGCTGGCGTGCTGCGATGTCGCCAAGGGCTGTCTGTGTTTTGTTCAAAGCCATAAGTGCTTAATTTAATATGTAAAAAATAAGGTGTAAATGTGCTGCTCCGTAGTTGTCTTTTTTTATTTTAATAGTCTACTGATTTTATAGACAAATATAGGTGCTTTTTGAAATAAACCTAATTATTTTAAAAAAATATATTTTCTGTTGGTGGTGGAGTAGGGAGGTTTTTTGTAATAAACTTTACAGACTTAATTCTGTGTCAATTTTAGATTCGAGAGAGTAGTTCAAAAGTGCTTTTTATTTCCGACCAATATAGTTTTTTTTAACTGTTAAAAACGGTTGCAGTTTTCTTGAATTTTAGCTCACGGTTTAAACGGTGGGCTAAAAAGTTGGATGGCATTTAATGGTTTTAACCATTTCTTTTCGTAATAGGAGTCTATTAAAAATGTCATTATCGTATAAATCAATTCGTATATAGCATAAGATATTGGTTCTTATGTTTTGTGGATATACAATAGACTACGCTTTTTTGTTAACATTAAGAACTAAAATAATTCCTTCATTCCAACCTTATTTTCCCTCTTTTCCCCATATCCTTTCCCAAAAAAAATGTTCCGTCTGCTTGTTCCAACCTTTTAGACGGCCGCGTTGGATCGAAAGTGCATTGCTCACTTCCGGATGGATGTAATAGTAAAACGTAAACGGCGCGTTGGGGTATTGCCACCCCAATATCTGTCCAAAACGCGGAATGTTGAACTGTATCGTGTCGTTTTTCTTTTCGACGGTATAGATTCCCTGCGAAAATTCCAGCAGGTTTTTCGTGTCTTCTTCCTGTAAATAACCGTTCAAAAGTTGCGTGTTTTTCGGATAGGCGGAATATTTTGGAAGAACTGTTTGTGCGTCAAAAGTCGAACGGTAAGTCGTGTAAACCGTGCTGTCCGTGCTGAAAATGCTGTACCAAAGAAAACCGTTGAACGGCGTCGGCGTCAATATGTCAAAATGTGCATTGGCTGCTGGTAGATTTTTTGCCAAAACTTTTTCCGCGTTGGCTTTTCCAATTCCGACAACACTCAAATAAACGCAAGGCAATACGATGCCCAATAGGGCAACTTTTTTCGCGTGCGTCCAATATGTTTTTTTGACGAACAACAATATCGCGGCGATCAATGGAACGATTGTAAACAAAGGATCGGCGACGTACAACAAATGAAACGAAAAACGCTGCGGTGAAAACGGTGCGAAAAGTTCGGTTCCGTAATTGTTGCAGGTGTCCAATATGTCGTGCAGCCCGACCAATAGCAAAAAAGGAAAAAATAGTCGTCCAAACCTGATTTTTCGCTTGTTGCGCGTATAGGAAAATGTTGCGAAAAGCAACGCGAAAATGATGGCAATGAACAGCGAATGCGAGATGGAACGATGCAATACCAAATCCTGCGTCTGCGAATTGAAAAATGTGGAAATGACGTCAATATCGGGAATGCTGTGCGCCAGTGCACCCAATATCAATGCTTTTTTGCCCATTTTTTCGGGTAAAACGACTTTGCCGATACATGCGCCCAATACGATATGCGTAACCGAATCCATATTGCCAAAGATAACGGAAAGTCTAGCTAAACCTTCCTAAATTTGCGGCAGATGAAAAAGTTTGACGTTCCCAATTTTTACCGAAGCACTTTGATCAGTGCCATCAAAATCCAGCGTTCCAAAGAAGACCGCATGAAAAAAGATTTCAGTCCGACCTTGTTGGACCTGGGCGATTTGCGGATTTACCTGGCGCGGCATTTTGGGTTTTGCTACGGCGTGGAAAATGCGATCGATATTGCGTTTCGGACGATTTCCGAAAACCAGGGCAAACGTATTTTCATGCTGAGCGAAATGATCCACAATCCGCAGGTCAATGCCGATCTGGAACAGTTGGGCGTTCATTTTTTGCAGGATACGCTGGGCAAACAGTTGATTCCGTTTGAATCACTCGTGGTGGACGACATCGTGATTATTCCGGCTTTTGGGACGACTTTGGAAATCGAAAGCAAACTAAAAGCGATCGGTTTGCATACCAAGCAATATAATACGACTTGCCCGTTCGTGGAAAAAGTCTGGAACCGTTCTGCTC
>Ga0154006_1000169_pt1 | contig 21786 bp, 26 predicted proteins | sample TSFL090MetaG_FD_104747 | JGI IMG/M metagenome (GOLD analysis project Ga0154006, IMG submission 104747) | Attine ant fungus gardens microbial communities from Florida, USA - TSFL090 MetaG | ecosystem: Host-associated > Fungi > Mycelium > Unclassified | place: USA: Florida, Wakulla State Forest...
AAAGCGGGGTTGCGCAGAACACCGCCGTCGCGATGCTGCAGGAATACGGCCAGGCTGGCATGCTGCCGGCCCATGTACTCGCGGCGTTGAAGGCCACGGCGAAGGGTGATCGCCCGGCGCCGTCGCGCTCGGTCATCTGCACCTGGTGCGCACTGCATCGGGAGGGCGGCCTGGCTGCGCTGCTGCCCGAACACAAGGGCCGCGTCGTCGAGGCAGCGGCCTGGTGGGGGCCAGCAGTCGAATACTTCAACGAGCCCAGCAAGCCCGATATGTCGGCCGTGCATCGCAAGCTGGTCGAAGAAGACGGCTTTTCTTGCACCTACGACCAGGTCCGCACCTACTTGACGAGCCTGCCGGCCATGTTCGGCCGCAACAGCCCCGCGCGTATCGGCCGCAACCTCTACCGACTGACCGAAAAGGCATTCGTCCGACGCTCGACTCGCAATGCCCTGCCCGGTGATGTGTATGTGGCCGACGGCTACCGGGCCGACGTGTACCTGGCCCACCCGGTGACGGGCGACATCTGGCGCCCCGAACTGACCGTGGCCATCGACCTGCGCAGTCGCATCGTGGTCGGCTGGCGTGCCGATGAGCATGAAGGCACCTATGCCGTGCAGAACATGTGGGCCGAATGCTTCGCGCGCTGGGGACACGTGCCGCCCATGCTCTACATCGACAACGGCTCGGGCTACAAGAACAAGCTGATGGAATGTGCGCAGACGGGCTTCTACACCCGTGCCGGCATTCAGCAGATCATCCATGCGATCCCGGGCAACCCGCACGGCAAGGGCTGGATCGAGCGGTTCTTCCGCATGGTCAAGGATGACTTCCTCAAGCTGTGGATGCCGCAGTTCTATTGCGGCGACGACATGGCTGACGAAGTGCGCAATCGTGTGGTGCGCGAGATCAAGGCCAAACGCCTGCAGTTGCCCTCGCTGGCGCAGTTCACGGACGCTTTCAATGCCTGGCTGCTGCGCTATGCCAGCCGCCCCCATCCCGAAGACGCTTCGATCACGCGAGCAGAGCTGTGGGCACAACTGACGCCCATTCCGCCGGCCGGCGATGTGGTCGAACTCAAGCGCCAGGTCGCCCGGCTCACCGTGCGCCGCGCGAGCCTGCGCCACGGCAAGCGCGAATACGGCCATGCCGATCTGCACGCCTTCAACGGCCAAGAGGTCGATCTCGAATACGACCTGATGGACGACCACGTCGCCATTGTCCGGTCGACCAGTGGGCGGTGGATATGCGACGCGCACCTGATCTCAGTGATCGATGCGATCGCCCCCAACCGCCTCGAAGAAAAGCGCTCGGCGCGCGCTGCTGACGCCCTCAAGCGCCTGCACGCCAAGATGGTGGAGCAACAGGCCCGCGCTGGCCGAGTTGTCGACATGGACACCGTGGCCGACGGTACGCAGCTGCTCGACGCTGTTCCGCCTGCGGCTCTGCCTGATGCCGACGACAACCTTTTCGATTGGTAGTTTTTTGTAGTTCACCTGGGAGAGAGCATCATGACGAAGTCGCAGCAGTCGGGCCAATGGCCCTCGCACTACAGCGCGCAAGATGTCGCGCTCATCGAAACCGCGCTGGCCTGGATCGCGCAGCGCAAGTACACGCAGGCCGCGCTCTCGCGCCTGGCGCGCATCAGCGCGTCGAGCCTGAATCAAATCCTCAAGGGCGTCTACGCGACCAGCCCCAGCAAGATGCTGGTGGCCGTCGAGTCGGCCATGCGCCATGCCGACGAGTCCGACGGCCTGGCCGTGGCGCCGGTCGAGACCAGCGTCTTCAAGGTGGGGCACGCCGCGTGCAGCATGGCGCGGCGCTATCGCAATTTCTCGATGTTCTGCGGCTATGTGGGCACGGGCAAGACCTTCGCCTTGAAGCACTATGTGGCTACGCACCCGAACACCTACATGATCGAGGCGACGCCGACCATGACGCCGCAGAGCCTGGTCAAGCAGCTCGCTCGTGTGATCGTGGGCATCGAAAAAGGCAGCATCGCTACCAAGTTCGACCAGATCATCGCCAGCCTGCAGAACACCGACAGCCTCATCATCGTCGACGAGGCCGAAACGATCACGCCGCACCAGTTGCACGCCATCCGGCGCATCCGCGACCTGGCCAACATCGGCATCGTGCTTTCCGGCACCGAGCACCTTGCCGGCCTCATCCGGCCCGAGCACGGCCAGTTCGACCAGATCCGTTCGCGCACCGGCTTCTGGCCCGAGACGGTGAAAAGCATCACCGAGGCCGACGCCGCAGCTCTCACGCAATCGGCCTTCGGCGCCGAGGAAGTCGCTGACGACGTAGTCGCCCGGCTGTACGCCTACAGCAAAGGGTCGGCACGCATGTTGGTCGAAGGCCTGATCGCGGGGGTCCGCGAGTTCCGCAAGAACCGCCCGTTCGATGTGAAGCTCGTCGACATGGTCGCCAAGCAGGCGCTGTGCTTGCAGTCGCTGGCGTGAGGGGGGAGACATGGACACCGTTCACATCGACCCGCAGCCCGCAGTTTTCACGCAGACGCTGATCACGCGCCTGGGCAACAGCAACCACGTCCTGCGCATGCTGCGCGCCATCGGCGTCGAGACATCGGGCATGGTCGTGGCCTTCAAGGGCAACGACCTGGAAATCCAGGCCGGCGAAGTCAAGGCCGCCCAGGGGCGCGCGCTCGCCGACGTCGCGGAGGCTGTCACCACCTTCGGCTACAGGCCCGAGAATATCGCCCTGATCCTCGGCGTGCGCGTCGTCTACCGCGTCGGGGCTGCAGCATGAGCGCCACCGTCACGATGGGACCGACCATAGTCAACCCCGCCGCGCTGACCAGCGTCGAAGAACTGCGCACCGAGCTGACCAACGCCAATAACCGACTGTTCGAGATGGCGCTGGAATGCCACGAGCAGGAGCACGTCGTCCGCACCCAGGCCATGCTGCTCAATGCCTTGGTGGATGCCCACCTGGCCAATGACCTGGCGTCGATCACCAAGCAGCTCGCACACCTGACGGACGTGCGCCGCGAGGCCGAGCAGGCCGCCCAGGCCAAGTCGCACTGATTTTTCACCACCCCCAGAGGAACCCCATGGAAAACCAAACCATTCCCGAAGGCTACCGCCAACGCGCCGACGGCACCCTGGTGCCCGAGTCGATGGTGGCGCCCATCGACAAGCTGCGCGACCAGACGATCGAAACGCTCATTGCCCAGGCCAAACTCAAGAGCGCCGAACTCGCGCAGTTCAAGGCGCAGGTCTTCTCCGACATCGAAGCCTTCGTGGCGGCGAGCCTGGAGCAGTACCAGGTGAAGGCCGGCGGCAAAAAAGGCAACCTGTCGCTCGTGTCCTACGACGGCCGCTACAAGGTCGTGCGCCAGATGGCCGAGCGCCTGGTGTTCGACGAGCGCCTCCAGGCCGCGAAGGTGTTGATCGACGAATGCATCACGGCCTGGAGCGGCGGCAGCCGCGACGAGATCAAAGTCCTGGTCAACGATGCCTTCAGGGTCGACCAGGAAGGCCAGATCAACACCGGGCGCGTGCTGGGTCTGCGCCGCCTGGCCATCACCGACGACAAATGGCAGCTCGCCATGAAGGCCATCAGCGACAGCGTGAGCGTGGTCAGCAGCAAGCCCTACGTCCGCTTCTACGAGCGCGTCGGCGACTTGGACACGTACACGCCGATCAGCCTGGACATCGCCTCGGTATAGCCATGACGACCGCCAAAACCACCTATCGGTGCGCGGCCTGCGGCTTCGAGGCGCTGGCGACGGCATGGGTCGATGCTCGCGGTCATGCGTGCCCGTGCTGCGCCTGCAGGTGTTATTTCGACATCACACCCTGGTGTGCCTGGTGCTGCCTGGACGGCCAGATCGGTATGAGCGAAGAGCCGCCGGAAGATGAGCCTGGCTGTCTGAACGCCTACGTCTTCGCTCGCGGCCCACGCGACATCTTGGAGCGGGTCGTTGCTGCTATCGCGCGCCCGACGGCAATAACGCGCGCGTTGCTGGTGCCGGGCATGCCAGAGGCTGGCCCATCCGGTGCGGCAAAGCGATTGCGCGAATGGGTGCACCACTACGAGCAGAACACGCCCGGACATGGGCGCGGCGTGAGCTTCGGCCTAGAGCGTGAAATCGTGCGTCAGCGCGGCGTGAGGTTCTGATGAGCGACCAGGTTACGCACTATCGCAAGCTGCTGGGTATGGCCCGGGGCTGGGCCATGGCGAACCTGCCCGGGTGGGCCGATGAGCTGCACCGCGATCTGCTCATGCGCCACGGCGCCGGCCTGGTCGAGGGCCGGTATTCGGCCACGACCATGTCGGCCGAGCAGTTGCGCGGCGCCCTGGCCGACTACACGCGCCGGGGCTGGCCGCGCCAGCAAGGCAAGGATGGCAAGCCCGTGCCGCCGCGCATCGCCCACATGGTGCGCCTGTGGGGCAAGCTCGGCCAGGCCGGCAAGGTGCAGCAGTCGACCAGGCCGGCGCTGCTGGCCTTCTGCGCGCGCCAGGTCGGGCACGAGGTGCGCGACCTGGACAGCCTAGCCGTCGGCGAATGTCAGCGCGTGACCGAGGCGCTCAAGAGCTGGCTGGCGCGTGCCTGACCGGATCGAATCATGGCCCAGGCCCCCGACCAACCCATCGAACAGCCCACGCAGCCGGCCAGCCAGGATGCGGCCTGGCCGCAGCTCGAGCCGGAGCTGCTGGCCACACTGCCGGCCGTGCTGCGCGCGGTCGTGCGCGCGCTGGGGTTCTCGCGGGCCTGGAAGTGGCTAACCGATCACGGCGGCATCAACATCTATGTCCCGGTCGGCCGGGGCCAGGCCCTGGGCCTCTCGTCGGACGAGCTCGGCCGCCTGCGCGAGGCCCTGGGACCGCACCTGGATGCTTCGAACCGGGTCTGGATGCCCAAGTGCGACAAGCTCTTCATCCTCGTGCGCAATGAACAGATGCGCCGCGAGCGGCATACCGCGAGCATCGCCGCCTTGGCTTTGCGGTACAACCTCACCTCGCGCCACGTGCTCAACATCTGCCGCGAAGAGGAAGACCGGCAGATCGACCTGTTCTAGGCCGGTTTCTCCCCCGACTTGCCCATCTTGGCGCCCTCGTGGCACTCTCACGGCTAGACCTGACCCGTCCGGATGGCCTCATTCCCATTCGAAAGGCGTTTAAAAACGACGTTCCACCCCTGGGATAGGGCGATACCCCACCTCGGGCCGTCAGCGCCTTAAAACGCCGCTTTTCCGGTCACCCCATCCCGGTCTGCGGGAAACGTTTCCTACCTATCTCGGGTTTAAGGCTCGCATCAGACTGCTCCCATTGCATCTGGGAGCCTGACGTGCCCAAGTCCGTATCCAAACCGACCGCCCTGAAACTGCCGCCTGGCACCGCCATTGCCGCGCTCGTCTTCGAGCTGGGCGGCGACGCGGCCGGCTACCCCGAAGGGTGCAATGCCCAGGTCTTTCCTGACGGTCAGTTTCATTCGGACGACGGCCGCCCGGCCCGCCTGACCGATGGCGAGCTGCGCGACTGGGTGATGTCGGCCGAAGTGGCGACCAGCCTGATCGAGCGCCTGCGTGCTTCGCGCAAGCCGATCCTGTACGACTACGAGCATCGGTCGCTGTGGGGCGACAGCCTCGCGGCCGGCTGGATCGACAGCCTGGTGTACGAGGCTGGGCGCGGGTTGTTCGCCCACGTCGACTGGACGCCGGCCGCCGCCGACAAGATCGGCAAAAAAGAGTACCGCTACTCCTCCCCCTGTTTTCTCTTCGACCAAAAGACCGGCGCGATCATCCGCCTGCTCTCGGTCGCCCTCACCAACAACCCGGCGCTGGGCGATCTCGGCGCGGTGGGTCTCACGCATTTTTTGTCCCACGAGGAAGCCGACATGACCGACCAAACCGTGACCGCGCTGACTGTCGAGCGCGACACCCTCAAAACCCAGCTCGCCGGGATCACCGCCGAGCGTGACGGCCTGAAGGGCCAGGTGGTCACGCTGACCGCCCAGGTGACCGAGCTGCAGCAGGCCCAGGCCACTGCCCAGGAAGCGGCCGAGAAAGCCGAGCGGGCCGAGCTGGTGGCGAAAGCACTCGAAGACGGGCGGCTCGTTCCCGCGCTGGAGGTCTGGGCCGCCGAGCTCTCGCTGGCCGACCTGAAGAAGTACCTGGAAAAGGCCGCGCCGCTTTCGATCGTCGATCGCCAGAGCGGCGGCAAGCGTGGCCAGGTCGCGACGCTCACCGCCGACGAGCTGGCCATGTGCAAAAAAATGGACGTCACGCCCGAGGACTTCGTCAAGGCACGCGACCAGGACCAGCCCACCACGCCGGCCGACGACGAGTAGCGATTCCCATCCACCCATAAACCCGATTTACAGACGATTTCACAGACGATTTATAGGAGCCGTTCATGGCAACCACGCTGACCCAAACGCAGATCGACGCGCTGCGCACCACGCTGGTGGCGCGCTGGAATGCCGGCCTGGCCAAGCCCGCCGACGACTGGAAGAAGATCGCCAAGGTCATCCAGTCCAGCGGCAAGTCCAACACCTACGCCTGGCTGACCCAGTTCCCGTCCTTCATCCAGTGGACGGGCGCTCGCACGCACAAGGCCGTGGCCGACCGCGCCTACATGGTGCCGAACCGCCGGTTCGAAACCACCGTGGACGTCCTGGTCGACGACATCGACGACGACAACCTGGGCCAGTACGGCACCCTGGCCGAGTCCGCGGGTCAGTCCGCCCTCGACCTGATGAACGACCTGGTCTTCCAGGCGCTGGCCGCCGGCACGGCCGCGACCTGCTACGACGGGCAATTCTTCTTCGACACGGATCACCCGGTCTACCCGAACGAAGACGGCACCGGCGTGGCTGCCACGGTTTCCAACTTGCTCACGCCGGCCAACAACCCGGTCGCGCTCTGGGTCCTGGCGTGCACCAAGCGCGCGCCCAGCCCCATCTACCTGCAGGAGCGCATGAAGCCGCGCTTCGACATGCTCACCAACGTGCAAAGCGACCAGGTCTTCAACTACGACAAGATCAGCTTCGGCGGCAAGTGGCGCGGCGAGGCGGCCTACGGCTTCTGGCAATGCGCGGTCGGCTCGACCAACCCGCTGACCTCGGCCAGCCTCGCGGACGCCATCAACGCCATGATGGCCTTCAAGGGCGACGGCAACCGCAAGCTGGGCCTGATCCCCGACACGCTGATCGTCGGCCCGAGCAACCGCGTGGCCGCCGAGACGCTCATCAACGCGAGCACCGCCGCCAACGGCGCCGCCAACATCGACTACAAGCGCGTCGACCTGGTGGTCACGCCCTGGATGACCTGAATACCCCCACCCGCGAGCAGTGCAGTGAGCGAGAACCCCTGGGCCTAGTGCCCAGGGCTTTCGCGGAGAAACCGAACCCTCGTCCCAGGGCTGTAGCAGCGAGAACCCCGGCGGCACGAAAAGCTCCCCGTGTCGCCGGGCGGATCGCCCAGCCAGGAAACCCAGGAGATCACCATGCCCCGAATCTATGTCCGCGTGCAGCCCAAGAAGGAAGTGGAAACCTTCTTCCGCTGCGCGATGCAGTTCACGCGAGCCTGGCGCCCGCTCGAAGTCGGCGTCGACGTCGACGCCGCGACGGTCGCCCGCTTGCGCGCCGAGCAGATGCTGGAGGTGTCGATCGAGACCCCGGCCGACTACGTCGAACCGCCCAACGAAGCTGACCCTTCGGGCTCCGGCGAATCCGCCGCCTCGTCCGGCACCTCCAGCGCTGCGCCCACCGGCAAGCCCGATGCCGCACCGACCGATCCCGAGGTGCGTCTGGCCGCCATCGTGGCCGCCATCCGTCAATTCGACGCCGAGGACAACAACCTGTACACGGCGAAGCACATGCCCAAGATCGAGGTCATCCAGGCGGTCACCGGCTGGCCGGTCTCGGCCGCCGAGCGTGACGCGGCGGTCGCCCAGATCGTCGCCGTCACGAAAACCGGAGCTGCCTGATGCCTTTCGCCACCCGAGCCGATCTGCTGGCGCGCAGCAACGCGCGCACGCTGGCGCAACTGGCCGTGCCCACCGACGTGGGCATGGTGCCGGTCGATGCGCTGCGCACGGCGATCGGCGGCGGTGACCTGACGGGCTTTACCGAAGGCGACCAGGCCGCGATCGGGCTGGCTTTGAACGTCATCGACGCGGCGCTGGCCGACGCCGACGCGCTGCTCGTGTCCTACGGCGTGCCCGGCACCGTCCAAAACACGCTGCTGGCGCGTCTGGCCTCGACCGTGGCCCTGTACTACCTGTACGGCGCCGAAATGACCGACGACGTGCTCAAGGCGTACCAGGGCGTGATCGACGTGCTCAAAGCCTACGCGCGCGGCGATGTCGACCTGGTCCAGGGCGAAGAGGAAGGGGCGACGCCGACCGACAGCGCCACCATCACCAGCGGCGTGTCGCGCTACGGTCGGCGCCCGACCGATGAGGATGACGAAGCATGATCTCGCTCAAGCCCCTCATCGAGCTGATCAAGATTGCACCGCCGACCTTTGCCATGCACCGAGAATGGTTTCGCATGGTGGGCGGCGCGGCCGAGTTCGCCAAGATCAACCCCGATCGTCTGCCGCTGCCGGCGGCCTGGATCGTGCGCGCAGCCGACAAGGTTAAGCACGCAGGCGAGCGGTCTGAACTGTTGACCCTGTCGTTCGACGTGGTGATCGCCATCGAGAACGTGCGCGAGCACGGCGATGGCGAAACCGACGACGTGCTGCTGGCCTACCGCCGCGCGGTGTGTGCCCAGCTCGAAGGCTATCCGATCGACGGCACCTGCCCGATCCGCTTCGCGGGCGGCCAGGTGCTGGAGTACACCGACGGCGATCTGTACTGGCGTGATCGCTACGAGTTCGAGACTATTTACACCAACTACCTGCCCGACCCGACGCCGCCCTTCGATTCCATCGTCAAGACTGGAGAAAATCTGTGACCATCACCTTTTCCAACGTGCCCGACGCGCTGCGCTACCCCGGCGCCTACATCGAGATCAACGGCAACCAGGCGGGCCTGGGCGGCGATCTGCCGAAGATGTTGCTGGTGGGCCAGAAGCTGGCCACGGGCACGGCGCCGGCTGGCGAAATCACCCTGTGCGCGAACGTCCCGGACGCGATCGCCAAGGCCGGCGCCGGCTCCATGCTCGCACAGATGGCGGCGCGCTACCGCAACGTCGACACCAACTTCGACCTGTACCTGCTGCCCTATTCGGACAACGCAGCCGGCGTGATGGCCACCGGCACCATCGAGGTCACCAGCCCGGCCACCGCCAGCGGTATGCTCGCGCTCTACATCGGCCAGCGCCTGGTGACCGTGGGCATCAACCTGGGCATGACCGCTGCGCAGATCGCCACCGCCATCGCCGCCGCGATCACGGCCGCCGGCACCGACGTGCCGGTCACGGTCGCCGCCGCGCTGGCCGTGGTGACCCTCACCGCGCGTCACAAGGGCACCTGCGGCAACGGCATCGACATCCGTCTGTCGATCTACGGCGAGCCGGTGCCAGCCGGCCTGGTGCTCGACATCACGGCCATGGCCGACGGCGCGGGCGACCCGGCGCCCGGCGACCTGGCTGCGATCATCGGCCAACGTTGGTTCCGCTACGTCTGCCTGGGCATCAACGACGCCGCCACGCTCGCGGCCTGGCACGCCGAATCGCAACGCCGGTACCAGCCGCCGGTGCAGGCGGGGTTCCGCGCCTTCACGGCCTATCACGGTGACTATGCCTCGGGTGCGGCGTTCGGCGAGACCAAGAACTACGAGCACATCGCGGACCTGTACCTGGACCTGGAACCCGCGCTGCCGTGGGAGGCCGCGGCCGTGCTTGCTGCCGCCGCCGCGCCGCGCCTGTACAACAACCCGGTGATCTCGCTCGAAGGCGTTCCACTGCCGGGCCTGATCGGCACCTCGGGCTACAACGACTTCACCCAGGGCAACAGCCTGCTCTTCAAGGGCATGTCGGTCATGGAGGTCGGCACCGATGGCTCCTGCACCATCAAGCGGCTGATCTCCATGTACCAGACCCGCTCGGACGGCACTGCCGACGACGCGTACCTGGACATCAACATCGCCGAGGTCATGGAGCGTATCCGCTACGAGCAGCGCATCGGCGCCATCCAGCGGTTCCGTGGCACCGTGGCCGCCAAGACCAACGAGGGCTACCGGCCGGGCCTGCCCATCACGACCGAAGACAGCGTGCGCGCGTACCTGCTCAGTCTCTACAAGAACACGCTCATGGCCGAATACGGATGGGTGCAGGGCTACGACTACTACAAGTCCAGCCTGGTGGTGAACCAAAACGCCGACAACCCCTCGCGGTTCGACTTCGCCGACAACCCGGTCGTGAACTCGCCGTTCTACATCCTGGCCGGCAAGTCGAGCTTCCGCAAGGCCGTGCCCACCGTTTAAACGGCCTTCCAAGTCATCTCAAGGAACTGAACCATGGCTCAACTCTTGAACGTCAAGACGGTCTCCGTGCCGTCTTTCGGCAAGCTGCCGCTGGCCGACCAGGGCAACAGCACGTTCACGCCCTCGGGCGTGAAGCGCGAACACAAGCCCGGCCGCCTGGCTGAGGACGGCGGCTGGGTGGAAGGGCAGCAACCCGCCAAGCTGGACCTCACGCTCAACCTGACTCCCGGCGTCGACGTGGCCGGCTTGAACGGCATCGCCGACGAGGATGTCACGGTGCGCCTGACCGACGGCCAGGTGCACCTGATGAGCCTGGCCTTCGTGGCCGATACGCTGCCGGTCGACACCGGCACCGGCAAGCTCACGATCATGTCCAACACGTCGGAACGGATCGCCTGACCATGAAGCTCAAGCTGAAAGTACCGCTCGTCTTCGGCACCAAGACGATCGACGAACTCACCTTCCGCGACTACACGGTCGCCGCCGACTACCTGGCCTTCGACAAGCGCGGCGGCGTCGGGCAGCGTCACGCCCTTATCGCCAGCATGACCGGCACCGACGAGGCGCTGGTGCAGAAGTTGCGAGGCGTGGACTATCGCCGGGCCGAGCGCATCGTCAACGCGATGATCGAGGCCGACGAGATCGCGGCGGAGGAAGATGAAGCGTCCACGTCACAGATGGAGGTGGACTCGGCCGCCGCCAGCAAAAGCGGCCAAGATTCTTAGGGCCATGGCCCTGCTGATGCGTGAGCTGCATCAGCCCTTGTCCGAAGTTGAGCAGTTGCCCTTGCCGAAGCTCTTCATGTTGGCCAACCTGGCCGCCGGCATGAGTGGCAAGACCTTTGAATAGCCTGGGACCATGGCCGATAATGATCTCGACGTCGCGCTGCGACTCCGCCTGCAGGATGCCGGCGCTTCGGCTGGCCTGAAGGCGGTCTCGGACGCGGCCCAGAAGGACGCGGCCAAGGCCGGCACGGCCACCGAGCGCGCGGCGCAGAAAGCCGCCCAGGCGGCCGAGCAGTCAGCCACGCGGGCGCGCAATAGCTACCAGCGTGCCATGCAGGCGCGCGAGCAGCTCGGCATCCGCGCCGAGCGAACGATCCAGCGCGAGATCGCGCAGACCGAGGCCGCGTACCGGCGCCTGGCGGCTACCGGCACCATGGGCTGGCGTGAGCAGGCCCGTGCGGCCGATGCCATGCGGGCCAAGGTACGCGAGCTGACCAACGAAATGGGGCGGTTGACGGCCGCCCAAAAAGCCGGCGCTGCCGTGCGCGGCATTGCGGTTGCCTCGGCCGGTGTGGCTGCTGCAGCCTATACGGTCAAGGGGCCGATGTCCCGGGTCTTGAGCTACGACGACCGCCTGGCCAGCATGGCCAATACAGCCTTCGCTGAGCGGGATGCGTCCGGCCGCATTCAGGGCATGGCGCAGCTGGATGCAGCAGTCAACAGGGCCAATAGGGCCGGAGGCGGCACGCGCGAGCAGGCCGCTGACGCCCTGGACGCCATGATCGCCTCGGGCACGGTGTCGAACACCGACGCGATGGCGATGCTGCCGGGCATCATGAAGGCCGCAACGGCGGCCAACACCAACGCCAACGATCTGGCCACAATCGCGATCCGCGCCAAGCAGTCCTTCGGCATCAAGGCGACTGATATCCCAGCCGTCTTGAGCGCGGCGCTGGCGGCTGGCCAGGCGGGTGGTTTCGAGCTCAAGGATATGGCCAAGTGGTTGCCGCAGCAGATGGCCATGGCGAGCAACCTGGGTATCACCGGCAAAGACTCGTTCGCCAAGCTCGCCGCCTGGAATCAAGCTTCCGTCATCACCGCCGGTACGAAGGACGAAGCCGGCAACAACATGCGCGACCTGCTGAACGAGCTCAACACGCCGCATTTCCGCAACTTCATTGCGACCGAATACCTGGCCAATGGCAAGAAGGCCAAGCCTGGCGAACGCGCAGGCCGCATGTCGAAGATGGACGATATCTTCCTCGACTACCAGCGTCGGGGCATCAACAAGGTCGACGCCACCGTCGACATCATGGATCAGATATTTTCCAAAAACCAAAAATATCAGTCGCTGTCTACGGAGCTGCAGGGAATTCAGAAGTCTGCCCCGAAGGGGGAGTACAACGCGGAACAGATCGCGCGACGTCAGGAAATCCTCGGCTCCATGGAGCAACTGGTCAAGGGCACGGCCATCGGCAACGTGTTCCACAACCAGCAGTCATTGATGGCCATCCTGGGCCTGATGAACAACCGCGAGTATGTGCAAGAGGTATTGAAGAAGACGCGCGGGGAATATTCCGCCGCACCAGGGCAAAGCCAGGTCGACATCGGCTTTGACGTGCGCGCCAGTCGTGGCGAGCATCAGATGCAGCAGGCCGACAACGCCCTGCAGGCGGCGCAGAAGGCCGCGCTGGACCCGATCATGCCTGTCATTACGAAGGTGGCCCAGGGATTCACTGAGATCGCCAACGAGTATCCGAAGCTCGTCGGTGCCACCGAGTTGGGCGTGGCCGCCTTGGCGGCGTTCGCGGGTGCGGTCGGCTTTGCCTCGATCGCGATGGGCGGTAAGGGCCTGTCTGGTGGTAGCGCAATCAGTAGAGCCAGTGCACTGATGAATACGCCCATGGGGCGTGGTGTGGCGAAGTTCGGGAAAAGCGCGCTCGTCTTCGGCGGGCTGGAGCTGGCAAGCGAATACGCCCTGAACTCCTTCACGGCACCACCCAGTGGCACCTCTGCTACGCAAGGCCCCTCCGCGATCAATCGCTATGGCACCAGCGCGTTGCAATACGGTGCCGTTGGTGCCACGTTGGGCAGTTTCCTGCCAGGTGCGGGCACGTTGATCGGCGGTGGTGTGGGCCTGGGTGTGGGTGTGCTCTGGCAGGGCATTCAGGACATTGTCAATGCCATCAAGTCGGAGCCGAAAAAGCCCATCGAGGTCAACACCAAGGTGCAGGTCGAGCTCGCGCCCGAGCTGCGGATGCGCGGCCAGCAGACACAGGTGGACAGCGCATCCCAGTCATACCCGAATACCGGCAATATGTTTATCGGAGCGCCGTGATGAGCTGGCGAGATCGACTGGAGACCGCGTCCTTCAAGGGCACTGACTTCCTCACCGAAAGCCACGAAGCCCAGAATGGCCGCCGTCTGGTAGTGCACGAGTATCCTGGTGCTGAAGAGCCTGATGTCGAAGACCTAGGCGGTAAAGCCCAGGGCTGGCGTGTAGTGGCCTATTTCATCGGCGAAGACTACGACCAGGACGCCGACAGCTTCGAGGCCGTGCTCGACGAGCCGGGCGCTGACTGGCTGACGCACCCATGGCTGGGCCGAATATGGGCGCGTGCACGGACCTGGTCGCGCAGCGAGCGCAATCAAGAGGGTGGGTACTGCCAGATATCCATCGATTTCGTGCCGGGCGGAGCGGACGCTCGTGCGGCCAGCGTCGACCTGGTTGACGTTGCCGACAGCAGCATCGACGACTTTTCCGACGCGTCCGAGGACGACTTCAACCTGCTCACAATGGCCTCGACCAGCGTCAACGCTTTCATCGCACGCGTGTCGGGCGTGCTCGACTATGTGCGCATCGCAATCTCGATCGCCACACTTCCCCTGACCTGGGCGAGCCAGGTCCAGAACCTGGTGCTGGGCATGCAGCGCGATCTGGATGAGCTGGTCGCCATGCCTGCGCGGTACGCCAATACGTTTCGCGGTATCACCGACATGTTAGGTGGTATTCCCGACGACGACGGCAACTCGGGAGCGACCAGCAGCCGCGGTCGCACTACCGGCCCGGTGTTCTCCGACCTCGACCGCCCTCGCGTCGTGGCGCGGCTTGCGTCAATCGCGGCGACCACCGTTCCAAGCGTGCTGACGGGCGCGCCTGCTACTGACCCAGTCCTTCGGGTGAACCTGCAAGCTGAGCAGGTCTTGCGCAGCCGCCTGCTCGTCGCGGCGTCGGCCCAGGTGGCGCTATCCACTTACCGTTCCGAGGCGGATCGGGACGCAGCGCTCACTAGCATCCAAGCCGCGATCGACACGCTGCTGCCCAGCCTGCCCGATCCGGTTTTCGAGGCAGCCGTGGACATGCGCGCGGCCATTACCGCCGCGCTGTTGGCCCAGGACCTGGCGCCGGCCGATCAGCGTGATGTGTCGATCCCGCAGCCAGCGGTCGTTTTGGCTCATCGCTTGAACGTGGACGAAGACATGTTCATCGCCCGCAATGATGTGAGCCATCCGTTGTTTGTGCAGGGGCGGATTTATGAATAACAGCCTGGCCGACGTCGCCGAAATTCAATTCAACAGCCAGCGGTTCGGCCGCTGGCAGACGGTCGACGTGCGTGAGTCGGTCGACGACCTATGCGCCTCGGTGAGCCTGGTGGCGAGCCAGCCAGAAGACGGCCAAGCCGAGGGGTTGGACGCCAACACCGTCACCGACATACTGGTGGGCGGTGAGCTCGTTACCCGGGTGCGCCCCGATCTGATCGATCGCAATGAAGACCCCGAAGATCGCAAGCTCACCCTGCAGGCCCGGTCCCTCGGCCGCGAACTGGTCGACTGCCAGTATTCGGCGACCCTCAACGGGCTGAAGCTCGAAGAGATCGTGAAGCGCCTTTGCGACACGTTTAAAGTGCCAGTGAAGGTAGAGGCCGAGACGCCTATCGTGCCGAATTTTTCGATGCAGTGTGAGCTGCCGTCGAATGCCCTGATCAATGCTGTGCGTGCGGCCAACCTACTGCTCTACCCGTTGCCCGATGGTGGCCTGGTCCTGACCGAGCCGACCGACGAGCCAGCCGTGGCCACGCTGACATACGGCAAGTACATCAAGAGCTACCGCATCATCGACGAGCATCGACTGCGGTTTTCGGACTACGTGGTCAAGAGTTTCGATTATGGCGGCGGCAAGGCCTTGGCCGGAGCCGTGAAAGACACAGGCATCAGCTTCTTTAGGCCCATGCACATCGTGGCTGATCGCTATGGCCAGAGCCTGGGCGGCTGCGATCGCCGTGCTGAGTTCGAACGCAATCGTCGCATGGCGCGCGCGCATCGGATCGAGCTCAAGGTATATGGCTGGTTCTACATCGCCGCCGACGGGCTGCCGCAGTACTGGCGCATCAACACCCAGGTACGTGTGGTGATTCCGAAGGAGGGTATCGACGACGTGTTTCTCGTCGGCGAGCGGGCATTCCGGCAAGACGACCAGGGCGGCACGGTGACCGTACTGCAAGTGATGAAGCGCGATGCTTTCCTCGGTGCCGGCGCGGAAAAGAAAAAGGCCAAGCGCGGTGCTGGCGTGTCGAGGATGAAATGATCAATCAGATCTGGCGCCGCTTGCAGCTCATCGTTGCCCAGGGCGTGCTCAAGCTCGCGGGCCAGAAGACCCTGCAGGCCATGCTGCTCGATGGCGAGCTGATCGACAACCTCATCCGCGTGGAGCCTTACGGGCTTTCGTACATGCCCAAGGATGGCGCTGAGGTCTACTCCTTCTTCGTCGGCGGCGATCGAGCGATCGGTCTTGCGCTGATAGTCGGCGACAAGCGCTACCAGATGACCCTGGAACCCGGCGAGGTCGCCATCCATGACGACGATAAAAACTATGTCCACATCATGCATGGCGGCGTTATCAATGTCCGCGCGAAAACCAAGGTCATCGCCGATACGCCGCTTTTCGAGACCACCCAGGATGCCAAGATCGGTGGCAACTTGATTGTCGTAGGTTCCACGGCGTCCAACGGCGGGTACACCGGAGAGAATGGCGGCGAAGCACAAATGACGGCCGGAATGGACGTTATCGACGGCGATCTCAAGCACCGGGGCGTGAGCGTCGGGAAAGACCACGATCATGACGTCCTGGCCGTGGGTTCCCCGACTTCTGGCGTGAGGGCGTGATGCTCAAGCTCGTTCAAACCGACTGGGGGCAATTCGATCTGGACGTGATCGATGCAGCCGACGACACGGCCCAGGCCGAGGCGGAGACCATCATCTATGCCGCGCTCTGCACCGATGCCGAAGCGCCGGCCAGGCGCGTGCCCGACGCCTATGATCGGCGCGGCTGGTGGGCTGACCCCCCCGCTGGTAGCGGCATTTGGTATTTGCGCCGCCAGCCCCTAACGGACACTGCGCGCCGCGAGGGCATTGACATGGTCGAGACGGCACTCAAGGCGCGCGCGCCCGGTCTGGTCACCGAGAGCGTTGAAGTCGCGCCAGGCATCAGTCCAGCGGGAACCGTTTCCAGCCTAGTGCTCGCCATCGCGGGTACCTATGCTGACCGGAAAGTCCTGATCCAGATTCCGCTGTAGCGATCCTCATGCCCATCCCCTACGACCGTCCGACGTTTGAGCTGCTGCGCACGCGCATCGGGTCCGACTTGGCCCAGGTGCCGGCGGTGTTGCGTGGGCCGTTGAGCTCCATGTGGTCGAAGACGGCTCAAGGCATACATGGGCATCTTGACTGGATCGACCGGCAAGCATCGCCCTTGACCTGCTCCATCGACCGGCTTTACGACTGGGCGGGCCTCTACAGTGTGCCGCGCCTGGCCGCCACGGCCGCGACCGGCAATGTCCAGGCCACCGGCACGGCGGGGGCTTCGGTCCTGGCCGACGCAGTACTTCGCGCAAACGGCCTGGACTACACCATCCCCCAGGCCACTGAGCTGGGCATAGGTGATACGCCTGTGGCGATTCGCTGCACGTCGACGGGTGCAGCTGGCAATCTGGCCGCTGGCCAGACGTTGACGCTAGTCGATCCGTTGCCTGGGGTGTCCAGCACCTTCACAGTCGCGGCGGGCGGCATCGCGGGCGGCGCCGAAGATGAAGACGTGGAAGCCTGGCGAGTGCGGGTGGTCGACGAGTGGCAGACCCGCACGACCGAGGGCGCGCGGGGTGGCCGGCCGGATGACTACAAGTTCTGGGCCAAAAGCGCGCATCCGTCGGTCTCTGGCGCCTTGGTTCAAGTCGGCGTGCTCGGCGCGGGCACCGTGGTGATCCGGCCGTATTGCAACGATCTGCCCAGCCGCATGCCGACCCAGCAGATTCTGGACGCGGTCGCGGCCTATTTCGCCCAAACCGTTCCCGCGACGGCGGACTGGAGCCTTACGGCACCCATTCAGCATGCAGTCGTGGTGTCGCTCGATCTCGATCCCTCGGTCGATACCGCGCCCAACCGCGCGGCGATCACAGCCGCGATCAACGCTTCCGTTCTCGCCGAAGGCGATGAAGACTCTGTGCTTCGACTGGCCGAGATCGATGTGGCGATCGCCACGGTGACCGCAGACTATACGCGTGCTGCGCCGCTGGCCGATATCGCGGTCGGGCCAGGCGAAATCCTGGTGCTTGAACAGCCTATAACCTGGCTTTGAATGGGCTATGAAGATCACGCCGCGCACCGCCCGAGAGTACGCCAATGCTATGGCGGCGCTACTGCCACCTGGCAATGCGTGGCGTTGGCCGGAAAATGGCCTGGTCGGAGACAAGATGCTGCTGGCCACTGCTCAAGAGCTCACGCGCGTGGACGAGGCAGCGCAGGGCCGACTCGACTATGCCATCGATCTGCATCGTCCGGCCAGTTCGAGCTGGACGCTGGAGGACTACCACCGCGTCGCACAAATTGCCCTGGGGGGCCTCACGGAGACCATGCCACGCCAGCCGATGGTGATCGGCTCAACCATCGGGAACCGACTCTGGAGCGAAAACGCTCCCAATGAAGATTTTCCGGTCGCCTTGCTGCGCATCGATCACCTGATCGGCCCGGCTCGTATCGGCGGCTCGATCGGCATGCAGCTATGGGGCGCGCGTGGCCGCTACATCATGCGCGTGCGTTACTACAGCTCGGTGGTCGACCCTATTCCGATTTTGAACACCTTGAAGGCATTTAAGCAGGCTCACGTCGTTCTCTGGTTTGAGGATGTGACTGGCGCTGGAGGAATCTATGTTTCGTATTGACGGGCCTGGCCATCTGAACAATATGTGGGTCGAGGAAGACCCTGCGCTGAATCGTCCGCCCACGCAATTCACGGCGGACTTCATGAACGCGATGCAAGAAGAGATCGCGGGGGCTATCGAAGGGGCCGGTATGCAGCTCAGCAAGGCCGATAGTGGTCAGTTGCTCGCTGCAGTCCAGAAGCTGGCCATGCTGACCAGCGTCCCGCGCTTCGCCGCGATACCTGCGCAGCGTGTGTTGCTGATCAATGCAGCCAATGAGGCCGACAAGGTCTACGCCGACGAGATCTATGTCAAGGATCTCGGTGAAATGATCTGGACTGAAACGGCCTGGGCTGGGGGATCCTTCCAGGGCTACCGTTCTCCGCAATGCGGCCGGCCTGTATTTGGCCATACCCTCACGCCGCTGGCCAGAGAGGTAGACGGCGTGGGTGGACTTTTGCCGAAGACTGCCCCATATCTTGGGCTACTGGCCTATGCCTATGAAAACGGTCTGGTCGTCAGCCAGGCGACTTGGACGGCGAACATCGGCGCTCATTATTTCGTGGACGTCGACGCCAACACCTTCCGCGTTCCCGATATCCGGCAGCAGTTCGCCAGTTTCCGAGCTGGGGCTCCTGACCCTGACACTGCAAATGCGAGAACCCTGGGATCGCGCCAATTGGACGCGCTCCAGAACATTACTGGCGCGCTTGGGTCGGTCCTTAATATCCAAACAAGCGCCAGCGGCGTTTTCGCTTTGGCTGCATCTGGCACTGGTGCTTACGCTACGGGCAATACCGGCGATTTCAATCAATTCACATTCAACGCGGCGAGGGTCGCGCGCACGTCTACAGAAACACGCGCGGCCAACGTGGCCTATTACTCCCGCATCCATATCTGAGGTGGGCGTGTCACTGCAAATGCGCGCGTCCTCGGCTCGCGTCAGGCGGACCAGAATCGGACGCACAACCACGGGACCTACATTGGCGCCGGAGGGGCGCTTAATATCCCCCCGGAGAACCAGATCGCTGGTGGGCAAACTGGCACCGCTGGAAACGAGGCCATCGAAAACCTCAGAATTGTGCCGTCGGGCGGTGCCGAGGCACGTCCGGTCAACACGGCCTATTACCCGCGCCTGCATGTCTAACCTGGCCACGTCACTGCAAATGCAAGGGCAATGGGTTCCAAGCAGGCCGATGCGCTCCAAAACATTACGGGTGACGTCGGCGTGTGGTGGAACCTCTATGTGAGCGGATCTGGTGCTTTCACAGCCACGTCGACAGGCCAAGGGACGATTCCGTCTGCGACTGGAGCTAACGGCGCCGCAGCGCGAGCCTATTTCAATGCTGCCAATGTGGCGCGCACATCGATCGAGACCCGTCCTGCCAACGTTGCCTACTACCCGCGCCTGCGTGTTTAATTTAGACATGCAATCGGGCGTAGTAGGCGACGTTAACGGGTCGACTTTCAGCGCTACCGGTAGCGCTCGTGGCCGCCATAGCGGGATTAATCCCCGCCGAGGCGGCAGAGCCCCCGCCGACTCCCATCGAGCTCTGCGCTTGAGACGAGTTGTGTATATGGGATTGAATGCTGTATCCCTGCCTGCTCCCCAGGCCTCTTGCATTTGCAGTGTTAATTCCAGCTACTAGGAGGCTTTATGGCCACCAAGACCGTATATCAAACCGATCTCGATCGCTTCTATCTTTGGCCGGTGCAAGCGAACGAGCTGCCCTTCGCCAAAGGCTTCTTCAACATCCCGAACGGTGCTTACGAGGATGCTCCGCCGGCATCGCCGGAAGGTTATGGCGCTCAGCGGGATCTGGCCGGCACCGCGTGGGCCGTGGTGGAGGACCATCGCGCCGAGACGTTGTACCTTGTTGGCACCAACTGGCCATACGCATTCGGGTCTGAGTTGCTCATCAACGACGTGTCGCAGTCTTATCCCGGCTGGGGGCCGCTGCCGGCCTGGCTGACCGTCACGGCGACCAATCCGGAGCAGGACGACTAGGTGCAGCCTCAACTGCCCTAAAAAGACGGCGCGACTGCATGAGGTGTTGCAGCACCTCATGCAGCCACCGCTCGCAGAGAATGCCTGCGTTTGGCCAAGGCACCGTGCTGTGCACACAGCGGGCCGAGGCTACCACGCATAGGTCAACCCATGGAAACCATCCGCTGCGGCGGCTGCAATAGGAAATTGGCGGAAGCTGAATACATCAGACTCTCGATCAAATGCCCCCGGTGTGGGGCGATCAATCAAATGCGGGCCGCGAGCCCCTCGCCTGAGCGTCATGGAACGCCTACCTTCAAGGAAGCGCACCATGCAACCCAGGGTCAAGACCCCGATCTTTAACAAATCAAATCACTTTTCGCTGCCTCGCGCCGAGCTGTATCGCGGCGACTGTCTGGCAGTACTCCCCTTGCTTTCTGGTCCCTTCGATGCGGTAGTCACCGACCCGCCGTACTCAAGCGGCGGCCAGGCCAAGGGCAACCGTGCTGCATCGACTGGGCACAAGTACCTCAACTCCGGCCAGGATTCGCCCTGGCCGGATTTCGCGGGCGACGCCAAGGACCAGCGAAGCTATCTGCATTGGTCGGCCCTGTGGATGTCGTTATGCTTCGAGCGGCTGTCGCCGGGCGGGCTGATGGTCGTCTTCGCCGACTGGCGCCAACTGCCCGTGACGTCCGACGCTCTGCAGGCGGCTGGGTTCGCCTGGCGCGGCGTCGGCGTCTGGGACAAGGCGGGCAGCTCTCGGCCGTACAGGGGAGGTTTCAGAGCCCAGGCCGAGTACTTCGTCTGGGGCAGTAAGGGGCCGCTCGCGGGCGACACCTATTCAGCCGGGGTCTTCCGCGTGCAGCAGAAGCCCGGCGAAAAGCTGCACCAGGTCGGCAAACCCTTGCCGCTGATGGATTCCCTGGTGGCCGCCTGCGGCGCCCATATCCTCGATCCCTTCATGGGTTCGGGCACGACCGGCGCGGCTGCTCTGGCTCAGGGTAGGCACTTCACGGGCATAGAGGTCGACGAGAGGTATTGCCGAGTCGCCGTCGACCGCCTGCGGGCGATCTAGGGCAGCTCGACCAGGCCGTCGCGCAGCATGGCCTGCTGCCGGCGACCGAGAGCACTCTTACGCAGCTCCGCGCTCAGTGTGCGACCACGGGGATGGTAGTATCGCATCAGCATACGCATGTCCCTATGCCCCGTGATCTTGGCCAGCTTATGCGGGTCGTAGACCTCGGCCAGGCGGCTAATCGCCTCATGCCGCAGGTCGTGGCATCGGAGGTTCTGGAAGTAGGCCCTGTTGGGCCTGCGGCCATGCTGCAGGCACGCCAACTCGTAGGCGCGCCTGCAACGCCGCCTGGCGCGCATGAAGGCCCTAGTGACGGCGGAGGGTGTCAGGTCGAATAGCCGGCCGCGCATGGGGCGTCCCGCCGCCCAGCGGCGTAGCACCTCATGAGCAATAGGGGTGAGC
>Ga0154006_1000172_pt1 | contig 21465 bp, 30 predicted proteins | sample TSFL090MetaG_FD_104747 | JGI IMG/M metagenome (GOLD analysis project Ga0154006, IMG submission 104747) | Attine ant fungus gardens microbial communities from Florida, USA - TSFL090 MetaG | ecosystem: Host-associated > Fungi > Mycelium > Unclassified | place: USA: Florida, Wakulla State Forest...
GTCGAGGGAGGTATTCTCTCTATTGAACTGGTTCAACGACTAATTAAAGGGTTCGAGCTCAGTGAATTGAAAATCATGCACAGACGTTCCGTACCTACATCGGTTTCAATTGCAGTTGCTATTGTTCGGAGAATCAGCGTCACGAAGAGGACTAAACACAGGGGAAATATGTATTTTATCCTACTTTAAGAACAATCACTTCAACTCCAGAGACTCTTGGATCTTGACGGAACTCCCTATTCCGCGTCCATCACTTGAATTCCCCAAACAATCAACCTTTCGCGGGGATGAATCGCGAGGTGTCGCTTACGTTGTCTGGTGTTCTACTGTTCAAGGGTTCAGATAAGCAAGCTGAGAACCAACTTTAACGGAAGAACGAAGAAAAAATAAGCGGCCACTTCTCGGAGTCCAGGAACTTAAACCTCCTAGCTTAGCTGAGGAGCCTAAAAGAGCGTAAAGATGCGGTCGACTCGTATTAAGCCACAGTGATTCCGGGTGCTGTCTGATCGCTATATTGTGTAGAGATGGAACTATAGTATAGTCGGCTTGCAACATCTTTAACAACCCAATCTAGACCAGACACCAGGTTCTCTCCGGTGATCGCACTGCAAGGCAAGATTCTCCAATTGTGGGATTTAATAGTGTCCAGTTCAAGAGCCTATAGGATATAACGCAGTTTGAATGGCACAACGCTGGCTCGTCAAAGAGCAGGGATGCAGAGAATTTCTATGGGCTTACTTGACGGATGTCTGCGTCTGTCATTGATCCTTGCAAATCCTGTTTGTTAGCAAATACAAGCAAAGAGGCTCCCGCTAGTCGCTGTTGAGGAGGTGTGATTATTGATATGAGTTGGTGGCTCAAGAGCCAGAGTGTAAGAAGAGGATGTAGGACTCTCACATCTTCTGTCAAAAGGCTACGCAATTCATCTCTACAATCGCGCATTCTCATCTTATCGCTCGAGTCGATGACCCACACGAGTGCATCAGTTTGCTCAAAATAGTTGCGCCAGTATGGTCGAAGTGTCCGCTGACCACCAACATCCCCTGAAGAAGGCTGAGCGTTCAGTTACGGTTGTCTTACGGTTGTCCCCAAGAAGTGGCCAGGAGGAACTCTGGGCGGCAAAGATGCGATCTTACATATATTAAGGGTATACCTAACAACAGAGTCAAGGAAGTTGCGGCAGAGAAGCTGCTCGAAACTCACTTTGTATAGGCAAAAGTTTTGATATTGAAGCCAAGAGTTGGGCTAACACTCATGATGTCCTCGCCATTGAGCTTCTTGAGGATCGTGGTTTTCCCTGCATTATCAAGACCTCTAAGAGATATAGGGTTAATGATAGGTATATGAGATAATAAATGCTTACAAAAACAAAAATCTCATCTCCTTTTCCTTTTGTCTGTTTTTCCTAATAATTGTCAGGAGTCCCATCTTCTGGAGAAGTGATGAAGTAAGTATTCGGGCCGAGAAGCCGCCCATGCGTGATGTGATAGATGTGATCTGCTTACTATCCTCTTACTATACTACTGTAGTCTCGTTGGGTTCTAATTTGTCTGTCAAGTACATTTTCAGAAATTACTTCATATGGCCCCAAAGAACAAAGGAAAGAAGGGGAAAAAGAATGACGATGACTATTGGTCAGTATACTGTCAATCCAATCGAGGGTCATCGTTCATCATTCACTCCAGGGAGAAGGCCGGCGAGGCCGTAGAATCAAGCATGGCTACTTCAATGAATATTTCAGATACCGAAGGCAGCTCGTTACAGAAACCACAAAATGACTTTTCAGCATTCTCAGCATTAACTGATCCAGATGCTACGGTATTCGAGGATGATGGAGATGGTGGAGGACTTATGGCACGTGAAATAATGTCAATCGGCCCTTCAAATGTGCTCATTTCGATCGATAGTCTCTCTTGAAGGCTAACCACACTAGAAAGAAGGACAAGAAAGACAAAAAGAAAGTCAAAACCAGCGCACCGGATCTATCCGTTGAAAGTGTCCCAGTTACTTCGAAACATGCGATTGAAGTTGTTGCAGAAGATCTCTCTGACGAAGGATCGAGGTCTGTGGAAGCGATAAAGCAAGGGAAAAAGAAAGGGGAAGCACTTGTAGAAGAGGTCGCTCATCCGGCTGGTGTGTCGTTTTGATTGAGTTCTATGAGATTTTTGTCTAATCTCTGCACATACTTGATCTTTTTTGCAGAGGAATTGCAGATGACGGCCACTGTACAGGAGGAACTCCAGGATTCTGATCCAAAGATTTTGTCCAAAAAGGAGAAAGAAAAACTCAAGAAGGAGCGCGAGAAGGTCTGGCAAGTCCCTGGCACATTACAAACGATTCAATGCCTTCTTTTCTTAGGCAAAAAAGAAAGCTCAGGCTGCAGCAAAAAAAGCGGCGGCGGCAAACGACAACAACTCAACAACCTTGGCCGAGCCTGCTCCGCCTATACCCGCAGAACATCAGGAGTCGAAGGATGAAGTGAATGATGAGGACGACGAGAAGCAAGAAGTTGGTGCAACATCGAAAGACAAGAAGAAAAAGAAGAAAAAAGTAAAGAAGGACGAGGAGCCGACTCCGGCACCAGCACCACCTACAGGGAAGAAGAAGAGTGCCATTGATGCCCTGAGGGCGAGGCTTGAAGAAAATAAACGTTTGGAGGAGGAGGCTCGACGGCGCGAGGAAGAGGAGAGAAAGCGAATCGAGGAAGAGGAAAGGAAAGCTGAGGAAGAAGCTCGTAAAAGAGAAGAAGAAAAACAACGGAGGAAGGAGAAAGAGAAGGTAACAAATGTTGATTACTGATGTTAATGAAGGTTGTTTAAAGTTATTTCAGGCCAAACGTGAGCTCGCGAGGAAAGAGGGTCGTCTTTTGACCAAGAAACAAAAAGAGGAACAAAGGAATGCAGAGCTCCGGAAACAAGCTCTTTTGGCTTCTGGAGTCCAAATCGAAGGTTTACAGCCGACTTCAGGTAGTGGTGCCCCTAAAAAAGTTGTTTATGGTAGCCGGAAGAAGAAACCTGTCGGTCAAAAAGATGCATCCCTTACACCGGAATCAAGATCACAGACACCGGAGCCTACTTCTCAGCCCATCGAAGCGCCTCAGTCCGGAGACGAGAAAAGGTCGAATTTAAATTTGGTAGAAAGCTCGGTGGTGGAGAAAGAGGCTCAGGGTGTGGTAACAAATTCTTGGGATGCTTCAAGCGATGAAGAAAAGACCGTTACTCCAGATGTGAAAGACTCGTGGGATGTCTCATCTGACGAGGAGAATGTTTCATCAGCACCGGCACCGCCTGTGGCCATAGGTAAGAGTAGGCCATCCACATCAGAGCCCTTATTTAATGCCCCCTACTACGTAGCTAAACCTGTGCCAACCAAGGAGCAGACTCTAAATGGCAGATCTGGATCAAAATCCACCACTCCTGGTGAGGCACCTGGAAATGAAGCTGAGGCCTCCTCAGCAGAGATTGTTGCAATAACTGTCTTAAAAGACGAAGCGACGTCTGATTTAGATGATAAAGAAGATTCGTCGGAGGAGGAAGAAGAGGAGGAGGAAGAAGAGGAGGAAGAGGATTCCAATGACGATTCTTCTGACGAAGAGCTTACGACCACCCAAAAAATGGCTGCTCAGAGGAAAGCAGAGGCTGCTGAGCGGCGTGCAAAAGCACATGAAGCAGCACTTGCTGCACGCAGCAAAGACAACCTTCGCAGCCCGATCTGCTGTATCCTTGGTCACGTCGATACTGGCAAGACGAAGTTACTAGACAAGGTCTGTCCTGTCTCTTACAGTAGCCATTTTTGTAGCTCATACTCTCCCAGATCCGTCAAACCAATGTACAAGAAGGAGAAGCTGGTGGTATTACCCAACAGATCGGTGCAACATACTTCCCTGTCGAGGCTATCAAGCAAAAAACTGTCGTAATGAATAAGGTTCGGGAACAGGAACTCAGGTCCAAGCATCGATCAACTTACTTTTTCAATAGGAAGGTACACAGGAATACAAGATACCTGGTCTACTGGTTATTGATACCCCCGGACACGAGTCGTTCACGAATCTGCGTTCTCGTGGCAGCTCCCTATGCAACATCGCTATCCTTGTCGTTGATATCATGCACGGCCTCGAAGCCCAAACCCTGGAGTCTCTGCGTTTGCTCCGTGATCGCAAGACGCCCTTTATTGTGGCGTTGAACAAAGTGCGTATCTTCCTTGAAGTCTAGAACTCTATCCACCTGATCACTCAAATTTCTAGATTGACAGAATGTACAGTTGGCAAGCGACACCTGATAATGCCTTCCGTGATTCTCTAGCCAAGCAGACACGGCAAATTCAAAGGGAATTCGAGGATCGCGTGGCGAAAACAATTCTTGCTTTTGCAGAGGAGGGTCTCAATGCCTGTCTCTATTATGAGAACAAGAATTTTGCTCGCAATGTCTCTCTGGTGCCTACATCTGCTATAACGGGGGAGGGAGTCCCAGATATGATTATGCTACTTGTTAATCTCACGCAGCAGCGCATGAGTGATCGGCTCATGTACCTCTCAGAATTGGAGTGTACTGTCCTCGAAGTCAAAGTCATTGAAGGTTTGGGCACCACTATCGATGTCGTCATATCCAATGGCATCCTTCACGAGGGCGAGAAAATCGTGGTTTGTGGACTCAACGGACCAATTGTCACCCAGATCAGGGCACTCCTTACGCCGCAGCCCTTGAGGGAACTTCGAATCAAGGTGAGGACTTTGGCACATGTCTGATAAGCCACTTCGGTCTTACTTATCCTAGTCTGCATACGTCCATCACAAAGAAGTCAAAGCAGCTTTAGGTGTCAAGATTGTGGCTCCTGACCTTGAGAAGGCGATTGCTGGCTCGCGGTTGCTCGTTGTTGGGCCTGATGACGATGAAGATGATCTCAAAGACGAGGTGATGTCTGATTTGACATCATTACTAAACAGTATTGATAAGTCTGGCCGTGGTGTTTGTGTCCAAGCTTCTACTCTTGGGTCACTGGAAGCTTTGCTTGATTTTTTGAAGGTCAGCAAGATTCCTGTGTCTGGTATAAATATTGGACCTGTCCACAAACGCGATGTGATGCGTGCAGCAACAATGTTGGAGAAGGCCAGAGAACTAGCTTGCATTCTCTGTTTTGATGTCTCCATTGATAGGGATGCAGAGCGATTAGCCGAAGAAATGGGTATTCGCTTGTTCAAAGGTCAATGGGTGATGAATGCAATATGTTTGTAACTGATGCTGTTTCATCCACCAGCCGATATCATTTACCACCTCTTTGATTCTTTCACGGCATACAATCAGGAGATTGTTGAAGCCAAACGTCGTGATGCTGCACCCCAAGCTATCTGGCCTTGTCGATTGAAGATCATCGCAACGTTCTGCAAACGAGATCCCATCATTGTGGGTGTTGATATCCTCGATGGCAGCCTACGTGTTGGCACACCTCTGGCGGTGGTTAAGATAAATCCAACGAATGGACAGAAGGAGATAATTGACCTTGGCAAGATGTAAGATCATAGCTTTTCTTCCCTTCCCTTTATCCCCCAACATGATACAGAACATCTCTTGAAATAAATCACAAGACTCACGAGGTGAACTCTGCAATCTGATAGCTGTTCACTATTGATTAATTTGATTATAAGGTTGTTAAGAAATCGCAAGCTGGTGGTGGAGTTGCTGTGAAGATCGAACACGCAGTCTACCAATCAGCCAAGATGTTCGGCCGCCATTTTGATGACAAGGACGAGATTCTAAGCCATATTACTCGTCAAAGTATCGACGTTCTCAAGGTAGGGCAGACTGTGCTCCACTGACCCCACCGGTTCTGATTGTTCGTACAATAACAGAACAACTTCAGGCAAGATGTCTCCAATGAAGACTGGTTACTCATCCGAGCCCTCAAACCGGTATGTATACATTTTGACTAGGTGTATGATTCTCATAAAGACTTGTGGCAGCGCTTTGGTATTCCCTGATACATCGATTGCCTTGACGACTGCCATGTGCCACCAGGCACCATATTGGCTATCTTTTCCCAGGCATCGCCTTCCCACATATATAGTGTTTCTCTTACCTACCACCTGTATCCTCTCCTACCCATTATGCCTGATGACAAAAGTGATCACGAAGGAGTCGTTGTCGTTGACGATGACGAACTACAATTGGTGAACGCATGTTCGGTTGACAATCAGGGAGGAATCTTATACGCGAACTTGCGATGATTTTTGGTAATGTCCATGGTTGGTGACTGTTCCAATGGATGGCTGCGGGTATCCTCGTCCCTGTCTTGTACCTCTTTCAAAGATTGCTTCACGATGCATGAGTCTTGCTTTGTGGTCATGGCATTGAAAGAATTGGACATACGAGGATTGAGATTATACCGCTTGAACCTGATCAGCGCTTATACCTGCGTAGGGAAGCCTCCCCGATTAGTTACCTGTTTTCCCTCAGAGAGGGACAAATTACATTGAATGCTAATACACATATTCTGATTCAGCAAAGATTAGGGTATCGTCAGGTGAGTATCATTGGCTTCGGTCAGGTTCAAGTAATGATTGTTTTTCTAGCAATTGCACCGCACTTGGCATATCATCGAGAGCTTTGCGGCCAGTTTTTGCGCTTTAGATTTCATTGGGGGCGTAAGGTGGGTAATTCGTCACTCAGATGACTCTCACTTGACTTTAACTTCACTCTAACTCGTGCAGGACTGCTCTTTTTGTGGGGATCTTGGCTGGCGGCCCCGTTGCGATATGGTAAGATTCAGCGGCCTCCTCATAAATTTGACTTTTGAGCGATCAATGTAGGTCTTCATATATCGTAACTTTCATTTTTATGTCCATGACTGCCGCTGTCCTGGCAGAAGTATGCTCCGCTCTTCCTCTCAGTGGTTCCATTTATGTCTGGGCTGCGGAAAGTGCTGGAGCAAGATTTGCACGTTTCTTCGGCTTTATCGTTGCTTGGTGGTCTACCACCGCTTGGATGACATTCGTTGCTGGAAACTGTCAAGTAAGTATGTCTGCTCCATCAATCAGCCCTCTACTGAGTGTTCCAGACAACTGCGAATTACCTCGTATCTCTCTTTGCTGTATTTGAAATAGATTTTCCTGGAGGCATCGGACTAGAGAATGTGAAATGGCGGGCTTTCGTCTGGGCTATTTCCGAGGGATTTCTCATTCTCGCCATTCTGATCAATTATCTTCCCCCTCGGCTTTACTCGATGGTATTCAAGTTCTCTATCGGGCTGATGATGGCGGATTTCATACTTTGCCTAATTTGGCTTCCTATCGGCGTTTCCAAGACATATGGTTTTCGCTCCGCCAAGGAAGTCTTCACTATGACTTGTATGTTTTTTGGATAGTATTTCCTTGGTCGAGTTCGAATGTTTTACACCAGATAACGGAACTGGAGCGCCTACGGGATGGAACTGGATCCTATCTTTGTGCGTTACATCGACTTTTTGAAAAAGGATCGCCTTATAGAACGTTTCGCTAGTCTTTTCACTGCAGGGACCATGACAGGGTTTGATGCATCTGGACACATCGCAGAGGAGACAAAGAATGCCAGGTAGCCCAAATCCCCATTCTTATCGCTGTCTGACTAATCTATATATAGGATTGTTGCGGGGAAAGGAATCCTGTCCAGTGCAATTGCTACTGGTCTACTTAGTTTTGTGACCATCATTTTGTTCTTATTTTGTACCCCGGACTTCGATGTTTTGTTCTCCTTAAATGCTCCTCAGCCCTTTGTCCAACTGTATGCTTTGGCTTTGGGCAAGGGCGGTGCTACTTTTATGACGGTAATTGCAATTATTGGCTTGGTTCTTGTAAGTGGGCTTGGCTGCTTTGCGATTGTTATCACTGATCATGAGAATCTAATTCTAGAACACTAGTGTCGCTATTGTGGCCGCCTCTCGACTTGTGTTTGCCGTCGCTCGTGATGGTGTCCTTCCTATGTCGGGTTGGATTGGCCAAGTGGATGATGCAGGACAACCGAGGCATGCAGTTACGGTTATGTATATCTTCGCTGCCGTCTTGCTATGCACCATCCTTCCAAGTCAAGTAGCGTTTTTCTCTCTCATTTCTGCTGGAGCTGTGCCCACTATCGCTGCTTATGGTCTCATCGCTTTGCTTCGATTCACTTCGACACCCAACAACTTTAAAAATTCGTACTTCTTCCTCGGTCGATACAGGAAGCTGTGCTATGTGGCTGTTGCCGTTTTCAATGCCCTTGTCGTCTCTGTAAGTCCTGAACAAATTCTGATGTACTGATTTGATGTTTTTGGTTCAGGTTATGCTATCCCCGTTTTTCTTTCCTGTCGACAATGAGAATTTCAATTTCGTGCGTATTTCCCCCCCTCTTTGTCTCCAAATACGAATGATTCATGAAGGCCTGTGTAATATTCGGGAGTGTGACACTGTTTGGCATCTTATCTTGGTACCTGACTCCCCTGAACAATGGCTTCGGCGTGAAATTATCCTCAAGGCCCTTGACGATGATGTCAATCGACCTCACAATCATTGATAGTGAACAGTCTCATAACCTGTCTCTGTTTATCGGACGGACCGAGTAGCTTGTTTGAAGCATCTGTAGTTTCCATGGAAAAGCATAAAAGATCGCTTCGTATAGAGAAATGTTTTTCATTGAGGTATACTTCAAACAAGTGAATGTAGAGCAGGAAAAATTTGTCCCATCCATCTAGAAGCAGGGTTTGACAGTAAAGTTTTCAAGTGATTTGGATGTGAGTCAAGACGAAAGGGATGAAACCCCAAGCTCGATCGCTGACCTGATAAATGCATATTCTGAGGGAATCGACTGGACATTCGGATTTCGTAAGATTCCAGAGCTGGATTCTTGAAAGGATTCGCGGTCAAGATTGCACTCATTTGTAGAGTCTTCTCGCCCTGACCCTGGTGATCCCCGACCAACGATCATATCGGTACTGGCGCGCACTTTCGAGGGATGCTAGAGTGCTGTAGACACACGCCGGGACCTTCCACCGTAATGGAATTGATGACGTTGACGTTTGCACCGTCCCCAATCTGATATATTAATAGACCTCCGATATTGAAGTAATTTACATGGTTCATTTCATTTGAGGTCCAAGACAGGTCCCCCTTGCTGCCTTTCCCAAGACTTCGGTAGTATCCGTTCAACACGTTGTTCTCGTTCTTTTAGAACCATGAGATAACGTGCCTTGACTTTTCAGAGCGGCATTCCTATTCCATATTCCGCAAAGGGTGTACTCTTCCAATCGTTCTTGGAAACCCAGCATTTGACTTAATGTTCGGCAGACACCTGAAAATTCATCGTTCTTTTCGAAAGAAATTTTCATCAGGGTGGCCCCGCCGTGTCGGATCACTTACTTTGCTAAGCGATTGTGTTGAAGTAGTTTCACGTTCAGGCCTCGGGCCTTTGGTATCTCTGTGCCGGTCCCTGTCGTGAGACTACCAGGTCAGTCCCACGAGGAAAAACCCGAGCGCTAGGCAGAGACATTGATACCAGAACAAATCGGATCAATTTCCCCCTATCAGCTTTCCAGAATCGCAGGCAGCTGACATATGAAGTCTTTTAGAACTAGTAGAGCTGGCTAACGATAACATTGCTGTGCTGTAGTGTCCAGAAAATTATTCAACCCCTCCCCGTTTCCAGCTTTGTCAGGCCTAGCCCAATTTTGACATAAGCCAGGTGTAGTATTGCCGATGAGTTCTTTGCTTCTTGGTGCACGAGGATCTGACATGTGGGAGACATCGACACGCGCATGAGAGTCCTGGGCTCGAGGTAATGGCAAAACATGTGAGGCACGTGCCAAGCTCAAGTCACCAGTAGCCTCTTCAGGTAATGTTGGGGGTTTTGGGTCGCTAGCAGGGCGCTGACTGTCACGAGCAGTTGGGGCAGACGATGTCCAGCTGACACGCTTGGTCGGGTTGGAGAGTGTGCCATGACTAGATCCAGAGCGCTTAAGTATGTGGGGTGGCTCAAGGACTGGTAAGTCAAGAGTGGATTTGCGACCAGCTTTAGCTTCCTTGACTTGTTTCTTCCTAATCTCATTTGCGAGCGAAAAGTTAATCTTCCCTAGCTTACTATTTTTCAAGCGCGCCTTCCCAGAAACCTGGCAAGCGGTGGTGTGAGCTGGCGAACTGTCGAAATTTGAATGAGATATACATATCGAGTATTTTCATTTGAGTCATAAAATGGATTATCCAGGTCGTAGTTCCGTTTGCCTCTATCCTGTCGAATGCGAAAGAGTGCATATCCAATAGCGAACAAAAAGGTAGCAATCAGGAAGGCGATACCGACATATGCATATACTGAGATGGCGAATTTCCCTGCAGTGGATAGGGTTTCATTGGGCATTGAAGTGTAAATGACGCCCCCGCTTGACGAAGCAGCAGGATCTGCAATTGAGAAAGAATATACGGGTGCATCGCGTGCCAGGTACTTAGAGGATTTGGTTGGACCGATCGTGGTCATAGCAGAATGTAGGTAGTAAGAGGTTGAGAGCTTGCATGACAAGGTCAATCCGCCGTAAGAGGTGACAGTCTGGTTCCAGATTGCTCGAAGGATCAGTTATAGGGGTTGAAGATGTGACATACCCCTTAGGCCTAAGGTTAGGGTCACCAGTAACTCTATCCCTTGGTCGATGACTTCTGGTTCATTGTGGCATAGGCATCTCGTGTCTATACCGTACAGAAACATCAAATACGTGTCGCGTAGAACGCTTGTAACAGTCACTAAGCCTGGTGCATATGGCCAGCCATTACCTTATTCACATCCACATCTTGGTGAGTTGTTCGCATTTGGTTATTATGTGACTCTGAAGAGGGTCATGATTGTGATTATTCTCAGTCGGAAAACATGACTTGACACCTGGAATAAAACCGGAAGAATACGACCAAAGGCGAAGGAAGTTAATGGATAGTCTCCCGGAGAACAGCCTGGTAGTATCTATGTCTGCTCCCATCAAGATGATGAGCAACAGTGCGTCTAATGGTTTCCTTCCTGTGTGATACTATTCCCTGATTGAGATCTATAAGATATATTGTAAGTTGGCCGTGCTTTCTCGCTGATGGAAAAAATCTGACCAAATCCCAGTTATAAGTTTCGTCAAAATTCGGATTTCTGGTACCTCACCGGTTTCGCCGAGCCAGACTCCGCGGTAATTCTAGGTGAATTCGACCGGATCCTGCGTCTGGGGCTAGCCTGACACAACTCTTCAGAAAAAACATCATCTTCAAAAGGGTACCGCATGACACTATTTTGCTCTGGCAAGAACTCTGCAAAAGAGAAATGGGATGGCCCAAAGTGCGCTTGAAACTACGATGTTCCCCTTCTTAAGTGCTAAACAATATTTTTATTTTGCAGAACCTCAACTACAGATGCTGCAATAATTTTTGGTGCAGATGCCGCTGAACCAACAACATCATTTGCTCATGTTCTTAAATCTGCCCTCTATCGAGCATCTTATATATTCACAGATCTCCCTACCAATGATGATGCTTCATCCTGCAATTTGTCTGCAAAAGAACTATTACGCACTCTTGCACCAGGCCTTTGCTCCGAAGTCAATAACATGATCGGAAGCATTTCTAGTTCCAAGCAGAAACTACTACTCTATCCCAAGATCGCTTATTTAAGGGCAATCAAAAGTCAGGCTGAGCAGAAAGTCATGAATCAAGCTGGGACCATCAGCGGAAGAGCCCATGCAAAAGTAGGTATGAAGCCGCAATCACGGACAAAACTAACTGCAGATAGACCATGCGTTTTGCGAAACCAGGACTGTCAGAAGCTGCTTTGGCAGCTCACTTTGAATATATATGTGCATTACAGGGATCTCAGCGCCCTGCTTATGTTCCCGTTGTAGCTTCTGGGTGAGCAGATTACCGAATGATCTATCATTTGCTGATTTCTTTCTAGGCCCAATGCTTTAATCATACATTATACTGAGAACAATCATCTACTACAGGATGGGGAGCTTGTGTTAGTTGATGCGGGCTGTGAATACAAGTAAGTTCTACCGTTTATTGTGTATCAATGATCTGGTATATTGATCAAAAGCTAGTGGTTATGCCTCAGATATCAGTAGGTTCGATGTGCTGCCTGCATATCTTTGTCTGAAAACTGGAACTTGAGCACGAACATTTCCTGTGTCGGGAAAATTCTCTACAGCACAAACAGAATTATATTCTGCTGTCCTGACAGTCCAGAAGGAACTTATCAGAGACTGCACTGAAAGCGCGGGCTATGCACTACACGAGCTTCATCAAAAATCATGTATCCGACTGAAAGAAGAGCTTACCAGGCTTGGCTTTCATTTTAAGTCAACTATTCTCGGAGGTGATACGGATTTTGAACGGATGCTATATCCTCATTTTCTCGGCCACCCGATTGGCATTGGTAAGTTGAATCCCTGAGCAGATCCTCCAAACTCATTGTCCAAATCAGATCTTCATGAATCATCCAACGTGTGCCGCCGCAATAGGTAACTAAACAATAGTGTGGACTGTAAGCCTTTTGCTTAACGAGGTTATATTAGCTTGAAAACTGGCATGGTTATTACCATCGAACCGGGTATCTATGTTCCACCTGTGCCGCAGTTTCCGAAGCAATACCATAATATGGGAATTCGCATAGAGGACGAGGTTTTAGTCAGTGAAAAGGATCCTGTTGTACTGACGATGTCAGCGCCCAAAGAGGTACGCCATCCACATTTCTCATTGGCTATCTCCTTAGACTGGAGTAGATTGTGGATATTGAAGGGGCTTGTCAAGGATTGCTTGGACTAGAGCCATATTAATTTACATTATCTTATAGTCTCTGATACAACCTAACCTATAAATAGCTATAGATCGGAACCGCGATCATGTGATAAGTGACACTGTTTGTCACAGTAATTAAGTACGTAACAGTTCCGAAAACTTTCTTTCACGCTACGGAATGGTGAGGACTAGACGTAACGCTGCTGCCATGCGCGCAGCGAATAATACGAGCATCACGCCAACGCCTACAACCACTGCTACCCCAGTCTTTAGCCCTGCTGGTTCCGCAGAAGTGGGAACTCCCGTAACCTCTGACATCGAAGAAACTAAGTTCATGGTAGAAGAAATGAAGACAGAATCCAGGGTCACCAGAAGCAAGAAGCGCGTTATGGAACCCGTACAAGATGTTGTTCTTGAAGAACACTCCTCCAAGCGTCAGACAATCACGAATTGTGCGCACATTGCCATTGAGGTCAAAGCAAAAAATGTCAAGGTTAGAAATCGTATCAGATACAAGCAGTTGAATTGATGAGCTTATCGTGACAAGGGAAAGGGAAAGGTTAGAGCCATTTTACCTGAAAGTGAACCTGAAAGTGGGGCAGAGTCCAAAGAATCGTCAGGCACAAGTGGCTCGGAGTTTATAGTTTCAGAAGACAATGACACCGAAGATGAGGAAATCATGTTAGATGCAGCGGTCCGACTTTCCTTACAATCTGCCGCCACAAATGGTGCAAGTACTTCCTCAGGTCACACCTCAAGGCTTAACGCTGCCGCTGTATTACGTGCTACTGCTGCTGAAAGGCGACTTGCACGTAACAGTAAAGCGTCGTCACTTTCCATTGAGGACGTGTTCGAGGGAGAAACTGAAGAAGATGAAGAAGTGGATTCATCAGAATCAGATTCTCAAATGTCTAGCTCGGAGTCAGACGAGGAACCACTCGCGAAGAAAGCGAAGACAACAAAGAAGTCGAAAGCATTTAGTAGCAAAGCTGTTACAACACCTGCGGATCTTTTTCAGTACAAAAGACAGGCATTGAACATTAGGAGGGAACTAAAAAGGGAGGAAAAGGAGCTTATGTATAAACTTGGTCGTCGTCTAACAAACGTACATCCCCTGCCTCTTCTACAAGTTTCTGTGGCAATCATCTTATGTTTTCGTCCTAGGCTGAGAAAGCAACGATTGCCTTGTATAGATTCCACCCTGAGCTCAAGACCGTATGGGGTGATATAGAGGCTAACATTCCCATTATCACACCTGTCCGTGCGGAACAGCCGAAAAATCTTAAGCTCACGCTGTTGCCCTTCCAACAAGAAAGCTTGCATTGGATGCGGCTGCAGGAGCAAGGGGAATGGCGTGGCGGTATGCTTGCGGTTTGTTCAGCTCTATCATTTGATGGCATGAGATGACCTAATAAAACACCTCAGGATGAAATGGGGTTAGCAGACTATCTGCATTCTTACATTTATCTTCTGACGACTCTTCAGAATGGGTAAGACCATACAGATTATTGCGTTGCTCGTATCGGATCAAAAACGACCGAATCTTGTTGTTGCGTAAGTTGAACACTTTTTTTGAGGTGATTCAAATTCTCACTTCACTAGACCTACTGTCGCTATCATGCAATGGCGGAATGAAATTGAAACACATTCCGAAGGTCTGAAGGTTTTGGTTTGGCATGGTGCCTCGCGCGAGTCTAATGTCAAGGAGCTCAAAAAGTATGATGTGGTATGCTGTCAATCGTCATAGTATCTGTACTCCTCTTATTTCTTACTTTTTGCTGGAAGGTGTTAACTACATATGCTGTTTTAGAAAGGTGAGGTTTCATAAATTCTTTACCGATGAGGTACTTATGGGCGTGAAAGCTGCTTCCGCAAACAAGAGACTGGGTTCAAGCGTAAAGGGGTCATGATCAAAGAGGAGTCGCCTGTCCATCAAATAAAGTGGAATCGCATCATTGTGAGATTTATCTGACTTCGCCTGGAGCAGATTCTAACGCGTTTATTAGCTTGACGAAGCCCATAACATTAAAGAGCGTTCCACCAATACAGCAAAAGCAGCCTTCGAGTTGAAGAGCGCTTATAACTGGTGCTTGTCAGGAACACCCTTGCAGAATCGAGTTGGAGAGCTTTATAGTCTCATCCGTTTCTTGGGGGGTGATCCATTCGCATATTACTTCTGTAAGTTGGCTGTCATGTCGACGGATATGTTTTTGCTCAGTCTTTGACGCCAAGGCAAAGCCTGTGAGTGCAAGTCGTTGCACTGGAAGTTTAGCGACAAACGGAATTGCGACGGTGAGTGTCTGTGATCTGACAGCTGGTAGAAAATTCTCAATCTAAACAGATTGTGGACATACCCCTATGCAACATGTATGTCTACCTGCCTGCTCCTTGCTACACATGATAATTGCCTTAGACTTGCTTCTGGAACAATGAGATATTGACTCCCATCCAAAAGAACGGAATGATCGGCCCTGGCAAGACTGCATTCAAAAAGTTGAAAATCTTACTTGATCGGATGATGCTCCGTCGAACAAAGGTATGCTTTTTTTTCCAATTTGACCATTGATTTCCTTCCTGAAGGCTGCTAGGTACAAAGGGCAGATGATCTAGGTTTGCCACCAAGAACAATTGTTGTTCGCCGTGATTACTTCAGTCGCGAGGAGAAGGAGCTCTATCTGTCTCTGTATGACAACGCGTCGAGACAATTCAGCACTTATGTTGATCAGGGAACCGTGCTCAACAGTGTGTAAAACTGATTTCATTCAGTCAAATACTAAATAATTATTCTCTATCTTGTAGATTATTCCAATATTTTTAGTCTGTAAGTGCTGACGTAACCACTTAGGGACGATAGACTGATCACTAGCTCAGCCTGACAAGAATGAGGCAATTGGCTTGTCACCCAGACCTTGTGCTTCGCAGTAAGACAACTGCAACCTCATTTGTCCCCATTGACGCTGAAGCTACCATCTGTCGACTGTGCAATGATTTTGCGGAGGATGCGATTCAATCCAAATGCCGTCACATCTTCGACAGGGAATGCATTCGACAATATTTGACCTCTTCTATAGATGACTCAGTGCGTGAACTCTCTAGTCTGTTATAAGCCAGACCTCATGTATACTTCTGACAGCCCGACTGTCCAGTGTGTCATGTGGCACTCACAATAGATCTCGCAGCACCGGCTCTCGAACTAGACGAAAATATCCGAACTGTGAGACAAGGTATGCTGGGAAGATTGGACCTTGGCGCTTGGCGATCCTCAACCAAGATCGAAGCCCTTATTGAAGAATTGAGCAATTTACGCCTTAAGGATGCCACGACGAAATCTATTGTCTTCAGCCAGTTCGTCAACTTCCTGGATCTAATTGCATATCGATTACAAAAGGCTGGATTCTCTGCAAGTATCTATCACTCGGCAACCATTGTTATCGCTCATTTAATGGTCAGATCTGTCGTTTGGAAGGCACCATGTCTCCTCAAGCTCGTGATGCCACTATCAAACATTTTAGTATGGTTCCCGTCTTAGTGCATCTGCAAACCCTCTCATTGTCTGTCCAGTGTCCAACGTCAATGTCACCGTATTTCTAGTCAGTCTGAAAGCTGGCGGTGTCGCCCTCAACTTGACTGAGGCGTCTCGTGTCTACTTGATGGACAGCTGGTGGAACCCTGCTGTGAGTAATTTGGTTTCCAAGGCCGTGCTTTGACTCAATAATCATACAGGTGGAATACCGTAAGCACTCTAGCCAGTAGTCTGATCCAAATAATCAATTGCGCCGTTTTAAAGAGGCTATGGATCGTATTCACCGTCTTGGTCAACACCGCCCTGTACAAGCTATCAAGCTCGTCATAGAGGACAGCATTGAGAGTCGTATCGTTCAGGTATTTCTCCCGACTCAAGTTTATGCGCTTGATTTACGAATTGATGTGTCCACACTAGCTTCAAGAAAAGAAAAGCGCAATGATCAATGCAACACTATCTACTGATGATCAGGCCATGGGGAGGTTAACACCTGATGACGTGAGTGTTCAATCCATCTATGACAGAGATATAGCTGACCGGCTTAATAGCTGAGCTTTTTGTTCAGAGTGCGTGCCATCAAGATAATCACATTAATTCATTTACTCACAAATTGATTTCTGCAGTTGTGAACCCCCATAACCCACCTGTTCTGACCTCCCTCTCAGCTGAAGTTGCGCTTGGAAGAGTAATCACAAGTCTATCCATGACCATTTACCCTTTCCCTTATTTACCAGATCATCCCTGTACTTATCTGTGATACATAACATACTTCTTATCAGCAGACTGTACAAGTCTAGCTCTGCAATCAACGATCATGTTACCCTCGAGGCCAAAAGCCATAATGACTTTCGAACACAGATAGCGAACAGGATATTTGAAAAATGCGAACTCGGTACGAACTCGGGACTCGTTCTAGCCAGTCCAGATGCACGTGAAATGAGGCTTTGTGATAAAGGAAGGATCTTCAGGCACAGACAACTCAGCTCTGAACTTGACGTTGATATGGTCAGCCACATACTCAAAGAACTGACACGAGAAGAGGTCTCCAAGGTATGCTACTCGAATATACATAATAAGAACGTACAGGCTAGAACTTCACAACAGCACAACAGAGAAGGTGACCTTGTACGCAAATTGTAGACATATGCCAGTCGTGTTGCACTGAGATGAATTGATAGTGGATTGTCATCGATGCGAAAGTCTACAATGTTTCGCATTTTGTTGATCTTCATCCAGGCGGATCAAACGTGCTCTTTGCAAAGACTGTCGGTATGTCACTCCTTGATTCTCGACCAAAATCATTGCTCATGTTCAAGATAGCCGGACAGGATGCTACACAAGCTTTCTTCGGTCTACATCGCCATGAAATTCTTCTTAAACCACAATACAAGCGACTTCAAATCGGTACGATTCAAGGCGAAGAGGAGATGATTCATCCACCAGCACCGGGACAGTTTAGCCGAGTCCCCTATGCTGAACCGACATGGCTCAGCAATGGCTATTTCAGTCCTTACTATAATGAAACTCATCGCAAACTGCAGAAAGCTGCTAGAGAATTCTTCGAAACTGTTGTCGCACCAGAAGCTGTCGTCGCAGACGAGAGTGGCAAAAAGATATCCCAAGGTGTTGTCGATAAGATGGCGTGAGTAGATCAATTTTTCGCTGAATTTTTGCTGACACGTCTGAAGTGAAGCAAATATTATTGCCATGCGACTTGGACCAGGGAAACACCTAAAAGGGCGTCTCCTCATGGGCGGAATCGTGAAGCCAGAGCAGTTCGACTACTTCCACGAGGCAAGATTTGATCACTTCCTTGCTGTTTCTACACCAAAGCTTTACTTTTTTTTCTGGAAAGGCTATCATCCACAATGAGCTTGCCCGCGTGTGTAGCCGCTCTGTTGTGGACGGCATGCTTGCTGGTCTTGTCATTGGATTACCTCCTGTGTTGAATTATGGCTCCCAGGATATCTACGATCGCATTGTACCAGAGGTATATTCATCTTCACTCTTCCATAATCTCTAGAGTCATTTCATTAGACTCTTGCTGGCCAAAAATACATGGCTCTCGCCATATCTGAAGCCTTTGCTGGAAGCGACGTCAGTGGATTGCAAACGACCGCTGTCAGAGATGGTGACTATTGGGTTGTTACTGGCACTAAGAAGTATGTTCCTCGGATTTGCGATGCATCACCATACTCAATTTTAGGTATAGATGGATCACCAATGGTGTTTTTGCAGATTACTTTACGACTGGTTGCCGAACGGATGTAGGATACCCCTGTATGCATCTTGCCACTTTTGTCTGATGCCGTCCTCCTAAGACCGGTTTCACTGTGATGTTGATTCCTCGCGGCCCAGGAGTCTCTACAAAAGCTATCAAAACTGCGTATTCCGCTGCCGCTGGAACAGCGTATGTGACATTCGACAAAGTCCGTGTCCCAATCATAAATACGCTCGGTCCAGTTGGCAAGGGCATGTCCGTTATCCTCAGTAACTTCAATCATGAACGATGGATGGTTTGTGCGACCTCGATTGCGGCTCAACGCCAGATCGTGGAAGAGTGCTTAAAGTGAGTATCTTAACGTTACTTAGAGTTACTATTTATGCAGATGCAAGGTGGTCGGCTCAACGTGTCGTCTTTGGTAAACCCCTCACGAGTCAAGCTGTCATCCGTTCTAAACTTGCCAACATGATATCTCGTGTGGAGTGCTGTCAAAATTGGTTTGAATCGGTGACATATCAGATGAATAATGCAAGTGTCCATTTCCATGTGCTAATCTGAGGACTATTCTCTGATCGGGTCTCTCTAGATGACATATAATCAAATGTCTGACAAGCTTGCGGGACCCATTGGTCTGTTAAAACAGTTCGTGATATCCACATTCTCAGTTCAAGTAAAATTCAACCAGTTGTTCTGTAGATTTGTATCTAGGACTGCTCGCGAAACAGCTGAAGGTTGAACTCTTGATTATATGTCTCAACAATGTTGATTCATCTCTTAGATGCCGTCCAAATTTTTGGGGGGCGAGGATTGACGGTGACTGGTATGGGCAAGTTCGTAGAAAGCGTCAGTATTTTTCCTGCTGTTGAATTCTGGGTCTAAGGAATCATTACTATCTACCCAGTATCACCGCAGCTCTGGATTCGATGCCAGTAAGTTAAGTCATCTAAAATAGTAAAGGTTCATCTCTTAATCTATCTAAAGTCCTCGCCGGGACAGAAGACGTGTTGGGAGATTTAGGTGTTAGGCAAGCAATCAAAAAAATGCCAAAGGAAGTCCGATTATAATTGATCTGTGCCGTTAATCACGCTTTCCAATGGGGAGTGTACATATTTAATCACAACATCGATTTGTGATTCACACACTAAAGGGAAAAGATGGGCAGATGGCATTCACAATGCCTAGTATATCAGACCACCCAACTGAAACCTGCACGTGTGAAAGATGAGGAGAGAAGCACTGTTTTGTACTAGAAGATGTATTAGTTGACTGGGCTAGGGCGCTGTAGACGGCATGTTAGATGGACCGTGGCAGGTAGATGGTATGACTTATGACTTTGTTGGATGTCCTGTCAAGGTAAAGGGACATCCTCTGTTATCACATAGCCCAGTCAAGTCTAAACATCCGTCCATCGGTCAGAAGACTTTTGTCCAGGAATTTATGCGTTCGGGCGCCATCAAGGATCTGCGCAGCAGAAGCGAAATCAGTAGTATCTAGAGCTTTATCAACACACTTGAGGCAGTTCAAATATTCGATGACGAGATTGGATTGACAGCAATCCTGTAGAAGACATTCCTGTATTTCGCAAGCATTGTTGGTAAACGAACAAGCTACTTCCTTCAGTAATAACACCATTGCGGGGTCACATTTGCAGATAACAGGTACTATGCTGCTGGCACCAGTACGATCATGTTTAGCCACGAAAAAATCCCGAATATTGAAGGTGCTGCTTGAAAGTGTGATACTCAGTAAGTTTACAGCGACAAGATATATGGACCAAGAGATCAACATGATTGGAACTGAAGCGCTATGATGAGAGGCAAGGAAACAATTAACTCAGCGCTTGTCTCTCCACCAGAATGGGTAGGTTAAGAAGACCTCGAGATTCATCATGAGTCAAGTTGTGTCGGAAATCACTAGATTGCAGTCCGTTCATGGGAATGTTGATGAACACACAAAGCAAACTGACGTAAAATTAAGGATTACGAATTTTGAGTCTCACGAACATGGACGATCTGCAATTAGAGCACTTGAAATGGATGAAGGAAGCCATGAGAATGGTATGTTCTCAACAATTATGGGAACATGCTAAACCCCTTAGGCAGAAGAGGCTCTAGCTGCGGGCGAAGTCCCAGTAGGATGCATATTTGTAAGAGAGGGTCTAGTTATCTCCAGGGCACGAAATAGAACGAATCAGTTACGAAACGTAGGCCTCCGCCATTTTACTTACTGAGCATTCGTCGAACTAACACTCGTATCTTGGGGGATTCTGTCGCTGCTTGCGACTAAGAACAGGCTACACGGCATGCAGAATTGGAAGCGATTGACGCAATACTTGCTGATAATGCCCTCACTCAAACAACAACAGCTTACCCTCTTTCTACGACTACGCTTTATGTCACAGTCGAGCCTTGTATCATGTGTGCTGCTGCGCTCCGACAGCTAGGGATTAAAGAGGTCTTCTATGGTTGCGCCAATGATAGATTTGGTGGTTGCGGCAGTGTTTTGGGTGTTAACCAAGAGTAGGTCTCCGTTTCTTTCTTCCCGTAAATCGATGCGCTCCAATCCGTCACTTGATAGCCTTCGACATCCTTCCCATCCACCATACAAGGCCATTGGCGGATATTTTCAAAAGGAAGCAATCATGATTTTACGTAGGTTCTACATCACCGAGAACACCAACGGTGAGTATTACATATGAGGTTGTGATGAAGCTGACGATTCAGACTAAGCGCCGGTACCCAAATCCAAAGCAAATCGTGTTCTCAAGGAAATATTGTCATCCACCATTCCCTCATGATGGACTCCCAGGGAGCACCCGATTCATCAGCAGAACTATCAACACCATTTATTTTCTAGCGATCAAGTTCCCCGAAAATAGACCTGCTTTACGAGGACATGGTTTTAATATAATTACGAGACCTGAACATAGATGGCACATATCAGGAAAATGCCTCCGCCGTACAA
>Ga0154006_1000175_pt1 | contig 21239 bp, 23 predicted proteins | sample TSFL090MetaG_FD_104747 | JGI IMG/M metagenome (GOLD analysis project Ga0154006, IMG submission 104747) | Attine ant fungus gardens microbial communities from Florida, USA - TSFL090 MetaG | ecosystem: Host-associated > Fungi > Mycelium > Unclassified | place: USA: Florida, Wakulla State Forest...
AAGCGACTATCCGATCTGATATATGGCATTGTGCGATAGCAGATGGTCAAGGAAGATTTGAGAAAAGGTGAGGCTGTGATGGTAGGTGACGACTTGGGGTCAAATGCGATGGTCACATCTGGATGTCGAGTTATTCATGAGTTATCAAGGGCACGAAACACAGACTTTCAATCAGAACGACATCGCCTCTCTTGACTGCGACGGTATTGTGCTGACCGCCCCAACGTTCGGCGACCTCTCTCCATGCAGTTAATTTGGAGATAGAACCACCCTCGTCCCCGAGTATTAATCTGAGAACTGCCACTTCTTTCCCTGCATCCTTCCCTGACTTGATTCTGACAGTGTCAGGTCCCTCAACTTCAAGAACGGCCAGTAAGGTTGAAATCTTGAGGGTCCCTACTGTCTTCTGTTTCACTAGCTGTGTAATTGAGACGAGTGTGTGAAGGTTGAAGTGGAACGTTGGAAAACATGCGATGGATGACGCGTCAGAGTAATTTAGGGATTGCGTGTCTTGAGTTTTGAGCTGCGATCTAATGTAGGATCGGCTTGGGGTGTTGAGAAATGACGCCTCGGCGAAGCTTGCCTGTGAGCGTGAGGGTTCCAATGGATTTTGTTCGATGGTAGGAGGCCAGGTTATTAGTGTAGTTTGATCTTGAGGTTGCAAAGCTTCGTCAAGAATGAGCACATCATAGAAGCCAGGCCCATACCGACACCAACTTGCCCTCTGTCTATTTCTTCAGACTGATCACCTTGCTCCCAGGAATCATCGTCGTCATCGTCGTCGTCATCATTGAAAATGACATTCTGGTATACCAACGATACCCTTTGACTTGCGTCGTCCAACGTTTCGATGGTTGGGAAGTCGGGTGGTGTCGGAAACTGCTCGCGTATGGCATCGGACTGAGAATGAGAAGAAATGCTTTCCCATTGATATTCTAGCGGATCGTTGTCGATGGTGTTCAGAGAGGGAGCTCCTAGGAAGACTCGATAAGACATTGCAACGTCATTGGAGTTGGAGTCAATTATCGTTTTTGATGCTTTGAGTCTTTTGATTGCATTGTAGTGCATCAAAGAGCTATGATTGTGGCTGTGATTTTGTTTTTTTCGTGGACTCTCGTCTACGAATGTATCGTCTATCGAATGAGAGTTCTGACATGTTTGATGGATTATGCAAAGTGCATCATATCAGGAAGCAGTATTAGGAAGGGCAAGATTGCCTCGCGAGCTAATTTCATCGTCCGATCCGTCGTAGAATTCCAATGATGAATCAATAGTTTAGGAATGATACTTGGTAGAGCTCAAACATGATAGTTCAGTCTCAAGGGGTGCTACTAGATACAGGTCATGAAAATCAAAAAACAGCCTCCGTATTCGGCTTAAGTCCTTTGCTCCTTTCTTCCACCATTGCCCCTATAGATCGCCCCGCTCCCGAGAGGAGAAATTGATAAAGGAGAAGGTTATCATAGGAGAAATGGCTCCAGGATTGTTCTCAAGGTTTATTAAGGGCAGCTCGCCTTTGCCCAGCCGGGCCCTGTCTGATGCATCAGGGTCGTCCCGCGAATCGTCGTCGACGCTGCCCTCACAAAAAACCCCGTCCAGGCCTATCACACCGACAATCAAGATCGACGCTTGCGTTGGGGCTAGCAGGACATCGCTGGAGACACAGGATACAGGATCGAGCCAGGTAGTAACGGTTGTAGTGGAACCGCCATCACCCCACGAGTCCTCCCGTTCTGAGACTTGGGAAGATTCAAGTCAGGGTCGTACGACATTTCCCGTATTCTCAGGCTCTGATTTAGCTTGCAACAATACAAACATGCCTAGAACACTGGATCCAAGGTCAAAGCGCTCTGCCTCGAGTCGCTCCCTTCGTACTACTCCTGAAACAACTCGCGATTCTCGTCAGGGAGAGAATGGTACTATAATTGTCACTCCCATCGTCGAATCACCTACTGCGCTCAAGACAGAATTTTTCCCCCAACAAGCCAGTGCTTCGTCCACACCCGCTCGAGACCTCGACGCCGTATCCATCTCATCCACAAGTCCAGTTGCAAAGAAGCGACCTTGGAAGAAATCGACCACCCATAAGCCTACTGCTCTTGCAACTGCAATCACAGCATCGGGTGTGACTATGGCCCAGCCAACACTGTCTCTTGCTCAGCAGCCTCCCTACAGTTCTACTGCCCAGAAAACTCCAATGACTTCGACCTCTTCCAGAAAGCCCGGATCTCCGCCATACTCGTCACGTTCTCCCCCTGGCTCCTCCTATCATGTTAAAGGCAAGTCGGCAGATTTTTCGCCGGCTTCTGGACCGAAACGGTTATCACTGCCCAGATCAGGTGCCCCACGGACATCTACCTCAATAGCAAGTGACAACGTATCGGAGTACTATCCGGAAGATAGGCCAGAGTATTATTCTGCATTAGATGCTAGCTCCGATGAGGACGACTCTGAAGAAAACGAATCGATACTTGACGACATGGAAGACATGCCAGTTACAGGGTTTGCGGTAGCCAGCAACAAGAGGAACGCAGATTTTCATGAGCTGTTCCCCAGTATCCCTGAAGGGGATTACCTGATTGAAGGTGGACATACACTCCCTTCTACGCCGCGCCCATTGACACTTGTTAGACTACGGTTGCGCACTCCAACGAGATATCCTAGTACAAGGTCGACTCTATATCTCGGAAAATCACATATGCTTCCATGCAAACATTTTCGGCTGGATCACGGATGTGCGTCGACAAGCCTCTCCTGCGAGGTGCTGTGCTTGCTAACTTGAGGTGTAGCTCTCCATTCCCATGTATGAAGTTACACAACTCGAAAAGCGCATGACTGCCTTTGTTATTCCCAATGCCATCCAAGTCACCACTCGACAAGCTAAATACACGTTCGCTTCCTTTCTCTCTCGTGACACAACTTACGACGTGATTCACAACATATGGCGGTTGGCACGACCTGATGACACCAGTCAGCTATCAATAGAAGGGGCACCAATTGTGTCTGCTGCTGCTGCTGCGGCAACGAGTACTCTCACGAAGGAACCCAAAATAACAACATGTGCGTGCTCAAAGGATGGAGGTCATTATAGTGAAACGGCGTTGGATTGTATACTCCCCGGCACCCCTGAGCGGATACATAACCTGATCTTTGCCAGTGGATTTATCAAAGATTTCATGTCGATTGATCAAAAACTCCTAGGTGTGTGGCTTTTGACACCTGGTTTCCGACTGAATGGACTGACTTTTGGAAAATTCTAGACGTGCAAATGTCGGATTGGCAGCCAACTTCACCTGGATCGAATTTGCTCACGCGGAATATGTCGTATATCAAGCCTTTGAATTCCAGTGTTGGACCCAAATCGACAAAATGCGAGATCAGGGATGAAATGGTTTATAATGATCCAGAGCAATATATTTCTACCATAACGACGACGCGCACTCCGGATGTACCGAGTGGCGGTGTTTTTTCTGTCAAGACCAGGACATGTGTGATGTGGGCGAGTTCTGTGTCAACAAAGCTACTCGTCACGACACGAGTTGAATGGACCGGTCGTAGTTTTATCAGATGTAAGTCTCCACCCTGTCCCTTTTTGCTATCAGCAGGCTAATTTATGCTCTATGAAAGCAATTATCGAAAAATCTGCCATCGACGGACAGAAGACATACCACGCCGAACTCGAAAAATCCATGCGCAAATACATCCAAGAACATCAAACTGAATTCTTACCTGAAGGAATCGATACCTCCGTCCTCTCTGAACCCGCACCTGTCATTGTCGTCACCGAAACAGCCACGATCGCCACCCACAAACTCTCTTCGATAGAAGAAAACAAACGTCGAGAACACGAGAGGAATCAACGTGGGTTACAATGGGCTTTGGACACATTCGAAGACGCATCGCAAGTGATTGTTCGAAGTACCAAAGGAGCGTTGGAACTCGTTCGAGATGCGTGGGAGCAGTCTTCTAGTACGACGATTATGTGGTTTGTGATCGTCGCTTTGGTGATTAGTAATCTGTGGTCATTGATTTTGATGGGCTCGAGAGAGGAGGCTGGGAGGAGGAAGGAGATGAAGAAGATGGAGGATAGGGAGAAGTGGGTGCAGGGCGTTGTCACCTCAGTTTGGGATGAAATGGCAAAACAGCATCAGTCGAGTATAAGTGGAAACTTGGCTGGAAACTTGGGAATGAGTAAGGAGGCATCGAAAGAAGCGTTTTCATGGGTCCCCAGCTCGGGAGGGTCAGACCCTCCTGGCCCTTTAGCGTGGAAGAAGGATGTTGGGGATTTACAGGATGTGCTTGATCGGGTGGAGGAAAGAGTGAGGGAGTTGAAAGAGAGTTTGAAGGAGGTAAGGGAGGTGGTGACACAGTTGGATGAATTGGATTGATGAAGAAAAGAAAAGCATTGGATGCGTTTTTTTCATTTTTTTTTTCATCTTTCGTTCTTCTCGCATCGTGATTTTCCAAAGGGAAAGGGATAGAAGTTGTATGCTATATTTTCTTTGTACTAGTACGTAGGTTGACTACTGATATGTTAATATTGTATTACTGGATAAATTAGTAGACGAAGTTCGCGCAACCTCATGAACCTGTATACCCTTGTGCGCTTCGGTTTGTTCATCGAATGTGTCTCTGTGAAGTTTCTGTTTCTTTCTTTTGAGCTGCGTTCTACTGACTGTCCAATATCGAGATGAAAGAGACCAATACTTGAGCGTAGTCTCCGTGCATAGCTCTCAAGAGCCTTTCTGGACTGTTTATGCCTTGAGAGATAATCGAAATAAGTGAACATCTACTGAGTCCATCTAATTTCGTTTGTGACTCAAAAGGGTAGTAGAATCAGTCTGGAGATCATTCTCCGCTCGCCAGCAGTGGTGGATCAATAGGAATAAAACAGAGAATATTCCTTCGTCATGAACACGACTCTCCAACAGAGATACAATCGATCATTTGTGAAGCGCCAAAACGTCATTTTTTCAATTGTACATTCGATCACACTTTATTAGATTCAGGATAAATCCAAGGAGATTCAATGGCAAGAGCTCTCCTGCTGCACGACAGCACTCAAATTATCTTGAGTGCCCGGAACATCCATGCTTGGATTAGCTCTGAAGAACGAAACGGGTTTCAACGTCGCCGTAATATGATCAACGGGCATTCTACATTGTCTTTGATCAGAACTCATCAAGGTACTCAAGATCAAGACAACTTACACCGGCCAATCCTCAGGCCTGGGTATGTGCGTGGTTCCAATATTGAAATAAACCAGAATATCTTCTCCATCCGTTGGTTGTCCGTTCTTGACCCAATTTCCGATGGAATCAGCGGGAGTTGTCCTCGTCTGCGGTACATATCGTCCTGCAGGGTACAACCTCTCTGATCCCTTCTCTCCCTCAACGTCCCTGCATACCCAAAGATCCTTCTTAAGGAATGGAGCTCTTGTTACAACCCAGCTATCATCCTTCGCCATTGTTGGTACCACACCACCTTTCAATCCAATGGTATATCCAACCTCCTTTCCGGAACTATAGTGGTGCCTCTGAGGATTCACAATGCGCCAACGACGTTCTTTTGTGATGTCATATGAGCGGCCTGTCTCGACGGACAACCGTGTGTCAGCTGAGTAGAACCCGTTACCGGAAAAGTTCTTCTCAGAACCTGTTGGATGATCCAGAGGTAGAACATCGGATTCGATAACAGTGTTTTTGAGCCCATCGACCATGGGATCGATTCGATAGCAGAACGTATGCTGATGATAGTGAGCATCGATATTCGGCGCAACGGTTGTTCCATGTGGATTGGGCTCATTTGTGCCAACGTAGACTTGGAGAATTCCAGTGAGACGGATATCGATCTCTACAGTCCCATCCTGATAAAAGTTGTAGTTCCAAATGTATTCTGTTTTGGGCGAGAATCAGAACTCGAGATAATAGAGTAGAATCATTGACGAACCATAGTTAGCCAGTGTGCAGATCATGTTGATCACTAGTTTCCTGCTTCGGACAGTATGAGATCTCCCGCCGGTACGATAGTCAGTGTGTTTCCAGAGCACTCCAGCATCTTCTTCGTGAATACATATAGCATTATCAATCACCATGGCGCTTCCATCGTGAGCGGCAAAACATCCAGGCTATCAGTGCCATATGATGAGCTAGCAGATTTATGGATTCAATTTACTTGCCAAGTATTGAATTTGGCCGACACAATCACATCCCAAGGCAAGGTTATTTGCCATCGCACCAATTCCATATTCACCGCTGCAAATTATATGTTGATTCATGGTCTTTTGAAGAAGTTTACGAAAACTTACGCGTCAAAGGCAAACTTCCTGGGATGAGGATGCTCAGGTGCTCCGTATGGAACGATCATCTCCGACAAACCTAGCTGGTAGAATAGCGGTCTGACCTCGCCGTGATCGTTATAAGTGATAGTGGACAAAACCATACCCTCGCGATGTCGGTAAGCTGGTATCATGGGATGGGAAATTAGCACAAAAATCATGAGACAACTGCTAGTTTATACCGATATGCATCTTCCAGTTCTGCCATTCCAGGACATTGCCGTCCATCTTGAAGCTGACGCCATCTGGCTGAGTGATATGCAATGGCTTGATGCCTTCACGAAGTTGAAATTCTGACTCCGTTTGCGCCATCAGATCAGGAAGATAATCGAAGGCTTGTGCGGGAGGTGCGATACGCTTCCTTTCAGAAAACTGCGAAGCGTCAAGACTTGGAGGTTCGGTAGTAGATGCTGTGAGTTTGGTTTTGCCGGAGGCCGTTCGCTCATACGCCGGAGGGAAATCTAATTATCATTGGAGACAGAAAAGGCGATGGAAATGATGAACATACCGATGTGCAAGATTTCTCCCTTGTTTGCGTCGACAATCGGAATGAAATCCTACAATTAAGCTTGGGTTGTGATGGTCTAGCGCAATGTGGTAAGTGACAATACCATAGGGTGGGCATAGAGATTGTCGTGCTGAGAAAATCTAGCAAAGATAAGAGCTTGTTGTATTCTCTTGCTCTCAGGGAAACGAGCATCATAGCCAACAGACCAGCCGTCACAAGCGATCTGGTCAGGTTTGATGCCTTAGACAGACTCAGCGATACACAGCATTCAGAAGAAAGAGTTATACTCACCAACTTCTGCAGCTAATTCTTGTACACGTTTGGACTCCTTCACGATTTTTTCACACTCAAGGAGCTCCTGTACAGAAATTTGTGGCTGAACTCCTTCGGGCAGTTTGTCCAACTTTTCAACTTGCCATCGCCCATCGTGTAGTGCGGCTATCACGTTGTATGAATATCTGGGTCACATGCATTTAAGATTGAGATCGATTGCCCTAGTTCAAGGTCTACTGACCCAGTGACGGGATCAAGAACCTTAATGATACGTCAAAATAACGACGATCTAGCATTTCTAACAACCTACGTCGATCTGAGCCTTCCTGATCATAGGACTAGGCTCTTCAGGCTTGACTCCGGGTTCCAGAGGGATACCGAGATGAGCGAGAACCGCTCGCTTCGGAGGAGGAAGCAGTTCACAAAGTATGAATTTCATTGCCTTGATTGGAGTCTCGGCCGCAATGTGATGACGGACAGCATAAGTTGCTGCCGACAGCTAATAAGCTCAGTGAATAGGTCTCGAGATCGCGCTGATACTTGGACTAACCTCGTCGGGGGTAAGGGGATCCAGAGGATGCTTTGGCGTGCTCATGGACTTGGCTTCACCATGAGAGTGAAGCTTTGTGACAAGATTGGAACTCATAGTGCTGTCAGCGGACATGGCTAAATTCTACAAGTAGATGAGTTGGTGAGTGTAGCCAAGGCTATGGCTGGGTATTTATCGTATTACTCCACGATAGATGTGTCATATCTCATCTCTGTTGGTCGTCAGATGACTGATTGGCAGATGGACATATGTTAGCTTCGATTCCCAGCGTATGTGCTACTGCGTGACTTCCTGTAAGCGGCCTGAGAAAATCTGTGCCCTCAGACTGCTCCATGCTGGCTGAGCATAAATTTCAAATTTCAGGATGTCCCAGACAGATATTGTGATCTGAGAAAAACTCTCCTAGACTTCCCTACTGGTTAAAGGCATCAGAGTGCTATATCATATAGAAAATCTGGATTGAACATGCTAATTGTTTTATTATTACTCCTCTATGGCTATATGTGATTCCTTCCAAGGGATAGGAGCCAAACACAGTGGCAATCTGAGTTACTAAGCCTACCTTCTAATAGCTCTTATCAAAGCCAGAGGGAGACTTCTAGAACAAAATATTCTGCCACAAAGAACTGTTGCACAACATGCAAGTAGTGTTCTTCAGCATGATTGAAAAGTACTATTATTGTGTCACATCGCGTGCAACGTGTTGAATACAACGCAGTGTGACATCACACCTGGAAACGAAAATCAAATTCATCGTGTACTATATATATCCTGAGAATTTCCCAGATTCTTATAGGAAGTCACCCACTAAGTGCCAGTTGAATTGAGACACATTGTTCCATCACACAATTCTCGAATTTAGCCTAAGTTGAATCAGAAGGGGACTTTCATACAAAGTTTGGTTCAACAGCATGTCCATGAGGTGAACCCTACCAAACCCGTACCTACGTATACCATACTCCCCTGGCACTAGGCCTTCTGGGGACATACCCCAGTCAATAGGCCATATTCCAGGCCCTCCGCATCTTAGTACTAGCTTGCTTGTTACGGAATGGAGATGCTGAAAGTTGAATCACAAGACTTGTTTCTTAGTCATAATGTCAGATGTCAGGCCTTTCTTGCAATTTTTGTTCACTCGTTGCCAATGATGCACACGCCAAAGATGCACACGCCAAAGCCTCGCGTCCAGCCACGCGACTAGTTGCCTTTAGTTGATGTGACCAAGAACTTCGGACATCAAGACCAAACATCAACTCAACCTGTTTCCTGGTACGCAAGGGAGTCGAAACGTTTTCCAGACGCGTTTCGGAGGCCTTCGGGAGCGACATAACAACAACAATACGAGGCAATGAGAAAAGTCATGTGACATCATGACGCGACCCTTATGAGTTTGGTTCCATCAAAAAACGTAGGACATGTTACATAAATAGGTCCGTGACGGTTTTTCCCAATTCTCCATCCGTTCTTCCTCGAGGTCTTTACCATGGATCATCATTATGACCACAACCCCCTCACCTCTGCGCTCTCGCGTACTGCATCTGAGGACACTGTTTGTCTCAGCAACGCCAATTCCACCATTTCTCGTCGCACCCGCAAGCGATTCACAAAGCAACAGCTTGTAATGCTCGAAGATCTCTTTCACCGAAACTCTCACCCCTCAAGAGAAGAGCGTGAGGCTGTCGCCAAGGCTGGAAGAATGTAAGAACTCGAACCGACTAGATTTTATTTTACTCACATCGCATTATCGCCCTCACGACGCGCCTTTTCGATTAATTAGGGAAATTAAGTCTGTCACAATATGGTTTCAGAACAAGCGCCAGACAGAACGCAAATCCGCAGCGGGCAACTATAGCTCCCTCAATGTCCCTCCGTTCACACACCAACCCCCATCTCGTAGGACGTCCTCGCCTACACTTACTAATCGTTCAACATTAGCAGCGTCGTTGAGGCCCTCTCTTGATCGTGTCGCGTCCCGATCAGAACTTCGCGCCCCTGCACCACGCACCCCATCCAAGCGGTTGGACCCCAGCGCAACTCTTTGGGATAATATGCCCTCCTCCCCTATCACAGACCCTAACAGCCCTCCAGCGCGTGATTACGTCGAATTTGGCAAGAAGCGTACATTGGAATGGGCCTGCGCTGCTGCCCGCCTGGCAGAGAAGGATGGAGCTCGTCCGGGCATTGGGTCTGCGGTTATGTCGCGACCGAGTTCGCGTACGCGCACGAGAGAACGACAAACTACTAAATTAGACCTTGAAGTCACTGACGATGAGGATGAAATAATTACCCCTCCGGGTACCTGGGGCGAGTGCGACTCAAGATGGACGTCGGACCCTCGTGGTGACGGTGCAATCATTGAATTTCCCTCCTCTCGTGTAAATGAACCTCTGAAAAAACACACTGATGAAGACGACGACGAGATCATGAAGGCCGCATTGGCCCTCTGTGGGCTCCAGAATCGCCGCGCCCTATGACAAAGTTCTACTAATTTATTGTACATATGACTTGGGATACCTTCAAAAAGACCATCACCTTCCTCTTCTCTTCCATCCCCGCAAGGGATGGTAGGGAGGGATTGATGTTACTCAACACTCGCAGCTATATATCTATACCCATGTTCCTCGCTCTAGATGTGCAGTAGTAACACCAATTTGGTCGTTCGCCTTGTCTTTTTTGCTTTAATTAGTAGTTAATCACTATTATATCAACCTGGGAACTCATGACACTTGACGCGGGTTCAGATCAAAAAAAGACCAGGAATGTGACTTAGTTCCAGCCGGGTGAATGTTTTTACGTGATGCGTTGAAACATTGATATCTGATCAAAGGTCCTGACCAGTTCAGTGGTAGAGGAATCTACAAATACATTCACCAAACCCTGCAGCAGATGCACCAAAGTGGGTGAATGTGGATTATTGCGTGAGATCTAGTTCCTGTCGAAGCTATTTACACCTGTGGAACCGGGTTTATGATAGAAGTGTGGAATCCTGCATTCCCAGCTTCTGTCCGGAAATCTCGCATTCTTAATTACTATGAATTTTGTCGCAAGACAAGTGATTCGGGTCATGAGTACGTACGGAGAAAGAACATCAATAGCCCACGATTCTGAGAGGTCACTGATGTTAACCATAAGTGATCAAAAGATATTGACATGGGCAGCTTTGACGTATGTTTGATGGCGCGTCCTCGTGACTATAGAAGTTATGCGTCACGTGACTATTCAGATGTCAAGCCGTTTATAGCACAAGGCCTACCATACGGAACATCTTCCCATCTATGCTCTGATCAGTTTATCCAATATAGCATGCGTGTTCAAGTTATAGCATTGTAATTGTAATATTCTTAAACTGATGCTTTATATTCTGCCTATTGCCGTATATAACTCTCAGGCCAAGCCGGTAACCTGATGGCACACGTCAATCTGCTACAACTGGAACACATGACAAGGGCTTCTGACCTATCTCTGAATACGAAGTTATCACTGAATCTTACAGACCCGTCCACCTAGAACTGGCATATTTTATTGACCACTTGCGGAAGTCATCCACTTATTCTGCCCGCGATCTGCTTTGGGGACTTACAGGAGAGCTAGAGTGGAAAAGTACGCCGATAAAGAGACCTGGTCAACAATTTTCCTTTGTCTGAATCATCTGGTGCTCATGGAGAGCGTCTTTAACTTGGTACAATGGCGTGTATGTCTTGGATGATTGCTTCCTTGGATTCTGGGAAAGTACTCACGGTATTACAATGCGATCAAACTCAGGATGATCTAGTTGGTTCTGCCTATCTTGATTCATCTCACGGTTTTGAGGTGACGGTCGAGGTCATACTGAAGACGTTTTTGTTGCAGCCAGCTTTCATAACGTCAATATAATCAAGTTTTCCTGGATGATGTTAACGTCACTACCTGCATAGTAAACAGCGTCAATGGTTCTTCCTCGTATCTCAAAATCGACGAATTGTCGCAAGGATTTGCGCCTGGTTCTGCACCAGCTCTCGACCATGATATGATGATCCATGATAATTAGGATGCTAAGCTCCCGGCGTTAACAATTATCATTATGGTGAGTATGATTTCCAATTTTGTGAGTTGATCTTAGGTATATTACCTGCAGTGGCATTGACATTAGACAATGATCTTCAAGTCACCACTTGGGTCTACAAATTGAGCTTTATAAATCAAGTGCTGCGCAAGAGCATTGAATTTACAGTGGCGCATGTAATGAATTTTGCGCAGTGACATTTTCTTCCTTCATAAACGCGGTGCTCGATCAAAGTCCGCGGTAAGATACACAGTACTCTACAAATACATATGATACAGAATGAAAAATGAAGACAAATCTATGAAAGACAAGTCAGAGAAAGATCACTCAGAACTGGTCTCGAAAGATAGGGAAGGAAAAAAAGTGACAAAGCTCTTGGTAAACTCTTGTTTCTCTGAGGATCGACTGGAACAACGACAGTTGTGTAGGATATAATGTATTGATTCCATTTCCCCGTATGGACAGTCTTCCTCCGGAATAATACTTCTTCTACACTCTCCTATGTGAGCGTGATTAAAACTAACTCTTGAAGCTTTAGCGCATACTGAAACCGAAAGACCTATATTTCTTAAGTACCTCTGAAGTTTGAGGTATCGATTTTGAGGTCAAGGAATTGTCGCCCTGTATCATTGCCGTGATTAAGACCTGCCGTCCATCTATCGATATATTCCTTCATTTAGTGCGTCGATTAACGTGTGAGGGATCACTTGCACTATCATCTTCACCCACTTTGGCGTGAAGAGACCATCCCACGTTACTGGGGACCAAAGTGATTGACCTGGGGAATTACTGCAGTGGTCATGTGACATGGATCACGCCTGTGGCTGGGTGTGTTCTGCAGTTCCATCACCTGGACACTTTCTTTTCTTTCTTTCCTACCCCTTTGTCGTTCCCTATTTCTGTCCTCACGCTCTGTCATCGCTCCTTCTTTTATTACGACAAAATTTCTCTGGTCGTAGATCCAGAGCGTGATTGACTGTGCAAACTTCTCCCAATGCCGCTTCTTGGCGGAATTTTTGGCAGGAAAAGCAAATCATCTGCCCGTAATGATCATGGTGTGTCGCATGCTCCAGGCAGCATTGCATCTTCCGACATAGACTCTATTTTATCAACTTCGACTACCTCCTTCGTCACAACAGAAAAATCCCTGCCATCCAGTCCCAATGGCAAGAATGTTCTTTCCTCCCCAACTGGTTCTAGTCAACTATATCCATCAATAGCTGGGAAACACTCTGCATCTTCCAGCAGATTGCGGCTTCCATTTTCCCGCAAAAAGCAGAAAGCTCCCTCGGCGAATGCCAATTCGACGTTCAACATTTCGCCAAGCTCAACTCAGCCCCCACGTCTTCCTTATCCTACCCGCTTGAGTACAAATGCGGCCTCAGATACCGATGTCACTGACACTTGGCGTCTTCATCCGCCCCCATCGAAGTCTGCAATCTTTGCAGCCTACGTGGACTCCAGCAATGCCCTCTCGAGTCATTCCCTTCCGAACGAACCCATGCAATCATGGTCTAGTCCTTCCACACCTATTTCAAAAGAGAGGGGAAAACGGCCCTCACCTTTTTCCTGGACGAAATCCTCATCATCGGGGATATCCAAGTCCCCCGCCCCCGAACCGTCTAAACCACCCAAGTTAACCAGCTTGGATTCATCTCTGTGCTTAGACTCAGATTCTTTCAATCTGAAATCTTTTCGTCACGTTCGTTCATCATCTCCATCCGCATCAACTTCATCCCTCGTGGTTCCTTCCGCTCGACCGCGTGTGACCAGTATCAACTCAGACTCCTCACAACGCATATCTGTGGCCGCTTTCCGTGAAGCTCAAGCTCGTAGGAGTACAGCTGACTCTCCTGTCCCATCGTTCCGATCACCTTCTCCTTCTTTTCCACAGCCTCGGTTTCCACAGGATGGCCAGCGTGGGAGAACGAGTATACGCCCCTCTCCAGCTGCCAACGAACCTCCATCATCACCACAATCCAAGACTGGTACTCATCACCAGAAGAGGCGATCTACCAGTCTTGCAGTCGGGTATACGTCGGAATCAGAAGAATCGACGACAGCTTCGGAAGAGGATTCCGATGATGGTACAGATGGTTATGGGAATGTTCATATTCACAGAAACAGAACCATTACCGCTCGTAAGGGTCCTCTGGTTGGAAGACAAGCAAAATCGGATATAGGACATGGAAGTGCCTCCTATGTTCCTGCAACTCTCAGTTCACATCCATCTCCCGGGCCTCTGGCAACGCGGTCACAGAGTGGCCATGAACAGGCGGGTGAGAACGTCAGACAGATTAGTTTTGCGGCAAACCTTCGACATGAAACACAATCACCCCGCTCAAACTCTGGTCTAGACGTGTATGGTGGTGCACTAAGGCCAAGAGCTAGTGCTTCTACGAGCGCTCTTTCGCCCTCGGCAGCCACTAAACGGACTAGCATCTTGGTCAACGCGAATGCGGGTCTGAATCAAGGTTCGTCGCATTCTGAGTCCTCTGACGGTTTTGTTTATAGGTTGATGGTGCAGATCCCTCAGTCGAGGTCGTTAAGCAAACTACGCAGCATATTCGACATCCTTCAGCACATTCTAATCCTGCTCTTTCAAATTCTCAATCAAAGCGTTTTGACTCAGATACGTCGGACTCGGACTCGGATTCCGACAATGCTCCTCTTGCGGCGCTCGTACCACCACGTCGACCTGGAAGTGCCCTTTCTCAAGTCTCAAATACCAGTTCACGAACCCGTGGACCTGCAACACGAGGCGTAACCAAACCTCTCATCGATATCAATGAGCTCAGCAACAAGAGTCCCTCAGGTGGCCCTCAAAGAGTTGATGATGATGGATTTACTAAGGGCGGATTACTAGCCAGTCGTTTGTCGCCATCGGAAGGACCAGGTTCATCGTTGGAAACTCCAATGTCAGCACGACTCACTCCAAATCCTTTGTCCGGCTCTACTGGACCGCCAGGGGTGATAAGTGGAATTACACCCAATTTGACAAGTTTTGTGCCACCTACATCTTCAACGAAGGAAGCGGAAGTTCGACCGATAAGTGAATTAAACTTGCGTCAAACCCAGCCTGTTCAGCAGTATGATGCTGGGAAGGAGAAGGAGAACAATCCAGAAAGAGGGAGAGACAAGCTGACGGAGAGGCTGGCAAAACTGGCGAAGGGTAAGGATAGCATTGACGCTAGCACAAGTTCTGGTAGAACGATGAGTTCCACGAGTTCTCCATTCCAACAACATCATGCTGGGCCGGGGTCACTATCGAAGCCTTCTGCACCGAAGTCATCCCCTCCTGAAAAACCAAGTCCTCTGGACAACGATTTGATATGCGGTGTTGATGATAGCATATTGCATCTCATCCTGAGCATGGGAGATTCCGACGTGAGCGTGGCACCGGCTTTAACAGTGACGAGTGCTCAAGTGCACGAGGAGGCGGACATAACAAGCGAATCTGAGTCGGATGAATATGGAGAGCCTGAGAGGAAGAAATCCATAAAGGAAAAGAAGGGAAAGGAGGTGGATAGGATCGCCCCGATACCAATCAAGCAACGGGAACCTCCGTCTTCGTTCAGCGTCATGTCCAGACCACCGATGAACAGATATTCGAAGGATGAGCGCAGACCTACGCTGACCGCTCCAAGCTCAAATACAAGCGCGATCACAAAAGCCAAACCAATTCTCAATACCAGCGATGGGAAAAGTTTGATGAATCCGGATAATCCATCAGTCGTTTCGGATTTGAAATCCAATCCAAATCTCGCTTCGTTTTCATCATCTACAACCAGCTCTTTTGATACCACCAGGAAAAGGAGTAGTACTTTGATACCTTCTTCCGCATCCATTCCGGCCACTTCGTCATTGTCATCCTCAACGTTTGGTGTATCAACTTCATCTCTCCCGAAACCGAATGTTTCATCAGGAAGAGGGCCAAATGTGAGTTCTTCGGCGAATACTAGCAGTACAGGAGCTAGTGGCCCGAAGCCAAATTCTGTGCATGCTGATGGAACTTCAAAAACTGTTGCCAGTGGTGATGGTGTAAATGTGAAGGCTGTTGATTCTGTATACACTCCAAGGCAGAGAAGCTCGACTATGGTCCCTATGGTCCCTAGTTCAGTATCAAGTCAGAACAAGAATAGCTCACGTGTACCTGTTGCTTCGACCGTGCCTGTGAAACCCTTTGCTATGAGGAGAGATAGTCCTGCGAGCTCGACAGGTGATTCAAGTTCTGGACGCGCACCTTTGACGCCTAGAGATGGTAGTGACCTTGGATCCAAAACTGTCTCATCGAATAGGAAGGAGAGGAAGGATGAATGGAGTAGTGGTGTCAGTGGACTGAGCGTTGCGAGCTCCAAAGGCGGTATGCGTCCACGTGGTGCTAATGGTCCGAATAAACATATGCAGAGGAGAAGTGTGAGCTTTAATGATGATGTGGAGGACGAGGAAAACAGGAAGAATGACGTGGAAGGTAAAAATGATGCGGAGACCAGGAGAAAGGAGAGAAGAAGGGGTGAGGCTAAGGCTGCGATCGAGGTTCGTACAGTCTCACTAAACAAGGCCTAGATTTGTTGATGTCTTCTTACAGCTTGGCAATGTAATCAATGGTCCTGGTCCTGTAGTTTCAGATGACGAAGATGACATGCCAATAAACCAAGCTATGAACGCAAGGGTGCCGTCTTTGCACCCCATGATGGCCATGGGCAACCAAATGCCGATGCAAATGCCGTTTGGTGGCGTGCCTGGTTCTTCATGGGCAGGTAACTTTCAACCGCAAGTCAGTTCACCCCAAATGCTTGTGCCCCCTCAGTTCGTGGTTCCCACAATGGGCCCCAACTACATGGCGGCACATCAACAAGCCATGATGTTCGCGAAGCAGGCGTATCAAATAGCTGTAGCGCAACAAGCGATGGCTGCCGCTGCCGATGAGTGGGATAGAAACTCGGTTATGGGAGGAAGTGTGTATGGAAATCCTTCGTCCAATGCTTCTGTTATGATGGGTCCTTACATGGGTAACGGATGGTCTACTGGATCAATGATTTTCCCGAACGCAACTCGGTCGGTGTACGGTGGAATGGGAGGGCTCGCCAGTTCAAGGAGTGAGTACGGTGGTGGAGGTCCTGTCTCTAATATGGCTGGTGGAAAATGGAACTCAGCAAGAAGCATGTATGGAGATAATTTTGGACAGTCTAGTCGTTCGAGGCCTAGTGGAGGGGGAGAAGGCGATAGGAATCTGGCTGCGATGAGGAATCAGGGTACTTACCCACCCATGCCGACTATTCCACACAGCGGTAGTGGTGGATCATCGTCATCGGGAATCAGAGGGAGAGGGAGGGCTTCAAGTGGGCCGGCAGTTCCAATTAGAGGAGGGATGAGGAAAGCTCCAGGGGTCTGAGAGCCGGCGAGACTTCATTTTGAATCAATCATTTTCATGTCAGTGTGTCTCACTCTCTCGTTGTATTTGAATATTGATTGGTGCCCCTTTGCTTCACTAGTGCCTATGGCTTAGCTTTGAAGGCGCCGTGGCTCCTCGACTAATCATTAGCCGCTGCCTGTGGTTTTGTATCATTATCCCATTGCTCGTCTCTCGAGTCCGCCCAGGACTGGATGGATCTTTCTATGTTAACCCCTGATCCAGCACTCCTTGGGGCTGTTGCTTGCTTCCTGAGTTTCGATTTCTGGATCCTGATACCTCCTCTGTCCGAGCAAGGATTAGTACTCTGATGTTGATCGATCATGTCGACTCTTTCATGCCACTTTACTTCATCGACCGTCATCCACACCACTTTTCATATTTAATGACACTCAATTGCATTTTGGACACTCATCTTTTTTATGATTATTGCACTCCGTAGTCTCTTTGAACAAATTTCACTTTTTTTGGTTGTACATGCGTGCCTTTTATCCAGCCTTTCCTTCTCTCTCGTTTTGAACGCAACACACTTTTAGCATATCAGCACTGTGATATACCTGACATGACGATGACGGTTTATAAGAACCCGACTCACGACTCCCGCTCCTTTCAACGTCGCTCACTTACCATCTCCATGGAATGATACAATGCCTAGAGCTTGTGTTTCGTGTGGTTTTGTCTCCTCATTCTATTGATGTAGTTTGTCTTTACTCTCGCTCGTCCTTGTTTTCATGGTTGCCTACAAATTTATACTAGCTTTAATGTACGTATGTTGCATGGAAACAAATACAGAATAGGAATTGGCTCCTTCTAAACACCCTGGGAATTTCAGGTCGATCGGAGATTGATCAGAGGTTGATCGATCATAATAATGCAAATCGAATACAAATTACAAAGTTATTGTACATTGTCCTGTTATGGGCATTTTTCGGGTTAATGCACTCAAGTAAAATCAGCATTGATGCGACTGTACGGAAGTGGAGACCATGATTCAACATCCGTCTTCTGTGAATCACGCCATTGCATAATCCCGGTTGGTCATGATTCAAGGTGATAACGCCGCTAGTTCGTGATATCTGGTCGGGGGAGAAGATTAGTGGCTTGTATGCCTACACGTAGGGATATATTCTAGGAATGTAACGTTAAAAAGGTGACGTCACGACATCGCAGCGGGTGTCGCAACACTCTTCGCTCCGCCTATCGAGTTATTCTATTCTTATATCATGGTGCTCAACAACACCAGAACTTCATTGCTTCCTTTTAACTAAGATGCGTGCTGCTTTTGTATATCTCTTTGTGGTTCATCGAGAAATCACCAGTAAAAGGAATTTAATGTGTCTCCATTCTGTAATAGGGACCTAGATGTTCTTGATTTCCCCGTTAGCCGGAAGACCCACGTGGGGTTGTCCAATATAGTCTGGACTGGAATATTCCAAAGCAAGAAACTATGTTCCTGCCCGTTTTTGTCGATGGGAGAACCAATCTTCTTAAGAACAGCCGACCCGGACCTTCGTGTCTCTTCTGATGCCTCCTGTTCTCGATTTCCCATTGTACTCCCAAAGGTTCACATTCAAAATCGTTTGGTGCCGGAAGATTACATGATGAAACGATGTCCAAAAGACTTTTTCACTCGTTCAAATATTCAGATAATACGTTCTCAGTTTAGTACTCATATTTGATGTGATAATGTAAAGAAGGCTTCTTCAGGGTAATCCGACTTCTATGATCGAGAGATTGCAGCTACAAGATAGAAATCTTAAGTAGAAGCCATGATTCCTAAATGATTCAGACACACCGGGTTTCATGGATCTTCCTGATCTTGAGGCACGCCCTAGTTACTATCTCTTTCATTTGTGAACGATTCCGCTCAGAGCCTGCGTCAAAGAGTCAGAATCAAGTGGGTCTGTCAGTGAAGAATGACCTACCACCACAAGCAGCAAACATCCCAACACTGAGCAAATTTTCAAACTGGCTGGCTTCACCAAAATTGGCTGGTATGAAGGGTGGCATGGGAATAGGCGAATAGATATTTGAATCGAGCTTTGAAAGTGAGTCTTTCAAGGAGGGACCAATACTAGAGGTAACCGAAGATTCAATCAATGAATCAATGATGAGAAGGCAGCTCTATTTATTGCTGAGCGTCATACTTCCAGATATAGCTCAAGGAAACTCACATCTTGATTGAGTACATCGCGAATTTGTCGCAATATCACGGTAGCTTGAAGGAAGAGGTTACATCAAGAATAAAATAAACGTTAGAAATATGGCATACCATGTTCATTGCTCCAATCATGAAGAACTTGGTGTCAAAATTAGTAAAGATTACCAATTAGTTTCTCGAATTACATACCTCTGTGTATGACAAAGATATATTTCCCATTACGTTTTTGGGGAGTGAAGAAATCTTGCATCTCGAAACTGACTCTATCTGAAAGATTCTTAGACTCGATATAAGCTCGAGCAGCTTCGCGGCAATTCACGAGATCTTGGACAATGAATTTCTTGATTCCAGGGAACCTGATTTCAATTTCAATTGCTAATCAATTATCAAACAAGTGAGGAATCACCTTAGTGCGAGTGAGCAGCAGAGGGTTCCCTGTCCACCTCCCAAATCAACGAGACCATCCTTCCCTTCACACATTTCTGCCCATGGAAAATCGGCTGCTACACTAGCATCAGTTATACTCCCTAAGCCACCCATACTGCCATGAAATCAGTTAGCAATGTCGGGACCTGTTTGAGATTACCTACGCAAGAGCAAACTTGGCTGATTCCTCTGGACACCTCAAGGACCAGCTCTCCCGGTTGTAATATGATAAACTAGTTTTATAAGCCATTTGTGAGTCTGTCGTCATGTAATATTCCATGTTTGTACTGTTGATCATTTCTGGGAAGTAAGGAGCAGACTTGCTGAGAATTTCGTTTCTTTTCGACATTAATGTTGTCTTCACAATAAATAGTATATCATCTCCGATACTTACACAGTAGAAGCAATATGGAAACCGGGTTGATCGCTCTTGATGATATTGCTGATACGATTATTTGCGAAGTGTCCTACCTGAGTCTCACGGAAGATGCCTCGGCCAATCAAACATCGCAAGGCTATATCTATTTGAGCCGTCAGATGGAGTTGGGATCTGTCATTTTTGGTGGCCGACAATACCAATCTTTTCTTCTTCAATTCCGGTCCGCTTTGCAAGTTCTGCAAGACTGACACCGTCCTCAGAGTCCCCAATGATAGTTGCTAGGTCAAGATTTGCCGCGAGGCGCAGACTGGTGGGCGCAAGGGCAGATACACACTCTATACTAAGAGTTTCATAAGGAGAACGAATCAATGTGGTCAAGAGTCTCTAAAATAGGGACTGAGTTATATGGTGAGAGGATGAGTAATATCACATACTAGACATGCCAGAGCCGCACGACGAGCTTCAAACATGACTGGTGTAGGGACATAGGCAGGATGGTCTATCAGGCGAGGCTTCGAGGTATTCAACGAAGGCTCTGTGAGATTTTGGGCAACAAGTTCTGCTCTGAAAGCATTGAGGGCCTCGTTGAGAGTGGTTTGGAGACTAAGAATTTCAGAAACCGACATAGTTGACTGGAGAACTATGGCGGCACGAGCTTTGCATGAGTATCTATACAATGTGCTTGCTGGATAATTGTTTGACAATGAATGAGAATAGACTCGGATCAATTCACACCAATTCAAATTGCACAGCTTGATTTTGGAATAAGCAGCTGCGGACTGCAATTGAGTACCGTTAAATTTCTGATAGGAGAAAAACCGATTGAAAAGTATCTGCGACGTTACGATTTGTTTGTTTTATCTCTTTGACATCGGTTGAACCTTCAGGGTTGGGTATATAGCCGCTTCAACGTGCGTCCTCTATGGAGAACACCGTATATGATGAGGCAGGACCAACTTGAGCGCAATGAAGTTTTAGGCCTTTTTCTTTATCCTATCTCTTGGACTCGATAAATTTTACGCGGTGTACGAGCACAGCCCTACTGACTTTTTCTCAATCCAAAGGCCCTGGAAATTAATTTATTGCTAATCCCGCTAAAACTATATAGTCCTTCTGGGGATTTTTGTCTGTGAGTTGTGTCGGGTACTGA
>Ga0154006_1000178_pt1 | contig 21056 bp, 15 predicted proteins | sample TSFL090MetaG_FD_104747 | JGI IMG/M metagenome (GOLD analysis project Ga0154006, IMG submission 104747) | Attine ant fungus gardens microbial communities from Florida, USA - TSFL090 MetaG | ecosystem: Host-associated > Fungi > Mycelium > Unclassified | place: USA: Florida, Wakulla State Forest...
AGAAAAAACATTAGCAGAGGGACTTGCTAGATTGTTTAGAGACCACATCTGGAAGCTCCATGGACTTTTGGAAAGCATTATATCAGATAGAGGAGTACAGTTTATGGTAGGAATAATAAAGAAGTTGAACAAGCTGTTAGAAATACAAACAAAACTGTCTATGGCTTACCACTGCCAGACAGATGGGCAGATAAAGAGGGTAAACTAGGAGTTGGAACAGTATCTAAGGGTTTTTATTGACTATAGACAAGAACAGTGGCTGGACTGATTAGGAATTGCTGAATTTGCATATAACAATAAAATACATTCAGCTACAAAGATTTCTCTATTTGAGGCTAATTACAGTCAAAACCCAAGAATAGAATTCAAAGAAAGAAGGAAGGGAAAGTACAAAGCAGCAGGAAGGTTTGTGAAGAGAATAAAAAGGATCCAGAAAAAAGCAAAAGTGGCACTGAGTAAAGTACAGGAGGAAATGAAAAGATTTGCAGATAGAAAATAGAGTAAAGGGGAGGAATACAGAGTAGGGGACCTAGTATTGCTAAGTACCAAAGATTTAAAGTGGCAAATGAAAGAAAGAAGATTGAAAAAACTAATGGAGTGCTTTGTGGGGCCTTATAAAGTAAAAGGAATCATCTCAAGTAATGCTATAGAGTTAGAACTACCTAGTTCTATTAAAATCTATCCTATAGTTAATGTAAGTTGAGTATGCCTGTATAAGCCCCAGGTAAAAGGACAGAAAAGAATGCCACCAAAGCCAGTTATCATAGAAGAAGAAGAAGAGTTTGAAGTAAAGAGAATACTAGATAAAAGAATAATAAGAGGAAAGGAGAAGTTTTTGATATAATAGAAAGGATATATGACAGAAGAAGATATATAGGAAAGTAAAGAAAATTTGGAAAATGCAAAAGAGTTGGTAGAAGAGTTTGAGAGGGAGTATAGGGAAGAGGCCAGAGAAATAAGGAGACAGGAAAAAGAAGATAACAAGAAGGTATTCTTAAGAGAATTACCTAGAAGGTTTATAGCAAAAGTATTGTGAGGATGGTCAAATAAAGAGTATGAGAGGCAGAGAAAGAGAAGATGGAAAGAAAATTAGAATCAATAGAAACATTCCTTGGAATGAGGAATCTTGAAAGGGAGGCCATGTTATGAGATAGCTCCTAAGAAGAAAACTCTTTTTCACATATCTATCAACTTAAAGGACTTTATTGGTTTCCATAAAGGACTTAAATTATAAATAGTGTGGTAATGCTTACATAAACTATATAGTACCTAGTAAGGGTCTTGTGATTGTGGGAGACAGGTATATAGACTTTTGAATATTTGTATAAGTAGCTAGTAAATCCAATGGAGAACTCTATTAAGTTCTTCCTGAACATTCATCTCAAGTGGTTTATAAGCCTTCACAACTAAGTGACAACAAGAAGTATATCATGCAATAGATAATAGAAATGTGGTTTTATAAGCAAAAGGAGAACAACTTCAAAAAATTAGCCAAAATAATTCTTTATATACTGCTTTTCACTATATTTTGCTTTTTCTCAAGGGTGAAAATGGCTAGCATCCAAGAATTCCTATTCATGGAGCTTAACTCAGAGAGAGAGGTAAAAATACAAGATAAAGAGAAGAGGAAGAAAGAGCTAACTTATAGTGTGTATTTGATATATGCTATTATACCTATCATCTATATGTTAGGGAAAATCCTCAGCCATCTTTTTTTTATGGTAAAAAGTTGTTCTAGCAATTTGTTGTTGATACATGGGCAAATTGTGAGCAAAAAAAACTCAATTGAACTAGAATACATTAGCACATTTTTAGATCTGAGCTTTATCAAGAACTCTAGAATACTGCTATATATGATAGATATGATAATGAAGATGCTAAACCTTTGGAATGCAAATTTATTCTTCCTTCCTCTCATGTAGAAAGTCCTAGGTTTATAATCTAGCTTTTCTAGGATACTATAGCTATTTGTAGACATTTTCACAAACCAGATCTCTTCCTCACCAAGACTGCCAATCATAAGTGGCTAGAAATTATTCAGTCTTTTTCCTGGACAAACAGCCACTGATTATCCTGATATTATATTACATGTTTTTGAGAAAAAGAAGAAAGCACTTCTTAAACTCATTGACAGTGGTTTCTTTAGTATTCCTGTAGTTTATATTTATATTATTGAGTTTCAGAAAAGAGGTCTTTCCCACATTCACTTGCTTATCTTTCTTCATCCTTAAGATCATATTTGAGATTCTCATCATATAAACTCTATGATTTTAGCACAACTACCTAATCCTCAACTATAGTCACTTTTTTATACAAAAGTCACCAAATATATATTGCATGGTCTATGTGGTATTAACAATCCCCAAGCCAAGTGTATAGTCAATAGATGATATAGTAAACACTTTCCCAAAGACTATAAAGAGAATAGACTAGACTGAGGACAGTTATCCACTCTATACTAGGCCTGATAATGGCTTGGTTTTTGAATGCAATGGAGCCAGGTTTACCAATTAATATATGGTTTCTTACTGTTCTCAACTTCTTCTTCTTTTTGATTGTTATATTAATGTAGAAGTCTCTGCTAGATTGGGAACTGTCAAGTATCTCAGCAAGTACATCTATAAGGGTTCTAATAGAGTAACTATAGAGATTGGTGGTAGAATACAGGATGAGATCAAAGCATACTTGGATGGTTAGTTTATTGGTCCAACTGAAGCTTGCTGGAAGATCTTTGAGTTTAATATGTATAGAGAGTTACTAGCTGTCCAATATCTTCCTGTTTATCTTTCTAATAAGCACTATGTTAACTTTCATATACACCAAACTGTTAATGAAGTATTGGCCAGGCAAAATATAGAGAAGACTCAGCTTACTACTTGGTTTGATTATAACTCTATATATAATAATGGATTAGGCCTTACTTACTGGCAGTTTTCTCAACACTATACCTAGAATACTAAAGCCAAGTCATGGCATCCAAGACGATATGCCAAGATAATTGGAAGAATATACTTTGTGTTACCATCAAAGGGAGAGCAGTTCTTTTTATAGTTTCTCTTGACTATATTTAAAGATAGAAAAAGTTGGAAGCATCTGAAGACCTGGAATAGCCAAGTGTTTGTTATATTCAAGAAGACATATATGGTAAAAGAATTACTGGAGAATGATCATGAGTGGAGGATTTGTTTGAAGGAAGCAATTGCAATACAGTCTGGAGTAGCATGTTGTTGGTTGTTAGTAGTAATCTTGCTGACTGATGAAATAGCTGAGCTTCATGTTCTCTGGGACCAATTTAAGGCTGGATTGTGTGATGATGTCAAGCACAAACTATATCATATGAACCACTACCAAGCTGACCAGAAGATACCAGAGAATGATATTTATGATTATAGTCTTTGGAATTTAAACAGAATATTGGTAGGAATGGGAAGAAGTCTTGTTAAGTTTTTACCTATACCTCTTCAACAGTAATAGTAGGGTCACAGAATACCCAATCCTCTCTTACAGGCTGAGCAGTATGATGTAGATGAAATAGCAACTTTGGTAAATAAGCAGAGAGCAATATTTAACCCTGAACAAGCTGCTGCTTTTGATACTGTTTTGGAGTCTATTACCAACAATCAAGGTCACCTTTTTTTAATTCATACTGCTAGTGGTTGTAAAAAGACATTTCTTTGTAATACTATTGCTGCTAAGGTTAGGAGAAGAGGACAGATAGCACTATGTGTAGTATTATCTGAAATTGCTGCTCTTTTGCTGGATGGAGAAAGGACATCTCATTCACACTTTAAGATTCTTCTTTCTATTAATGAGGACTCTATTGCTGGACTCAAACAGAATAGTTATATGTTTCCAGTTATTTAACAGACCAAGGTTATCATTTAGAATGAAGTTCTTATACAGCACAAGTATGATATTGATGCTGTTGATCAATGCCTAAGAGATTTACTTGAAGTAAGTGATTACTTGCACTTGATAGCTGTTGAATTGATATATTATCTAGAATGATTATCCATTTAGTGGAATTAAAGTGGTATTTGGAGGGGATTTTTGTCAAACTTTACCTGTGGTGCCTAAAAGAACACATTAACAAGTAGCAGCAGCATTCTTTTGTAGAGGAAATCTATGAAGACATATCAAGTTCTTACATCTCAGACACAATATACACTTGGACCACTCTAAAGCTGACAATCAGCATACTCAGTGGTTGTTGAAAATTGGTGCTGGATCAACTATGGATGATAATGAGATGATACAAGTTCCTCAGTCTACAGTTTGCACTAATTTCAACACTTTTATCAATAGGATCTATCCAGGAATTGGAAACCTAAGAGTTCAAGATAACCAATACTTCTTGGATTGCATTATACTCTGTCCTAGAAATAATGAGGTGCATAATATTAATGAAGCTATTCTCCAACAGTTCAACCCAGTACCAAATACAGAGGTCCATATACTGAGAAGTATGGACTCTGTATCTGAGGAAGATGGAATGCACTATGCCTATCCTGTAGAGTTTCTTCAACAACTCAATAGTAGTGGATTGCCTCCTGCTTTACTTTGTCTCAAGGTTAGCTGTCCAGTTATCTTACTGAGGAACTTGGATCCAGAAGAAGGACTTTGCAATGGAACAAGAATAGTGGTATTGAATACAAGGAGAAAGGTGCTCTAGTGTAGAATTATTAGCAAGGATAGGAGGTTTAGAGGAAAGGTTATGTTGATTCCAAGGATCAGGTTATCACCTAATGCAGACACATTGCCTATACCACTCAAGAGACTTCAATTCTCAGTCAGGTTGGCCTTTGCTATGATTATCAACAAGTCTCAAGGATAATCAGTGGAGCATATGAAGATTAATCTACAGACATCAGTGTTCTCACATGGACAACTTTATGTAGCATTTTTAAGATGTACTCCAGCATTAAACATTTCAGTACTTCTTCTAGAACAGAGCCAGGAGAGTAGAAGAATACTTAATATAGTATATAAAGAGATATTCAATAGTATTAGATTATAGATTGTATATATATGGACAATAGACTTGAGATTAATTTCTACTATAATATTAGAAGTAAATAAGGTCAGTTAGAATAGTTAAGTCAGTAAGTGATTGAAAAAATATGACAGAATACACAAAAAGTTAAAGAAGAGAGTATAGTGGACTGACTTCAATATATACTTAACTATTCAGAACTAGTAGAGGATTTAAGTCAGGCCATAGACCCAAATGAAAGCCTTGTCTATTAAGTATATAAGACCAATGTAGGAAGATGGCTGCTTAAGCAATGCTTAGCCAATGCTTTACAAGCATTTGTTAGCACACTTTCTCTTTTTTCCTCTATTTTCACTCAAAAAATCCAATAAATTTATTAAAAATTGAAATAAATTCAAAAAAAATCAGAAAAAACTACAAATTATTGGAGAAAGGAAATATAGTGAACTATAGACTGTTGAAGGAAAATAATATAGCAGATTACAGACAAGACTTCTAGTAGTTATTAGAAAAAGAAAGTATAGCAAACTAGAAACTATTAGAGGAAAGGAATATAATATATTGTATATGGTACTACTTACTTTATACACTGCAAACAATACTACTAGAGAAAGGGAGTATAGTAGACTGTAGTATATACACAAGACTACTTACTGTTATATTTACACAGATTGTTGAAGGAAGGGAACACAATAATCTAATAGGCAATACAATATTAACTTTACTCAGAATTAGTAGAGGGTTCAAGTTGGACCAGAGGTCCAGATGAAAACTGTAAGGGGACATCTTAGGGACATACTTAGTTATTAGATAAGCCCAGTATCTATGGACTAAGTATATCTTCTACATTGTGTTTTTACTATCTTCTATACTTCTTCTGTTTTATGTTATCATGGTAATGCCTGTTTAACTATATAAGAACATTGTGGTATTATTGGTTAGTATTCATGTGATTGTGCACAGACTACCTATTGTAGTATATATAACAGCTTGTATGAATAGATTTATTTTTACTCAAATATTACACTAGCTTCCAGAATCTTCTCTTAGCTTATTGGGTAACTACCTCTGAGTGTTCTCTTTATAGTCTTTTGGAACCTTTGTCTACATACTACTTTCTCCTAGTTCTACATACTCTTTTTTTTCCTATGCTATATTTTAGATATAAGATTTCTCTTTTTTCCCATTCTAATACCTTCCTTACAATTGCATTCTTCCTTCTATATTCTATATATTGTATTTTCATTATTTCTTCTTTTCTTGCTTCTTGACATAAGCTACACCACATGTTCTTTACTTGTCTTTCAAGAAGGAATTCTTGTTCTTAATTTTTGTAGGTTTGTAGGTTTGCACTCCCTTGTCTTTGTATTTTCTATAATCTACATATATTGCCACAGTCTCTTCTGTGATCCATTCTCTTTCAAGTAGGAGTACACTCTCTGGAGGCATACTCTATTTGTCATAGTACTCCTATGCCTTTTCCCATGTAGGATACACCAGCCTCCTCTCTTGCTGTACCTTTTGTAGTCTAGCTACATATACTACCTCTTTCTCTTTTCTTCTTTTCCTTTTGACTTCAATATTTGGACATTCTTACTTATAGTGTCCTATTCTCCAACATCTAAAACATCTTATTTCTTTCATTGTCTTTTGTTTTCTTGCTTTTACTTTTTTTCTTACTCTACATTGCATTACCCTACTTGCCATTACCTTGAATTTATTGTAGGGAGTTGGTTTCCCTTTTACCTCCTTTTTATTTCTGTAGTTATAGGCCAGGTGCCCAAACTTCTTACAACATCAACACATCTTTCTTTTTCTTCCTTTTAGTTCTACCTTTAGTTTAGCAAGGGTATGCTTTTAGTTGAGCAGGCTGCTTATAAGAGAATCATACTAAGATTGAGATATTGTATTGATACCTTAATGGTACAAAGTGAATAGTTGATTGTCTAAGTTGATAAAAAGAATTTGATAGAGTTCCCATTAGATTCTATATACTACTTATACAACTACTACATGGTCTATGTACTACTTTTTCATACTCATCATGTGATATGACCCTGTGACATACAACATTGTCATGTAATACTTTCCCACACTCCTTCCTTGTATAGCAAGTCCAAATGAGAAAATATATATATATATAAATAATAACTTAGCTATTTTGCCAAGTTATGACAAACAGCTTATATTTATCTAGCATAATAATAGTAAGTAAATTGTCTAGGTATTGAATAGTCATCATCTTAGATGTACTCAAGTCTTACCTCAGATATTAACAAAAAGGTTAACAGTTAAAATACCTCTTATTTTACCAAGATTTTTATACTTTTCTTTCTAGATATTTAGCAAGACATTTTCTAACTCCACTTGCTATGGTGTAGCTATTGCAAAACCTATAGTAGGTATGGTAAAAAATCAGTTGTAATTGACAGTAGATATTGAGAAGGGATTGGTTATCTCTAGTAGAAATAATTGCAGATCAGTTGGTTGAAATAGTAGTTTTAAAGAATGATTGGTACTATTTGTAGTGCAACCATTGGATTGGACTAACCCTAGAACTGAGTTGTTTTTTATTTGGGATGAATAAAGAAAACTCAATAGAGTTTTTCTTAAATTTGGACTACTACTTATATCTTTTACACATGGTCTATACTACTAACCCTAACCTACTAATGATTTAATGGAATTTACTAGAATGTTCCTTGACATGTGACCTATGTATGATATGGCTGATCATATGACTCTTCTATTATCTAATTAAAAGAAAAAAAGTAAAAGATAAAGAATTAAAGAAATAAAAGTTATTATGGCCAAGATAACTTATAACACTATTCATCTTGTTCCTGGAGTCTGTTAAGAGGCCATGTTTGGGAGTGTTGTAACAGCTATTATATTCTTCTAGAGATTTTCTTAATTATCTACTTATTTATTTTTGGTCTTTCCTAACTATGAGTACTTCACTACCTTGGAGCTTCTGTATTCTACAGTAAATATGTATATATCTACAATCTGGTATTTAGGTAGCTATTCTGTATCTCTGAGATTTAGTTTTCATGTCTGGATCTTAGATGTACATTTTATTTTTTATTTTTTCAATACTTAGTCTTCATTTTTGAATCTCAGTTTCAGTTGCATAGTATTTTGAGTGACATTCTATACAATATATATTCTCCTATAGATCATAGTATCTATTAGTAACATATTCTCAATGCTGAACTTTTCCAAGATGAATAGAAATAACTATAATGCCTAGTCAAACAATATGATATCAGCTCTACAAGTGAGACTTCTTTGGCTTATTGTTGATAGTCAATAACTTTTCCCCTAAACTTCCTTCTAGTCCTTTTACTGATGTTACCACCACCAAGCTATCTGTTTTCATTACTTCTGCTGAGCACTAAGCATAGGTTGCTTGTAAAATCAATATATGCAGTAGTTAGAATTTGATTTTGCTACTATAAGCTTGATGTACAGAGCAATTGAATTTGGATAATATAAACATATTCAGACAGCCTGTCATATACCAGAAATTCAGTATTATTTATTATTTATATTTATATTTATTTCATTTTCATTATAATTTGTGCTCTTGAACTCCTAATTTGTCTACTTCTATAAGATTATAATATAGACCAAACACTTATACTCTAACTCTTATTCTGGGATTTGTATAAATACTCTACTAGTATATTATAATTCTCTAGTTTATAGATTAAAGTTATAAAGTCACCTTTTCCATAGTCTTGTAGTGCTTTTTCTCTTTGATATATACTTTCCAACTTCATTACTTCTGAATTTACCTTTTTTTTGGACAATATTCCACTACTCTGAAATATGTGACCACAACAAGTAATAGGAGATCAAAGTACAGTACATAAGCTAAAGCCAAGGTCATTCTACTGTAGTATGACCATTGAGTTGAGCTAACCCTGGGACTGAGTTGTCTTTTATTCAGAGTGAACAAAGAGAACTCAACAGAGTTCCCCTTAGATTTGGGCTACTACTTATACCTTTTACACATGGTCTATACTACTAACCCTAACCTACTAATGATCTAATAGAATCTACTAGAATATTCCTTGATATGTGATATATAATCTGTATATAATATGACTGATTATGTGACAAATGTAATAGGTCATGTGATCTTGATCATGTGACTCCTCTATTATCTAATTAAAAGAAAAGAAAAGTAAAAGATAAAGGATTAAAGAAATAAAAAGTTATTATAGCTAAGATAGCTTATAACATCCATTTCTTTGTTGTCATTATATTTTTTCTAAGTTAGCTATAAAACCATGGGACCAGAAAGCAATGTCTCTTATTTCACTTAGTAGTGTGTTCTATTCTTTGACTCCATTCTTTGTATTACTTTCCAGAACTGTTATGAGCTATTTTGACTATAATAACTTTTTATTTCTTTAATTCTTTATTTTTTACTTTATTTTTCTTTGAATTAGATAAAAGGGAGTCACATGATCAGGATTACATGACCTGTTACATTTGTCACATAATCAGTCATATTATACACAGATCACATGTCAAGGAACATTTTAGTAAATTCTATTAGATTATTAGTAGATTAGAGTTAGTAGTATAGACTATGTGTAAGAGGTATAGATAGTAGTCCAAATCTAAAGGAAACTCTGTCAAGTTCTTTTTGTTCACCCCAAATAAAAGACAATCTAGTCCTAGGATTAGCTCAACCCAATAGTCACACTACAGGAACCTAGAGTATATATTTATAGTAATTTCTAGTATATTCTTAGTCTTTCTACACTGCTATCCCTTTCTATCTGATATAGCCACTACTTTGAAAGAAATATGGAATAAACTGTGTCAGCTTTATATTATGTAACAATAAGACACAAATGTCTACTATTATCTTTAGGAACTATACTTCAAAAACTAGAACAAATATATCTCTATGTCAGACCATATTAGTTTTTTCTTAAACTTGAAGTATTGTATTACTAAAGCTAAACATAAATTAGATGATATTCTTGTTGTTTATACTATTCTCCATTCCTTATCTTGCTCAAATATCTAGGATACTGTTAAATAGAACCTTCTTGATAAAAAGAAAGCACTTACCTTTGATTTCTTTCTCAGTGCTAAACTTATATTTGTCTATAATTATACTAAATATAATTGTCAAGCCAACAAAAATAAGAAGAAATCCAAATCTAATCAAATGCTTCTGTTGACCAAATCAAGTAGCAAAGGGAACAAGAGAAAAACTTACTAATCTAGTGGTTTTGCAAATTTAACTGTTGATTATTTATAATCTCTAGGTAAATATAAAGTGAACAAGATGTTGATAATAATTGGTGACTTATTCTCCACCACTGGAATACTTCTTGTAAGGACAATCAGAACAGAGTAAATTCTAGAAGAATTCTTGGTAATATTATACTTCTAAATATATTATAACTTACCTCTAGGAAAATCTTTAGAAATTAAAATAAGGCTTCTGGGGTATACTCTACAGTATATACTTCTATAGTCAAGACATCTCTGATCCTAAAGTTCTGTTAGTCAAGGTTAGAAATCTTCAAGTCAAGCTAAAGACAATTAAATATTACTATGTAATATTTAATTAGACACAAGGTTGTTCTAGAAAATAGATCTAGTGTTCCAGAGATGGTATTAATAGGGTTCTTTTACATTTACTCTCTTTTCAAAATTGCTGTATCTTAAAGCAATAGTTCTGAAATGAAAAATTGCATCAAAGTTCACTCAACAAATATATCTAGGTATTACGGTTTTTTGTAGTCATTTTCTTATTTGTCTTATATCTCTTATTGCTGATGGCTGTTATCAGTAAATTAGTAAGCTAGGAGATTTTTCACCTACTGTAGCTTTTTATACCTTAGTTTTGTACTTAAAGGACTAAAATGAATATTGTTATATTTTCTGGACTATTTACAAGTACTGACTATATCTAGTTGACATCTTAACAGGTACTTAGAATATATAAGTTCTGCACTTAAAAAACTGAGTTGATATCTTCATAGGTGTCAAATTGCTATCTTAGTTATAGTACACAAAACTAGGGACCATAGAATAGTTGTGATAGAATTTTACTACAAGATCTGGTACTGGAACATCAAAGACTATTTTCCAAGAGTTGTGTTCTCTTTTGAATTCTTTCTACTTTATCAAAAACTAAGAACTAAAATCTCCTTCCATGCCAGCAACTGTCCAAGATCTCTTTTACCTTCCACTCCTCTTCTTTATTAATGACAATAGATGGTAGCAGAAACTTAGGTCTTCTTCTAGAGATTAGATTATCTAAGGTGGTAGACAGCTTCACTATGTTAAACATAGGATAGAGCTTCTTCATTGTATGGGGCAGCTTGAGATGGTAGATAAGAGGTCATTCTATTACAAAGAGTCTAAGACGATGATATGATAGTTTCAGAGAGAAGTATTGTTATAAACTTCATTTGGACCATAACTCCAGGAATACTCAACCAATTTTGACAATTCAAATGGCCACTAAAAGCCTTTAAGAAGACCTTTCCAACAATACTAAAAATGTCTCAAAGCAATTAGTATTTACTGAATTATTAGCAGATTAGTCAATGACCTCCAAGGTACCAAATACTAAATACTAAATTGCTAATATCTTGGAAACTGCTGAACATAATTGTTTGCTTCAATATTCATCATGAAGCTCTCTTTAATGTGCTTCTTTTGGCCATAAATAAATCCTAAGGCAATAAAATCCCATAGAAATATAAGGTCCTTAATGTTTGTATATAATACTAATCTATTACCTATAAATTATTATATGTTCTTAAATAGAACAAAGGACTGCCCTAAGATGGTTAGATTATCTCTATTTCAAGAACAATAGAACTTTTATATATAAAACAATAGGTAGTGATCATGTATATAAGGACTCTATATCTGATAATAAACCTTAGACTTAATAACATCTTTTGTCACTATCTAAATTTCACTTCTAAGCCTTTTTTGAATTTATATTCATTAATCACAAATCAAGTAAGTAACCTTTTGTAATAGATGTGTAGTCTTTATATCAGTTGTATCAAGGAATATCTGATCTCTAGAATAAAATACTAGAATAGGAGATTTTCTTTGGCTGTAATATTGGGTTATGTTCTCTTATACTTTCCAAATTGCAGACTTGATCTCTTTGACTACTACCTCTATTTGCTTCATGAACTTGTTCACCATCTCTAATCTGGAGGAATATTACCTAGGTTTGAAACCTATGTAGGAGTTTGTTTAGTATCAAGCAGGAATGGAGTTTGCTGGATAGAAGCATTTATATAGTTGTTGTGCTAGAACTCTACTATAGGCAATAAGTCATACCAGTTATCTTGTTGCTTATTGATAAAGAGGTGTAGGTATTGGTTAAGTTTTTGGTTAACATATTCTATTTGTTCATCTATTTGTAGATGCTAAGTTGTAGAAAATGCCAGTTGTATTTCTAGTAGTTGGTAAAGTTCTCTTGTAAAGAGTACTATAGATTGAGGTCTACAGTCTAAGATTATATGCTCAGGTAATCTGTGGAATTTTCACATGTTGTATAGGAACAATTTTGCTGCTCCTTCTATAGTTACCATTGTGTGTGTCAGAATAAAATAGGCTTTCCCTGACACTAATTCCATGACTGTTATAATGGCATTACATCTAGAGAACTCAGGGAGCTCTACTATGAAGTTAACACTGAGAATATTCTATCTGGTGTCTGGTACTAAAAGTAAGTGGAGCTCTTTGACTAAAGGTTGTCTTACTGCTTTCATGTGAAGGCAGAGATTGCAAGTGCTAATATACTATCCTGTGTATCTTAATATCTAAGGCTACCAATAGTTCTGGGATACCAGCTCCAATATTTACTGGGGTATTCTACAACTGTTATGAGTTGCTTTGACTATGACAAAGAGCTGTAAATAAAATAGATACAGACTGGAGTCAAACTAGTAGCTGATAGACAATCTATAGTTTAAACAAGAACAAATAGTGTACTTGTATATATAGTAAACTGCAATTGAGCAAAAACCCCATTGAGTTTTTTTTTAACCCTGAAGAACTGCCTTGAATTTAACCTTAACTTAAGGTTCTCAAGTTAGTCATTAATAGAAAAACTCAATTTCATACTCAAGACACTGTTTGTTTTGAACCCTGCCTAAACTATATTCTTTTATTGTCCTCAATTGGTAATCAGCTTGATCATTGGTCTTTTTGAATAGTATAGCAACTTAGCCTGAGACAACTTAATCACTTTCCTAGTCTAAGTTGACAAGGAGAACTCAATAGAGTTCTTATTCAATTGTTATATACTACTTATATATACTTTGTATTTACTTTTATTTATAAAGTTCCATGCATTTCTTTTGAGTTATTCCCTTCTCATATGTCTATTGATTTTCTAATTAAAGAAAAAAAAAAGAAAATAAAAGAAATATAAATATTGATTTAGCCATTTGGCCAAGTTATGACAGATAGCAGGTCCTAACTATAAAGAGAACTTGGTAGTCAGTTAGGGACTGCTAGTAGATATTATGACTTGGCAAAACAGCTAAGTTATTATTTATATTTCTTTTTTTTTCTCTTCTCATTTGGACTTACTACAAGAAAGGAGTATGAGAAAGTGTTATATGATAGATATCACATATCACATTCATATACTAGGATGTCACAAGGATCACATGATATGGTGAGTGTGGGAAAGTAGTATACAGACTATGTAGTAGTTGTATAAGTAGTATACAGAATCTAATAGAGATTTCATTAAGTTTTCCTTGTTAACTTGGACTTGGAGTATGATTAAGTTATCTCAGGCTAAGTTGCTATAGTAGAAACTTGGTATCAAACCCAAGTATCATGTTTAAGACCTGACCTAGCAATTGAATAGTATTGTTTAGTAAATTATCTGTACCTTTTTAATCAGTAAAAGCCTTATGCTGGGGATGTATTATTATCTATACATGCAAAGGTTTAGAAAAGTATAATTAACTCATAAGCAACATGTTCAACCAATAGTGTACTCTCACCAAACTAAAGGCAAAACTAGAAGAAAGAGAAAAATAGAGATATTTTAACTACAAAGGGTTTAGGCACCTGGTCTACAACTGTAGAAATAAGAAAAAGAAAAAAGAAAAACTGATTCCCCAAAATGAATTTAAAGTATTGGTAAGTTGAGTAATAAGATATAGTGTAAGAGAGAAAGTAGAAGTACAAAGGTAGAAGACTAAAGAAGAAGAAAAAAAGTATTTAGGTGTTGGAAGCTGGGATACTACAAATAGAAGCACCCAAATATTATAGTAGAGAAAAGAAAAAACAAAGAGAAGAAAGCAATGCATATAGCTAGGCCACAAAAGACACAGCAAGAAAAAAACCAGTATATCCTATATAGAAAAAAGCACAGGAATATTATAAGGAGTAGAGCATACCTCCAGAAGGTACACTTTTGCTTGAGAGAGAATGATTGATAGAAAAGATAGTAGCAATGTATATGGATTGTGGAAAATGTAAAAGCAAAAAAGTCCAAACCTACAAAAACTGAGAGCAAGGATTTCTTCTCAAAAAACAAGTAAAAAACATGTAGTGTGACTTCTGCTAGGAAGTATGGAAAAAAAAAAAGTAAAAAAGGAAGAGATAACAAGGGTGTAGTGTATAAAGTATAGAAGAAGAGATACAATAGGAGAAAAAGTATTGGAACAAAAAAAAAGAGAGATTGTATATCCAGAATGTAAAACAGAAAAGAAAAAACTGTGGTAAAACTGAAGAGTGGTGGTATGCCCCATAGAGAAAAGTATAGCAGAGCAGTACACAAATAGAGATTCCAAGAAGCATAGCAAAGAAGGAGGTTAGCCAAAGGACTATCAGAAGAATGTTTAAGATGTTGAAAGAGATGTGGTTGAATATTGGAGTAGAAAGGTAAATATGCTTGAAGATGTAACAGTCAAAGTACTCTTGAATAGTGGTGTGACAGAAATGTTTATGAATAGAAAGATAGCAGCAAAGCATAGATTTAGACTGTAGAAGCTAGAGAGACCAGTGATAGTAAAAAATGTAGATAGTACAAATAATAACAGAGGAGCAATAATATACTAGGCCAAAGTAAACATATATTACAAAAATCACATAGAAAGAATAAGGGATATATGTAATCTAGGGAAAATGAATATTATATTAGGTATGCTATGGTTACAAGCATATAATCCAAAGATAAATTAGAAGATGGAAGAGATCAAAATAATAAGATACCCACCAATCTATGAAAGAAGTCTAGCAGTAAAAGAAGACACAGAAAAAAGGAAAAAGATAGGAAAAAGAGTTAAAGCAGTGGAAAAGGCAGATAGAGATAAATAAAAAATATCATTGGAAAAGAAGTTTGATGATAAAGTCAAATTAAATAGAGAAAAAGTAAGGAAGATAATGCCACAGAAATTTCACAAATGGCTTAAAGTGTTTGAGAAGGCAGAATTAGAAAGAATGTTAGTGAAAAAATCTTGAAACTATGTAATAAATCTGAAAGAAGATTTTATACCAAGAAAAAGAAGAATATATTTGATATTGAGAAAAGTAAAAGTGAAAGTGAGAGAATTTGTGGAGAAGCAGTTGAGAAAAGGGTACATTAAACTCTCAAAGTCACCTTAGACTTTGCTAGTATTTTTTGTAGAAAAAAAGGATAGAAAAAAAAATAGTATAAGATTATAGGTATTTAAATAAAGAGACAGTTAAGAATAATTACTCTCTATTTTTGATTTTGGACTTAATCAACACCATAGGGACAAAGAAGGTGTTTACAAAAATAGACTTGTGCTGGAGATACAACAATACATAGATAAAAGAAAAATAAGTAGAAGATTGCATTCATAATGTATCTTAGAGTATACAAGCCTACTATAATGTTTTTTAGTCTCACAAATTCACTAGCAACATTTCAAGCAATGATGAACGATATTTTGAAAGACCTAATAGGTATAGGAGATGTGGTAGCATTTATAGGTGATATATTGATAGAAACAGAAGACAAAAAAGAGTATAATGAGATAGTGGAGGGGGTACTGAAAAGAATAGAAACAAATGATCTATATGTGAAATCTGAGAAATGCATGTGAAAGGTTAAAAAGATTGACTTTCTAGGATTAGTAATGGAAACAAAGGATATTAAAATACAGAAAGAAAAAATAGTAGGAGTTCTGGAATAGCCAAGATCTAAAATGGTTAAAGATATACAGAAGTTCTTGGGATTAGCAAATTACTATAGGTGATTCATGAAAGATTTTGCCAAAATAGTTAAACTGCTGCATAAGCTGGTTAGAAAGAATAAGAAGTAGAATTAGAGAGAAAAGTAAGAGAAGGCATTTAAGAAGTTGAAAAAGGTATACAATATGACCAGTATTAATAGTGCCTGACTTGGATAAAGAGATAAGAGTAAAAACAAATGCATCAGAATATATAACAGAGGGTATACTCTCAATAAGATATAAAAATGATAAGTAAAAGCTGATAGTCTTTATTTCAAAATTGTTGAATGAAATAGAAAAAAATTACAAAATTCATGATAGAAAAATACTAGTAATAATTCAATATCTAGAAAAACAGAGGCACTTGCTAGAAAGTATACAGACAAAATTTAAAATCTGAAGTGATTACAAAAATTTCAAGTATTTTATGAGTAGTCAAAAATTGAATTGAAGACAAGCAAAATAGATATTATACTTGTCTAGATTTGATTTTACACTGAAATACATACCAAGAAGCAGTATGGAAAGAGCTGACAGCCTTAGTAAACGTTCAGACTAGTATATAGGAATAGAGAGAGATAACAAAGATAAAGTATTGGCAAAAGAAGAATAGTTGGAAATTAGAGTAATATAGGTAACAAAAGTGGTTATTGAAGAGATAGACCTATTAGAGAAGATTAGAAAATCAGAGACAAAAGACAATAAGGTAGTAAAAGTTATAAAAGAGATGAAATGAGCAGGTGTTAAAATATTAAAAAATAAATAGTAGCAAGAAGAGAATGGATTAATGTTGAGGGATAGAAAAGTATATGTTCCAAGGGACAAGAAATTGAGGGCAAAGGTAATTTAGCTACACTATAATACACTGGTAGAAGAATATAGAAGATAGTGAAAAAGACAGAGCTGGTAATGAGGAATTTTTGGTGGTCTGGGATCACTAAAGAAGTCAAAAAGTATATAAAAGAATATGATATATGCTAAAGGAATAAAAATTGTACAAAGGTACCTGTAGAAAAACTTATGCCTAATACAGTACCAGAAAAGCCATGGAGTCATATGTTGGGAATTGATACAAAGTTGTCAACAGTCTACCACCCATAAACAAATAAACAGATAGAAAGGATGAATCAGGAGTTGAAACAATACCTGAGGATGTTTATCAATCATAGGCAGGAGCAATAGTCTGATTAGTTAGTAATAGCAGAGTTTGTATATAATAATAAAGTACAGACTGGTATAAAAGTATCACTATTTAAGGCAAATATTGGATGAGACTCATATATAGGATTTGAGATGAGAAAAAAGGGGAAGTTTGAGAAGGCAGAAGAATTTGCAACAAGAATAAAGAAAGTTCATGAGAGGGCAAAAGTGGTACTGAGAAAAGGTTAGGAGGAAATAAAAAAGTATACAGATTAAAAAAAAAGTGAGGCAGAAGAACATTGAGTAGAAGACTGAGTGCTCTTGAGCACAGAAGATTTAAAGTACCAGATGCAAGGAAGAAGATCAGAAAAATTAACTGAAAGATTTGTTAGACCTTATTAAGTAAAAAAAATAATTTCAACAAATGCAATAGAACTAGATTTGTCAAGTATAGTAAAGATACATTTGGTAGTTAATATCAGTAGAGTATATAAGTACAAAGATCAAGTAGAGGGTCAGAGAAAGAAATGGCTATCACTAGTAGTAATTGATAGAGATGAAGAATATAAGGTAGAGAAGATATTGAACAAAAGAAAGTTTAGAGAGAGAGATAAATACCTAGTGTGATGAAAAGGGTATATAGCAAAAGAAGATATATAGGAGCTAAGAGAAAACTTGGGGAATATACAAGATTTGGTAAATAAATTTGAAGAAGAAAAATATAAGAGAGATGTCAGGTAAATAAAAAAGAAGAATACTAAGGAAGATCAAGAAGGAAAACTACTAGGGCAATATACAGCAAAGTTATTATACAGATAGAATAATAAGAAATTTAATAGGGAATATTGGGAAAAATTGAAGAGAAATTGGAAACAATGAAAAACAGAAAAAACAAAAAAAAAAGCAAATACTAGAAATAATTTAGAAAAAAGACAAAGAAAAAAAAATCAAAAAGAACAAAAATTGAAAGAGAGTGGAATAGAAAAATAGGACAAAGAAGATGAGATAGGTAATTTATGAGACCTATATGATAAGCTGTAAAAATCCTTGGAACAAAAACCCTTAAGAGAGAGGTACTATCATGAGTTGCCTTGACTATGACAAGAAGCTATGAATAGAATGGACATGGACTAGAGTTAAACCAATAGCTGATGGACAACTTGTAGTTTAAGTAAGGACAAATAGTATACTTGTATATATAGTAGACTGTAATTGAGTGAAAACTCCATTGAGTTCTTTTCTAACCTTAAAGTGCTATCTTGAGTTAATCCCTAATATTAAGGTTCTTGAGTCAGTTGCTAACAGAGGACAAACAACCAACAGAGAAAGTGGACATACTGGAGTAGAGCAGAGAGAAAGCTACTTCTAGTTGAACTAGAAGGTCTTGTTTACTAGGTAAGCTTGATTTATTCTTTTGACCATCTTGTACTATGTCTTTAGATCTATATCACTGGGGCATACTACTGGCATGGTCACAATTTGGTTCTAGATATCTGTTTATAGTTCTTTCTAGACTTGACAACAAGGGTTCTTGAATTGGAGTAACTAGCATCTAAGACCAGCAATTGAAAGAAGTCTAAGTAGTCTTCTACTGTTTAATTGTTCTGATAGTAGATAAATGTAGAAATATGATAAACTTGTGACACTCAGTCTTCATGTGTAAATAACTATATATAAGAAAATACCTTGTGATACTTAGTCTTTATGTGTAAATAACTGAAGTATCAGTACATGTTCTAGCTACTTATATATATTCTCTGAATACAATAGCAATAATAGATAATACAAGATTTCAAGGATACAGCCTGTAAATATAACAGTTTCTACTATGTGAACAATTGCCACTTTGTATAGAAGCAAAGTGCTTGACTTTTGGTAATAGTAATGCTCCAGTAAGAGTGTCTACAATCATTTTATCTGTTAGACAGTAAACTAACTTGATTTGGCCTTCTTCAACAATCTAGCAGATAAAGTGGTCTTTTATATCAATATACTTGGTATATGCATAGTAACAATGTTCTTTTGTCTATGAGTTCAATAGCTGATTTGTTATTAGAATAAAGTATTGTTGGGTCTAGTGTTATGCCAAAAATTTCATGAATAAGAGATTACAACCAGAGGACTTCTTTCATTGTATGAGTTACAGTAATGTACTTACTTTAAGTAATAAATAAGCTAATGATTTCTTGTTTTTTAGTGCTCTAGGATACTACACTACCATTCAAAAGAACTGTATATCCAGATAAGATATGTTAATCTTCAGCTATATTGCCATCTGTATTACTATATGCATGGAGTTTAGGGTTTATAACATCATATCCATAGATGAGCTATAAGTTTTTTGTTTTACTAAGATAGCAAAATATTCTTTCAACAGCTTACTAATGCTCAAGTCTAGAGTTATGCATGAAGCACAATACAGTTTGGATAGTATAGAAAATGTCTGGGCATATGCCAATTATAATATAAATAAGCTCTCCAACACATTTATAGTATAATATATTATGTATTCTTGCAATCTTGGCAGTAGTGCTGGGACACTGGGCTGAGGATAGTTTCAGGGATATATCCATTGGGATAGATATAGGTTTAAGACAATCAAAGTTGTAGTGATGAAGGATAAAGTCAATATAAGAGTATTGTGAGATATTGATGGTATGTAATTTGTAATTTCTTGTAATCTCTAATCCTAAAGGCCAATGTAGCTAATTTATATCAGTGATTTCAACATGTTCCTGGATTAAATTTTTGAAGTGTATAATATACTCAATTAAATTTGATCCAATAGTACAGTTGTTTATATATACTAGAATTACAACAAAGTCTTCATCAATAAATCAGTAGAAAATAGCTTTATTAATATAGTAGTGGATAAACCCAAGATAGTATATAAGTATGTCAACTAGTTTTTGGTACCAATGATGTTCTGATTACTTTAGTCTATATAGTATTTTCCATAAATAGTATACTTTGTCTTTAGTATCTTTTTCTATATATTCTGGTAGCTGCTTCATATGAATATCTTTGTTTTTAGTGAGTTTGATATTTAGATATACTTTTTTGATGTTAATTTGATGCAACTCAAAGTTTTCTTCAGCTACAATGGCAAGAATGATATAAATAGATTGTAGTTTGGCTACTGGTATAAACATATAAAAATAATTAACATCTGGGACTTGAAAAAAACCTTGTGCTACAAGACAAGCTTTATAACAGATAATGATACTACTTGTATCCTTTTTGATGTAGAATACCCATTTGGAGCCAATAATATTTGTACCTTCAGATAGGTTAACAAGTTCCTATGTTCTAGCTGCTTTGAGTGTTACTAACTCTTCTTTTATTCTATCTTGTCATTGAGACCAGTCAGGTTGACTCTTGGCTTCTTTCAAGGACTATAGTTCAAAGGTTTCTGCATTGCTGATTTCTGTAGCCAAAGCATACTTATCTAGGTAATCTATAGACATCATCTGCTCAGCTGCTTTCTCTTCCTCAGAAATAATAGATGGTTGGGAAATTTGGACTCCCTTGGAAATAATTGGATTAGATGACCAGTTTGAAGCAGTTCTTTTATTATGAAGTAATTGTTGTATATGTTCACTAGGTTTTCTTATTTTTGTAACTTGTTGATCTGACTTTTTAGGTAAAGCTGTAACTGCTAGTGCTTTGGTTTAATAGGAGGTAACAGGAAT
>Ga0154006_1000180_pt1 | contig 20882 bp, 13 predicted proteins | sample TSFL090MetaG_FD_104747 | JGI IMG/M metagenome (GOLD analysis project Ga0154006, IMG submission 104747) | Attine ant fungus gardens microbial communities from Florida, USA - TSFL090 MetaG | ecosystem: Host-associated > Fungi > Mycelium > Unclassified | place: USA: Florida, Wakulla State Forest...
AAGGCGTTTCGGATGTGCACGTACAATTGACATTTGATCCGCAATGGACAAAGGACATGATGTCCGAAGAAGCAAAACTGGAACTGGGATTTTTGTAATAATGATGCATTATGAATGATAAATTATAATCAGGGTCTGCATCATTCATAACGCATAACCCATAACTCACTACTCTTGTATAAAGCAATCACAATCATATTCATCGCCTGTTTTTTGGTGTATTTACCATTTTCCAGAATACCGGACGTATTTGACAGCGTAAAGGCGGATGGCGTTGCCATTCAGAAATTAGATTCCGCTACGCAAAAGGAAAAGGTTTTTATCCAATATACGTCCAACGAGAAAAAGACGTACACCTTCGACCCGTCTTACGTTTTTCTCCAATATAAAGTAGGCGAAAAAGTTCCCGTGATTTACGAAGAGTCCAATCCCGAAAAAGCGGCAGTCGATCGCGTTTGGGGATATTGGATTTGTTGGAAAGAGCTTTTGGGGTCGCTCGTGATTTATTTTCTCTTGTTTCAGCTGTCGTTGGCTATGGTAAAAAATCCTGTCCCCGAATCGAAAGAGGAGCAGGAAGCTTATAGCCGTTCCAAGAGAAAACGGCCCAAATACGACGGCAATACCTTTTAAAGGATTACCATATTTTGTAGCCCAATCCGAATTGAATATTTTGCGAGCGCCATTTTTCCTGGTCCGCGACATCGTTTATTTTGGACAAGCCGACAACGTAGCGACCATAAATGCGGAATTTGTTCAGGTTCAACTGCAAACCGCCGACTGCAGCAACATCGCCACTTTTGAATGCGTCTTTTCCGCTCTGGACAAGATCACTTCCTTTGCTTGTATTGATGCTGAATTGTGGACCAACCTGCAAAGTCAACAAATCGCTGGCATTGATATTCAGCAAGATCGGAATGCTCATATAGTTGAGATGTGCTTTGAAGTCCGGTTTGATTGTTTCCCCAAAAGTCGGATTACTAACTGTTTTGGTATTGGTCTGCGAAAAAACAACTTCAGGTTGGATGCCGATTTTATCGCTAATATCCAAAGTAGCCCAAGCACCCGCTTGATACCCCCATTCAAAACCGTCTTTGAATGATTCACCACTGATTTTACCCAAATTAGGACCGGCTTTTAACCCAAAATGAAAACTTTGTGCTTTTGCAAAAGTACCTGCACATAGAAGAAATAAGGCAATATATAGCTTTTTCATGATCGTATTTTCAGTTGTGTTTACAAAAAATGCTCCAAAAATAGGGTTTAAAGCTGAAAGCATCAGGTCAAACGAATCTAAATTTATCTGAAGTGTCGTTGCCAAAATATTCAGTTCTTTTTTCTTGATAAAAAAGTGGGACATAAATCTCATAGGGCAACAACATTTAGATGCGTTTGCGTTGCCGAAAGTAAAAAGGTATACGGGCGAGGGAAAAGCTTTAGGCCATTAGGTTTGGGCTTTCTGCTTTTTTGTGCTTTCCCGATTTATATTTAAGTTCGCATTTTACAAAAAGAGGAAAATATCTGTGCGTTTAAAACAGCTTCAAATAAAAGGCTTTAAAAGTTTTGCCGACAAAACAACTTTGAATTTCGACGCTGCCGTCACTGGTGTCATAGGCCCCAATGGTTGTGGCAAAAGTAACGTTATCGATGCCGTTCGTTGGGTAATCGGAGAACAGAAAATCTCTGCACTTCGAAGCGAAAACATGGAAGCATTGGTCTTCAACGGCAGTAAAAAACGGAGTCCGAGTGGTATGGCGGAAGTGAGTTTGACTTTTGAAAACACCAGAAACTTACTTCCTACGGAATTCAGTACTGTCGAGATTACCAGACGCTTTTACCGAAATGGTGATAGCGAATACCGTCTCAACGACGTCAGTTGCCGTCTCAAGGATATCAACAATCTGTTTTTGGATACAGGCATTAGCTCGGATAGTTATTCGATGATTGAGGCAGGCATGGTGGACGATATCATCAAGGACCGTGACAACAGTCGTCGTAAGATGCTGGAACAGGCGGCCGGCATTACGGTATACAAAACCAGAAAAAAAGAAGCCAAACAAAAACTCGACGCAACAGCGCAGGATTTGAGTCGTATTGAAGACTTGCTGTTTGAGATCAACAACCAGCTGAAAACGCTGGAAAGCCAAGCCAAGAAAGCTGAAAAATACAACGAGATCAAGAAGTCCTACAAGGAAATCTCCATCGAATTGGCAAAAGCGACTCTGGAAGGTTTTAACGGAACGTATAAAGAACTCAACAAACAGCAAGAGGAACAGTCCGATCGAAAAATACAGTTGGAAACGGAAATTACTTCACAGGAAGCGGCTTTGCTGAGCGAGAGAAATGGTTTCTCCGAGAAGGAAAAAGCATTGCAGGACTTGCAGTCGAAGTTTAACCAACTGTTGGAACAAATGCACCAGAAAGAAAACGAAAAAAATCTTTCTGCGCAACGTCTCCAATACCTGAAAGAAAAAGAAAACAACTTGATTGACTTCCTGGCGAAAGCCGAAGGGCAGATGAAGACGATCACGGATTCCATCCACTATTCGCAACAACAAGTGGAAACGGAAACCGACAATCTAGCGGACATCCAGGAAAAAGTCGACAATACAAAAGATGCTATCGAAGAAAAACGCGCTTTGTTTGACGGCAAACGTGCGGAAGTGGAAGAACTGCGTCGCCAGTTCCAACAGATCCAACGCCAACAGTTTGAAGCGGAAAAGAAAGTAGCGATAGCGGACACTTCGATTCAAAATTTGCAGCGTTCACAAGTGCAGATTGAAACAGAACGCCAATCCAGAACTGCACAGCTCGATCAGTTTCAGGCGGAACTGCAAGAAAAAGAACAGCAGCTGGAAGAGAGAAAAGGTGAATTGCTTGCGCTGCAAAAGCAGCACGAAGATACCAAAACCTTAATCCTCAATACTCAAACTGAAGTCGAAAAACAACGCAACATATTGGCGGAACATGTGCGTACGCTCGATGCTCGCAAAAACGAATATGCTTTGTTGAAAAACTTGATCGACTCGATGGAAGGTTATCCTGAGAGCATTAAGTTTTTGCATAAAAACAAGGACTGGAACAACAATGCGCCGATACTTTCGGATATTATTTACGTACAGGAAGAATATCGTGCGGCCGTCGAAAACGTATTGGAACCCTACCTCAACTATTACGTTGTCAGTAATATGGAAGAAGGTATGGCGGCAATCGAACTGCTAGACAAGCACCAGAAAGGGAAAGCCAATTTTTTCTTATTGGATGCCTTCAATGATTTTGAAGTCAATCCGGCTACTATTGGTGGCGCTGTTTCTGCTTTGGATATCATAGAGGTAGACGATAAATATGCCAAACTAGCCCAATATCTTTTGTCCAAAGTGGTCATCACCGAAGATGCCAGTAAAATGCAAGGTTTGGAGGATGGTTACACTATATTGGCGAAAAGCGGAAAGTTCGTAAAAGGTCAATACCGCTTGTCTGGCGGTAGTGTCGGCGTTTTCGAAGGGAACAAAATCGGCCGTGCGAAGAATTTGGAAAAATTGCAGGACGAAATCGTCATGCAGGACGCGTTGGTCAATTCCTTGAAATCAGAATTGGAGGATTTGCGTAAAAAAGTCGTCGACTACAACGAGCAACTGAAAGAAAAACAAATCCAACAATCACAGACAGAAATCAATACTTTAACCAACAACGTTTTTGTTACTAGGAACAAAATTGAAAATATTGCTGCCGTACAGGAATCCAGCGGACAACGTATTGACGAGTTGGTGGAAAAACTCGAAACAGAGCGTGGCGATATTGCGGAAACGCGTGATTTGCTGCATGAAATAAACGAAAAATCCGCGGACATCAATAGTCGATTGAAACTATTGGAAGCTGACTATCAACAGGCCGAACAGGAATATAATTTTGCGTCAGTTGCCTACAATGACCAGAATCTGCAATTGACCAGACAACAGAGTAAAATCAGCAACCTCAAGTCAGAATTGGCTTTCAAGGAAAAACAGCTGCAGGATTTGTTGGCGCAAAAAGAAGGAAACGCAAAGCAACTCGAAGAGTCTGCTGCTTCCATAACAGCCGAACAGGAACATTTGACCTTGTCCGAAAACGACTTAGTCAAGGTTTTGCGTGAAAAAGAAGCCGCAGAATCCGAACTCAACGAAGCAGATCGCGTGTATTATTCTTTGCGAAACGCTTTGCAGGAAAAGGAAGATACGCTTCGCACAAAAACAAAACAACGTGAAAATATCGACAACGAACTCAACCAGTTGAAAGACAAACTGAATGAGTTGAAACTGCAATTGGCCGGTATGAAAGAGCGGTTGAGTGTGGAATTTCACGTTAATCTGGACGATATATTGGACGATCCGAGAATGACGGAATCTTCCGTAGAAGAACTTAACGATTCTGCGGATCGACTGAAAAAACGTTTAATCAACCTCGGTGAGGTCAACCCGACTGCGGTCGAGGCATATACCGAGATGAAAACGCGCTATGAATTTATATTGGAACAGAAAAACGATCTGGTGGAAGCGCGTGAAAGCCTGATGCAAACAATACAGGAAGTCGAAACTACCGCCAATCAACAGTTTCTGGAAACTTTCAACAAAGTAAGGGACAATTTCCAAACCGTTTTCAAAACCTTGTTTACCGAACAGGACACCGCAGATCTGATATTGGAAAACCCGGAAAATCTTGCGGAAACAGGTATTGACATCGTCGCAAAACCTAAAGGTAAACGTCCTTCTTCCATTACACAGTTGAGTGGTGGGGAAAAGACATTGACTGCAACGGCATTGCTGTTTTCCATTTATCTGATCAAACCAGCTCCGTTCTGTATATTGGATGAAGTAGATGCGCCTTTGGATGATGCCAACGTCGGAAAATTTGTCAATATGATTCGCCAGTTCAGCGAAAAATCACAGTTCATTATCGTTACGCACAACAAGCAAATGATGACTGCTGTTGACGTTATTTATGGTGTGACAATGCAGGAGCCAGGTGTGAGCAAGCTCGTTCCGGTTGACTTTAGAAGTTTGAAAGACGCGTAGATTTTTAAGCGGAATGGCATAAAGCAAAAAGCAATTTCAAATATTATTTCCATGGTTCGTGTACACATGAACCATTTTTTATTAGGTGTTGAGATATTTTTATGCAGTCAATATTGATCGCCGACCAATTCATTGCCCATTAAGCTAATACCACGGATTCGGTTTGCGTAGGTAATTAGATGAACCGTTTTCTTTCTTAAACAGATATTGCAAAGACAATTCCAGTCCGTTTCGACCTTGAGCGACCGTTTTCGAACTTCCTGTATTGACATCGTAAGTAATTCCCACACGTACATTGTAATATTCCAAACCAATATACGGAATAATCGCGTCGTTGAAACGAACCCAACCTCCCGCGAAAAAGTTCGCGTTGTTCAACGTATTGTAAGGATCGCTGAGCTGAAACTGTAAAATGCCGCCGACCAATGTTTCTTTTTGGCCGCCTTGCTCGCTGTGCAACGCGCTGACATGCAGATATTTCTGGTCACCGATAGGGAAGAAGCCGCCACCGTGAAATGTGTACCGCGGCGAAACCTGAAAGTCTCCGATCGTGAAATTTTGTTTGGGACGGTTGATATGGTACATGCTGGCACCAATATAAAAATTATTGTTTTCGGACGTGCTGTAGCTGTACAACAAACCTGCATTCATGTCAATATAATGATTTTTCAGCGTACTGTTGACTCCCGCAAAATCCTGCGAAACATTCGTAAAACCTAGTGGTGTAATTTGGTCAGCAAAACGAAGTCGCGACGGATCGATCAGCATATTGGCATAAGTCGCTTGTATCCCCAAACCAATCTGTTGCAAACCATCCTCATCCAAACCTTTATGAAAAGCACTTGAAAAGGAGAAATAGTTGAAATTGACCGCGCCCTGCGCGCTATTGTCCGTATAACCCGAAATGCCCACCGCCAAACGATCACGGTCGTCCAAACGGTTTTTCAATATAGGCATATCAACCGAACCCGTAAACGTTTTGTAACCGTTGTCGATATTGGACCATTGGTTGCGAAAATTGACGTTGGCACGCACATCTCCGTCAAACTTTCCCGTCAAGGCAGGATTGACCGTCAGCGGCGCCGCAAAATATTGGGAAAAATGCGGATCCTGTGCTTTTGCGTGGACAAAGGACAGAGAGATAAATGTGCACAGAATAATTTTTTTCCAATTCATATTGCGTTCAATAGGTTCTTTTATTAACGTAAAATTGGGTTTTTATTGTATTTTTTTGTTTGATTTCTATTGATTCAGAGAAAAAACTGTTTTTCCATCACGCAAAATGTACATTTGGCGACCTTATCCATTTTCGCCATGAAAGTTTTGTACAAATCGATCGACACGCCGTTTCAATATCCATTTACGATTTCCGGAGGACGCACCAAGCGTTCGCAGCCGGCATTGGTTGTCGGGTTGCAAGTCGGCAATTATCTGGGTTGGGGCGAAGCACCCGCGATTACGTATTACAACGTCACGGTGGAAGACATGATCCGTGACTTGGAAGCGAAAAAAGACGTCATCGAACGGTTTGCATTGACTGATCCGGAACGTTTTTGGCATTTTTTGCACCATTTATTGCCCGAAAATCCATTTCTGGTCTGTGCGCTGGACATCGCAGGCTGGGATTTATTCGGAAAAATGGAACAGCAACCCGTTTACAAAATCTGGGATTTTGTTTGGGAAAATACGCCCGTGACGGATTACACAATCGGATTGGACGACATTTCCAATATGGTTCAAAAACTGGAAGCGCACCCTTCGCCCATATACAAAGTCAAATTGGGCGTTCCCAACGACATCGAGATTTTACAAGCGTTGCGCGCACATACAGACAAACCCATTCGTATTGATGCCAATGCTGGCTGGTCATTGGAAGAAGCGCAGGAAAAAATCCCCCAATTGGCCAAACTCGGCGTCGAACTGATCGAACAGCCTTTGGCAAAAAACGATTGGGACGGAATGAAAATTTTGTTCGAAACGTCCGAACTGCCCTTGATTGCGGACGAAAGCTGCGTTTCGGAAAAAGATGTCGCGCGCTGTCATCAACATTTTCACGGTATCAATATCAAATTGACCAAATGCAGTGGCATGACGCCCGCGCGACGCATGATCACGGAAGCCAAAAATCTCGGCATGAAAGTCATGATGGGCAGCATGAACGAAACCAATATTGGTTCGGCCGCGATTGCGCAGTTTTTGTCGCAGCTGGATTTTGTGGACATGGACGGACCATTGCTGTTGACACAGGACGAAATGGAAGGTTTGTATATTGACAACGGAAAAGTGACGCTTTCAGGAAGAGCGGGTTTGGGTGTTTGGCGGAAGAAAATGCAATAATAAATTTCGCTGGCGCGGCTTTGCAAACAGTGCCAATTTTGTCATAAGATGCTGAGGCGTGCCGTCTCTGTGACGCGTGCCCAATAAAGCCGCGTTGAAAAGAATGAAAAACGTCCATTCTGTCGGAAATAATCCCGCATTCACCGATCAATCGTTCGTTAGTTTTGCCTCTAGCCTCATTTCCATTATCTTTGGCATCAAGGCTTCTTCCAAGCCAAGCAACGGTTTCCTGTTTGCTTATTTACTATACATTGTAATTTTTTGATATATTATGCGGTATCTGTGTTTGTGTTTATTGGCATTTGTAGCCATTTCCTGTAGTAACAAAAAAGACAGTAAAAAAAACAATAAGTCCAATAAATACCCGGTATTGACCGTAGGTTTGAGTTCTACGACGCTCAACAACGATTATCCGGCGGTGGTCATGGGTATTCAAAACGTAGAAATCCGTCCCAAAATCGACGGTTTTATTTCCAAAGTACATATCGACGAAGGCGCGACGGTTCGGAAAGGGCAGTTACTGTTTTCTATTGATGCCCCTCAATACGAACAAATCGTTCGTACGGCGCAGGCCAATATCAAAATCGCGCAAGCGGATGTGGACGCCGCGCAGATGACGGTCGAAAAAGTAAAACCGATGGTCGAAAAAGACATCATCAGCGACTACGAACTGAAAGCGGCACTTTACACTTTGGAAGCGAAAGAAGCGGCACTTTCCCAGGCAAAAGCGCAGTTGGTCAACGCACAGATCAACCTCAGTTACACAAATATTTACAGTCCGGTAGACGGCGTTATTGGACTTTTGCCCTTCAAAATTGGAAGTTTGGTAGGTAGCAGCACGACTACGCCATTGACGACGGTTTCGGATATTTCCAGCATCTATTGTTATTTTTCCATCAATGAAAAACAGGAACTGGACATGTTTTCCGGCATCAAAGGCGCAACGATCCAACAGAAATTGGCCACATGGCCAGCCGCTACCCTCGTATTGGCGAACGGTTCGATTTTCGATCATAAAGGAAAAGTCGAAACAGCGAGCGGTCTGATCAATTCCCAGACAGGGGCGGTCAATCTCCGCGCAACATTTCCCAACCCGGAAGGTATTGTCCGAAGCGGTAGTAGCGCGATTGTGCGCATCCCTACACATATTGAACAAGCACTTCTGATTCCACAAAAATCCACGTATCAGATACAAGGCGAACTGTTTGTGTACAAAATGGACAGTACCAAACAGGTCAAATCGGTCAGCATTGCCGTCATGGGTTCTTTCAGCGGACAATATTATGTCGTCACGAAAGGCCTTAATGCTGGCGACAAAATCGTCGTGGACGGCGTAGACCAATTAAGGGAAGGCGTGGAAATCGAACCAATGAACGTTACATTGGATCAAGCCATCTCCGACAGCACGAGCGCTGGCAAGTAATTTTGTTTTTTCATTTTTTTTGATTCAAGGATGCTTAAATTATTTATAAAAAGACCGGTTCTCGCGACGGTCATTTCGGTATTGATTGTCATATTGGGCGTAATCGGTATTGTAACTTTACCAATTTCCCAATATCCGGATATTGCTCCGCCGACGGTGCAGGTGCAGGCGAGCTACAGCGGTGCCAATGCCGATGTCGTATTGAAAAGTGTGGTTGTCCCGTTGGAACAGCAGATCAACGGTGTTGAAAACATGGACTATATCACGTCGACTTCGGGCAACGACGGTTCTGCCAATATCACGATAAGTTTCAAAATCGGAAGTGATCCCAATATGGCGGCGGTCAACGTACAAAACGCTGTTGCCCGCGCCACGCCTTTGCTGCCGCAGGACGTAACCAAAGCAGGCGTCACCGTACAGAAAAAGCAAACCAGCACCTTGTTGATCGTTTCGCTTTACAGTGACAATCCCGCTTTTGACCAGACTTTTTTGCAAAACTATTCGGATATCAATATTACTCCGGTATTGAAACGTGTGCAAGGTGTCGGCGACGCCTCGGCTTCGGGTAATATGGACTATTCGATGCGTGTGTGGCTCAATGCACCGTTGATGGCATCTTACGGTTTGATCCCGTCGGATATTACGGCGGCGTTGAACGAACAAAACATTCAAGCGGCTCCCGGTCAGTTTGGCGAAAACAGTAACCAACCGTTCCAATATGTCATCAAATATCCTGGAACGCTTTTGGACACAAGCCAGTTCGGCGACATCGTCATTCGTTCCAATTTGGGAAAATTGCTGCGTTTAAGGGACGTGGCGAGAATTCAGTTGGGCGCTTACAGCTATTTCAACTCTACGCGAACCAATGGGCATCCGGCGGTTTCGATCAATATCTCGCAGATTGCGGGTTCCAATGCGCATGACGTCATCCAGCAATGTCTGCAATCTTTGGATGATGCCTCCAAATCTTTCCCCAACGGTGTGCATTACGTCGTATTGCAAAATGCCGACGACTTCCTATTGGCGTCGATCGACAAGGTGATCCATACGCTGGTGGAAGCGTTTATATTGGTATTTATCGTGGTGTTCCTGTTTTTGCAGGATCTCCGGTCGACCTTGATTCCCGCCATATCGGTTCCGGTGGCGATTGTCGGAACGTTTTTCTTCCTCAAATTGTTTGGATTTACGATCAATTTGCTGACCTTGTTCGCTCTTATATTGGCAATCGGTATTGTGGTCGATGACGCGATTGTCGTCGTGGAAGCTGTTCATGCGAAACTCGACCAAGGTTACAAATCGGTCCGAAAAGCGAGTGTCGACGCGATTTCCGAAATTGCTTCCGCGATCATGTCCATCACGTTGGTCATGGCAGCGGTGTTTATTCCGGTGAGTTTTATTGGCGGTTCGACAGGGGTCTTTTACCGACAGTTTGGTTTGACATTGGCGATTTCGATTGTCTTGTCCGCCATCAACGCGCTTACTTTGAGTCCGGCTTTATGTGCCTTGTTCCTAAAAGTGGATCATTCAGAAGGAAAGAAACAAAGTTACTTACAACGTTTTTATACGGCGTTCAATACCGCTTTTGCAAAAATGACGGACAAATATGCCAATAGCGTAAAAGTGCTCAGCAAAAGAAAATGGATTACGATTCTTGCGTTGGTTGTATTTTCCGTAGCACTTATTTTCATGGCAAAATCAACGCCGACAGGATTCGTTCCGAACGAAGATTTGGGTACGATCAACTGTAATATCAGTTTGCCGCCTGCGTCGTCTTTGCAACGCACCGATGCCGTGACACGCAAAATAGAATCTATCGCGCATACAATCCCCGAAATCAATAATGTATTGGCGGTGACCGGGCGCGGACAGCTTTCGGGTGCGGGCAACAACTACGGTCAGGTGGTCATGCGCCTCAAGCCGTGGGATACGCGTAAACGGGACGTAAACGTCATCATCCAGGAACTTTTTGACAAAACAAAAGACATCAAAGACGCCGAAATCAAGTTTTTTGCACCGGCAACAATTCAAGGTTTTGGAGCAACGAGTGGTTTTTCGTTTCAGTTGCAGGACAAAACGGGCGGCGATATTGCGCATTTTTACAAAGTAGGAAAAGATTTCTTGACGGATTTGACGCAACGTTCTGAAATTCAGTTCGCTACAACTTCTTTTAATCCAAATTTGCCAATGTATTTGATGAACGTCAACGTTCCGAAAGTGAAGGATGCAGGCTTGGGCGTGACGGATATTACGAGCGCGATGCAAGGCTATTATGGCGGCGTTTACGCGTCCAACTTCAACCAATTTGGACAGCAATATCGTGTAATGGTGCAGGCATCTCCGGAATTTCGTTTGACGCCGGAAAGTATGAATTCCGTTTTCGTCCGAAATGCCACAGGAGAAATGGTTCCCATAACGGAATTTATTACGTTGACGCAAGTCTATGGACCACAATCCATTACGCGTTTCAATTTGTTTAATTCCATCAGTATCAACGGTACGCCAAACGCGGGTTATAGCTCTGGACAAGCGGTCGAAGCCATCAAGGAAGTCGCCAACGAAACCTTGCCGCAAGGTTTCAGCTACGAGTTTTCGGGTATTACGAGAGAGGAAATCGCGGGCAATAGCCAGACAATATACATTTTTGCATTGTGTATCATTTTCGTCTATCTGTTGCTGAGTGCCCAATACGAAAGCTATATTCTCCCATTGTCCATATTGCTGATATTGCCGATTGGTTTGTTCGGATCGTTTCTATTTGCCAAAATGTTCGGCATCAGCAACAATATTTACGTGCAGATCACGCTAATCATGCTGATCGGTCTGCTCGCCAAAAATGCCATTTTGATAGTGGAATATGCGGTGGAACGGCGACGGTCGGGCATGTCTATTGTTGACGCCGCAATCAAAGGTTCGCAGGCACGTCTGCGTCCGATATTGATGACTTCGTTTGCGTTTATATTGGGCTTGGTACCGCTGATGCTGGCAACAGGAGCGGGCGCCAACGGAAACCGTTCCATTGGCACGAGTGCTGTCGGCGGTATGTTGACCGGGACAATATTCGGCGTATTTGTAACGCCTGTTTTGTTCATTATTTTCCAGGCACTGGACGAACGCATTAAAAAAAATAGGAGAGAGGACGATGAAATCTAATATAGCAACAACGGGCATTTTTCGTTTAAAGTGGGCGGCAGTGGCCTTATTGGGCTTGGGTATGTACTCCTGTAAAACAGTCACCAAAACTTATGCGCCGCCCGCTGTAGAAACAGACAGTCTGTATCGATTATCGGTTAGTTCGACAGATACGACGACGATCGCCAACCTTTCGTGGAAAGAGCTGTACACCGATCCGTATTTGCAAAAATTAATCCAGCAGGCGATCGACAACAATCTGGATTTGAAAACGGCTTATTCCAAAATCAAGCAATCGGAGGCTTATTTCGAGCAAAGTAGGTTAAATTTTTATCCGGACCTGAATGCCAATGCAAGTGTCAATGTCGGTGCGACGGCAAACAACAACAATAACAGCTCCAATACGGGCAATACGAAAATCAGAAACAGCGTGCACCAATATCAACTGGGACTTTCTTCTTCGTGGCAAGCAGATATTTGGGGACAGTTGAAAAATACGCGCGAGGCAAATCTTGCCGCTTTGTTAAGTTCGCAGACAAATGCCAAAGCCATCCAAAGCCGTTTGGTCGCGTCGGTAGCCAACCAATACTATATATTGATGGGCTACGATTGGCAACTCAAAATATTGAGAAAAACGCTCGACACCTGGAAACGGACGGTGGAGGTCATGAAAGTCTTGAAAAAAGGAGACGTCGTTACTGGCGCCGCGGTCGTACAATCTCAAGCAAGTCTGTATGCGGCGCAGGCGAGTATTCCCGATATCAAACGCCTTCGCAGAGAAACAGAAAACAATATCTGCAATCTGCTAAGCATCCCGTCCGATTCCATTCCAAGAGACAGCTTGAACGGCAGCTATCCAGTTCCCGTTATCAACGTTGGCATTCCGTCGCAGTTATTGTCCAATAGGCCGGACGTCGCCGTGGCTGAAGCAAGTTTCCGGCAGGCTTTTGCATTGACAAATGTTGCACGAACCAATTTTTATCCGCAGCTCAGCATCACGGCATCGGGTGGTTTGTCCAGAAATACATTGAAAAATTATTTTTCGGCAACATCTTTAGTCGGAAGCGTATTGGGCAATCTTACGCAACCAATATTCAACAAAGGTGTCAACAAAATGAACCTGACCGTCGCACAGGAACAGCAACAACAAGCGTACTACAACTACGAAAATACTTTATTGTCGGCGGGGCAGGAAGTTTCCAACGCAATGTTCCAATACTTGACGGCCGTCGCCAAACTGCAACCGCGTCAAAACCAGTTGGAAAACTTGAACAAATCTGTGGATTATACGCAAGAACTCGTTCGAAACGGTTTTGCTAACTACAGTGAGGTTTTGCTTGCGATGCAAAACTTATTGTCAGCGCAGCTTAATCAAGTCAACGATTATTTGCAAAAATATCAAGCGGTCAGTAATCTTTACGTGGCATTGGGCGGCGGGTGGAAATAACTGTACTATCAGAAAAAGAACATATTTTTCTCTAATCGGAATTATCTTTGCGTCGTGAAGCGATTCATTTCCATATTGTTATTGGCAATCTACCTTTTAGGCACGACGGAATTGCACCAGTTGGTCAAGATTCCGGGTATGGTGGCGCATTATCAGCAATTTGAAAAAGATAACCCCGGTTTCGGCTTTGTCACTTTTTTGCGCGTACACTATATGTACCCATTGAATACATCGGATCAGGATTACGAACAGGACCGCCAGTTGCCATTTAAAAGTGTGGACAATTGTGGCATAACGATCAATCTCATCGTGCCGCAACCTTATTATTTTACCGCACCCCAAAAAATGTACGCGCTCGGTCGCGTTTACCCAATACATAAGGGAAACTTCTATGCCTATCAGCTCCCCGTTTCTATTTTCCAGCCTCCCAAAGCATAGTTGTATTTCATTTTAGACAAACGAACTGAGTTCTTTTTCACGAAAAAAGAAAACGGCTTTGTATTGACATCTGTATAAATTCAACTTAATGCTAAATAAGATTATTCGGTTTTCTTTACAAAACAAACTGATTGTAATGCTTATGGTATTGGGACTCATCGGCTACGGAAGCTATTCGTTGACCAAGCTTCCCATCGATGCCGTGCCCGATATTACCAACAATCAGGTAATGATTATTACAAGTTCTCCCAGTCTGAGCGCGCCGGATATGGAACGCTTTATCACGGTTCCGATTGAACAGGGAACCCGAAATGTTCCCGGAATTACGGAACAACGCAGCTTTTCCCGGTTTGGATTGAGCATCGTTACGCTTGTGTTCAACGAAAAAACGGACGTATATTGGGCGCGTCAGCAAGTTTCTGAAAGACTGAACGAAATCAAGGACGAAATTCCTGCCGGAATGGGAACACCGACGCTTGGTCCCGTTTCCAGCGGTTTAGGGGAAGTATACCAATATGTCGTTCGCCCGTTGCCCGGCTACGAAAAAAAATACGATCTCACTAAACTGCGCGAAATTCAGGATTGGGTCGTCCGTCGCCAACTTTTAGGAACGGAAGGCGTCGCGGACGTGAGCAGTTTTGGCGGTAATCTCAAGCAATATGAAGTCGCCATCAGCCCTGAAAAACTCAAATCCTACGGACTGACGATCGACGATGTTTTTCAGGCGCTCAACAACAATAACCAAAATGCCGGTGGCGCCTATATTGAAAAAGGTCCGCAAACGCTGTTTATACGAAGCGAAGGTCTGGTCGGTACGCTGGGCGATATTGGAAAAATCGTAGTAACCAAACATGACGGCGCGCCGATATTGGTGCGCGATATTGCCGACGTACATATTGGACATGCCATCCGTTACGGCGCGATGGTTTACAACGGCGAAACGGAAGTTGCCGGCGCGGTCGTCATGATGCTTAAAGGCGCCAACAGTAGCCAAGTTATCAAAAACATCAAGGAGAAAGTCGCCGCCATCCAAAAAACGTTACCCGAAGGCGTTAAAATCGACGCTTTTTTGGATCGCACCAAAATGGTCGACAACGCCATCGGAACCGTGGAGCGCAATTTGACGGAAGGGGCGTTGATTGTTGTATTGGTGCTGGTTTTGTTTTTGGGCAATCTGCGGGCGGGTTTGATTGTCGCGTCCGTCATTCCTTTGGCGATGCTTTTTGCATTGATATTGATGAATTTGTTTGGTGTAAGCGGCAATTTGATGAGTTTGGGAGCGCTGGATTTTGGGATGATCGTTGACGGTGCCGTCATCATTGTCGAAGCCGTTATGCACCATATTCGTCACAACAACCGCTATAAGGAAGCGATGAAACTTTCCGGCGCGCAGATGGACAAGGATGTCGGTACCGCATCCGAACGTATGATGCACAGCGCCGCGTTTGGACAGATGATCATTTTGATTGTTTATCTGCCGATACTTTCCCTGCAAGGCATTGAAGGTAAAATGTTCCGTCCGATGGCGCAGACCGTTGCATTTGCCATTATCGGCGCCTTTCTGTTGTCGTTGACTTATATTCCGGTGATGACTTCTTTGTTTTTAAGCAAAAAAATCACGCACAAAGCGTCTTTTTCCGACCGTATTGTCCAAAAAATCACAATTCAATATGAAAAAGCGCTCCAATATGTTTTGTGTCACGCCAAAATCGTGGTTGTCAGTTCCTTCGTCGTTTTCAGTATTGCGGTGTACGTATTGTCCACTTTGGGCGGAGAATTTATCCCGCAGCTTGAAGAAGGAGATTTTGCCGTAGACACCAGACTTTTAACGGGAACGTCCTTGACACGCACTGTCGACGTAACAGGAAAAGCCGCGGCACTTTTGAAAAATAAGTTTCAGGAAGTGGAACAAGTCGTCGTGAAAGTAGGCAGCGGCGAAATTCCAACCGATCCAATGCCGATGAACGCCGCAGACATGGTGATTATCCTCAAGCCTAAATCCGAATGGACAAATGCACACAGTTTTTCGGAATTGGCGGACAAAATGACCAAAGTGTTGGGCGATATTCCAGAAATTTCCACAGGATTTAGCTATCCGGTCCAGATGCGTTTCAATGAGCTGATGACAGGTTCCAAACAAGATGTGGTCTGCAAAATATTTGGCGACGACCTCGATTCTTTGTCGGCCTACAATAGCCAATTGATGTCCATTATCCGAACCTTGGACGGCGCAAAAGATCTCTACGAAGAAACCGTCACCGGTATTGGACAAATGGTCGTTTCGTATAATCGCGACGCTATTGCACGCTACGGTGCCAATATTGCGGACATCAACAGAACCTTACAAACGGCTTACGCAGGTGCATCGGCTGGGTTTGTATTTGAAAACGACAAACGTTTTGACCTTGTCGTGCGCATGAGCAGTCACCAAAAATCCGACATCAAGGAAATCGGAAATCTATTGGTGACATTGCCCAACGACGACCAAATTCCGTTGGCACAATTGGCCTCCGTACGTATTGAGGACGGCCCTTACCAAATCCAACGCGAAGACGCACGAAGAAGAATTACGGTGGGTTTCAACGTTCGCGGACGCGATGTCCAGAGCATTGTCAACGAACTACAAACCAAAGTGCAGCAAAAACTGAAATTGCCCACAGGATATTACGTCACTTACGGCGGTCAATATGAAAACCTGCAACACGCCACCAAACGTCTGACGATTGCCGTTCCGATTGCGTTGGCGCTGATTTTTCTGATGCTGTTTTTTGCATTTCAGAAAATTCGGTTAAGTGCCTTGATTTTTACGGCGATTCCGTTGTCGATCATCGGCGGCGTATTTGCATTGTGGTTGCGCGGCATGCCGTTCAGCATTTCTGCGGGAGTTGGTTTCGTGGCACTCTTTGGCGTTGCCGTATTGAACGGCATCGTGCTGATAGGGGAGATGACACGCCTACGCAAAGAAGAAGAAATGTCCGATATAAAAGAAGTAGTGATGAAGGCGACATCCACCAGGTTGCGTCCGGTATTGATGACAGCATTTGTCGCGTCGTTGGGATTTTTGCCGATGGCGCTCAGCAACGGTGCGGGCGCGGAAGTACAAAGACCATTGGCAACCGTGGTGATCGGCGGATTGGTAACGGCGACCATGCTCACGTTGTTCGTATTACCCGTTCTTTATTTGTCCGTGGAAATATTTATTCAAAAAAAATCACAGAAAAAGCAAATGAAAACATCGACCATAACAACTTTATTATTGTTCATCTGCCTATTTCCGTTGGCTTCCCAGGCGCAAAAGATAAGTTTGCCCGAAGCCTTGCAAATGGCGCATGCGCGAAATTTACAATTGAATACCAACAAGTTGCAGGAGCGCTACAGCGAACTGATGACCGGAACGGCTGCGCCTATTCCCAAAACGCAGATAACGGCAGATTTAGGTCAGGTCAATAGTTACGCTTTCGACAACAAAATTTCCGTCGGGCAGGCACTTCCATTTTTCTCCGTTTACAAAAAAGAGAAAAAAGTGCTGTTGGACGAATGGTACGCCAGCAAAATACAAACGCAACTGCAACAAGCGACGATCGACCGTTATGTACGGATGGCTTATCTGCAACTCCAATATCTGGATGCCAAAGACAAGTTTCTCATGAGAATGGATAGTTTGTACAGCAAAATGCAAAGCGTTGCGGCCATTCGGCACGCACAAGGCGAATCTACCATATTGGAAAAAGCAACTTTGGACAATGAAGTGGCGCAGATCCGTTTGCAGGAAAAAACGTTGGCTTCCGACAAAATTTCGGCCCAAGCGCAGTTGGCGGCATTGGTCAACCAAAATTTTTTGCCCGAACCTATCGATACGCTCAATGAACAAACCAATCTATTGGACACCGCCAATATTGCCACGCATCCGTATTTGCAATATTTGCGGCAGCAGCAAGTATTGGCGCAGGACATGACGGCCGCCGAAAAATCCAAACTGTCGCCCGATATTTTGTTGGTATACAGCAACCAGTCTTTTGTTGGCTGGCAAAGCGACATCGAACGCGCAGAAACCTACAACAACTGGAAAAAAAGATTCAATTCCGGTCAGGTCGGCGTGGCGGTTCCGCTGTTCAACAAAGCGCAGAAAAACAAAATCAAGGCTTCGCAAATAGGGGAGCAGATCGCCGCAGCCAACCTGGAAACGGCGCAGCAGCAGCTTTCTGTCGAGATGAAACGTGCGATGGAAAACTACAAGAAAAATCATGCAGCCGTTTTGTATTTCAAGTCCAGTGCACTTCCGCAAGCCAATATCATCGTTGAAAATGCAGAGAAACAATATCGCGCGGGCGAAATCAACTATCTCGATTGGGTTACTTTGATGCGCAACGCGTTACAGATTCAAAACCAATACATCGACCAACTCAACGATTTGCAAACAAGTGCGATACAATTGCAATACCTGCTTTTTTCTTCCCATTAAAGAAATTTCAATATGAAAAAATATTTTGTTTATATAGTGTTTTCCCTGTGTTTGTCAGGCTTAGGCTGCAAAGCCAAAAAACAAGCACCGGCAGAAAATGAATCTGCCACGGAACCGGACGTGGTTACGCTCAACGACGCACAGATTAAAAATTCCGGCATCGTCGTTGGTTATCCCGAAATGAAAAACATACAAGCGACAATACGTGTTTCGGGAACGGTCGACGTACCGCCGACCAATATGGTTTCCGTCAGTTTTCCGATGGGCGGCTATGTCAAATCCATTCATCTTTTGCCGGGAATGGAAGTCAAAAAAGGAGAAATCATCGCGACGATGGAAGATCAAAGTTATGTGCAGATGCAACAGGATTACTTGACTGCAAAAGCGCAACAGACTTACCTTGTCAACGACCTAAAACGTCAACAACTGTTGAGTGACGCCGACGCCGCCAGCAAAAAGAATTTTCAGTTGGTACAAAGTCAATACGAAACGCAAAACATATTGCTCCGTTCGCTGGAAGAAAAACTCAAAGTCATCCATATCGACGCACGCAAACTACGCGCCGACAATATCACTATCGACCGTCCTGTGTACGCGCCGATTACGGGTTACGTGACACAGGTCAATGTCAATATCGGCCAATACGTTACACCGTCCGAAGTGCTGTTCAGCCTTATCAATCCGGACGACATCCACGCTGCGATGACCGTTTTTGAAAAGGACCTGCCTACATTCAAGGCCGGAATGGAAGGTTACGTATTTACCAATAACGACACGGCGAAGCGTTATCCGGTCAAAGTTATATTGGTGACCAAAAACTTGGACAGCACCGGAAAAGGTTTGGTGCACTGCCATTTTGAAAAGGAAGATTTCCGGATTGCGCCGGGAACTTTTTTGAACGGCGTATTTGAACTTTCGGCGGCCAATATCGTGGCAGTTCCCGACGATGCAGTCGTTCGGTATTTTGGGAAAAACTATGTTTTTACGACGCAGGACGGCAAACAGTTCAAAATGGAAGAAGTCGCTATTGGCGATTCCAACGATGGATTTACAGCCTTGCTTCCCAAAAAAAATATCGACTGGAAACAAACCAAACTTGCGGTTGAGGGTGCTTACAGCTTGATAGGCGCACTGAAAAACAGAATGGAGGAAGATTAATCAATGGACAATGGAAAACGAACCTGAATCGAAAGTTATTTTGTAAAATTTTTCAATATAGTTTTTCCCATTGTCAATTGTCCACTGTCAACAGTCCATTAACTTTGTTGTCATGTTAGGTTTGTCCAATTTTTTTGAAACGTTCCGCATGTCCAACGTGGACCACGATGTCATTTTGATATTGGCGTCCATTGTTATTGGCTTAGTTATCGGAACGGAACGCGAATACCAAAACAAATCCGCAGGATTGCGCACGTTTGTATTGGTAAGTTTTGGCGCTTGCGTTTACACCATTCTTTCCAATAAAATCGGCGGATCCAATCCGGACAGGATTGCCGCCAATATCGTTACTGGTATTGGATTTCTGGGTGCGGGCGTTATCTTCAAGGACGAAAACAAAATCGGCGGCATCAACACAGCGACGACAATATGGGCGACCGCATCGTTGGGCATGAGCGTGGGCGCCGACCATATTTATCTGGCATTTTTCGGAACAGTTCTCGTGATATTGATTCTTCGTTTATTAAGTCTTTTTCAGGGTTTTATCGACAATCGCCACAAGATTTCTGAATATCGACTGGTGACCTCTTCCGAGGAAGAATACAAATATTGTCAGACCTTATTTGAAAATTTTCATCTTAAATCGACGCTTGTGCGGCAAGAATACAGCAACGGCATATTGACAAGTATGTGGCGGTTGACAGGCAGTGTCCAAAATCACCTGGCATTTACGAAAAAACTGCGCGACGATCCCAAAATAAAAGCATACCAGTTTTAAAACCACCAATATGAAAAAAGAAAAAGAAACCTTACAGCACGAAAACGAAATTTGGCTGGCCGATCCGGAAGTGCATGATTTTCCCGCAGCGCTGGATTATTTGGAACTGTTGTTTCCTACCGAAAAATGCCAACAGATCGTCGAAAAACTCAAACAGGCTAAAACGATCCAGAAAAAATCCAAAGATATTTTCCGTGCAAGCAGATTGCCATTGCTGCCCGAAAATAACCGACACGTAAAAACGAACCTTAAAAAAGTAAAATCCAATATTAAACTTTCGCCCATACTGTTGGTGCGCGGCAATACGGATTTGATTATTGCGGACGGTTATCATAGGCTGTGTTGCAGCTATTATTTGACGGAAGATTTGGAAGTGCCGTGCAGGCTGGTTTCCGTTGATTAAAATTTGCGGAAAAAAAACAATGCGAAAAATTCCTAAAATTGTGCGACTTCATTTTATCCTATAATGTTTTGCATTATGTTAAATAGCTTAGGTAAAAATTTATTTCTTTTTAAGAGCCTGTTTAAAAATAAAATGTAAAAAGAGTATGGGCATTGTTAAAAACGTATAACATGTTTTCTTTGAGGTACTTAAGCTTAAAGGCGATATGTATACGACAGATTTAACGGATGCCCAATGGAACAATATTAAGGGATATTTA
>Ga0154006_1000182_pt1 | contig 20822 bp, 16 predicted proteins | sample TSFL090MetaG_FD_104747 | JGI IMG/M metagenome (GOLD analysis project Ga0154006, IMG submission 104747) | Attine ant fungus gardens microbial communities from Florida, USA - TSFL090 MetaG | ecosystem: Host-associated > Fungi > Mycelium > Unclassified | place: USA: Florida, Wakulla State Forest...
TTTTCAGCGCAAGGCGCTGAAAACCACCCACTTGCATCTATTCTTTAAAGACCTCTCCGCCGAAGCGGGTCGCAAAGGTAGCCACTCCATCCCATACAGACAAAATAATCAAACACTTTTTTCTAAAAAAAATTAGAATTCATACGTAGCGCCCTCTTGCGCAATGTCCGTATTGGGGAAAACAGCGCGCGCTTCCCGTATAAATTCGTCCAAATATTCATATTGGCTACTGAAATGGCCAATCAGCAATCTTTTTGCATTTGCCTTAATGGCTATTTCGGCAGCCTGCTTGGACGTCGAATGGTAGCGTTCGTAGGCTTTTTCCCTACAATTATCCAGATACGTCGTTTCATGGTACAGCAGATCCACATCTTTTATATAAGGTAAGAAGGACTCAATATAACGCGTATCGGCGCAATAGGCATAGGATTGAGCTGGTGTATTGGGCTGTGTAACCGATGCATTATATATAATGTCACCATTTGGCATGACTATATCCTGTCCTTTTTGCAAAAGCTCATATTGGTCATAAGGAATATCGTACTTGCGCACCTGCTCTTCAATGATGGAGCGAGGCTGCTTTTTTTCCTTAAAAACAAAACCATGGCACTCTACTCGATGTTCCGTCAAAAAAGTAGCAACTTCAAATGTGTTCGTTTCCACCAATTTTCCATCAGAGAACGGCAACGCATGGAAATGCAGTGGAAAATGCAACGTCGTATTGGCTGCCTTGAAATGCAGCATCAAAATTTCTTCCAAGGCTGCGGGCGCATACAAATGAACATCGGCGGTATACCCCGTAAGGTTCATGGAATTAAGCAATCCCGGTACGCCCAAATAATGATCGCCATGCAAATGAGAAATAAAAATATGGGTCAGTTTACTCCTCTTTACATTATACTTGAGCATCTGCATCTGCGTGCCTTCCCCACAATCCACCATTACAGATTGACCGCCAATATGCAGTATCTGTGACGTAGGATGTCGACCATAAGCCGGCAAAGCAGAATTGATACCTAATGTCGTAAGTGATAACATAACTAATAAATCAAGATTAGGTGAAGCAACTGAATAAAGTTATTCCATATTGCATGATTTTGCTAATAAAATATTGTGTAATCCGCCATTGACGCAGCAAGATTATATTTCGCCCGTTTATTCTTCTTTATGAAAACAAAAAAAATTCTATATTGTTATCGAAATGCGTAAACTCTTTTTAAGAAATGAACGCTGGCTTGACCAGAAATTTTCTTTTTTAAAAAACACACTATCCTACCGATATGCCTAACTATAATTTTTTAAAAAACATATTGGCCGAAATTGAATCGTACAAACAAGAAAGAGGCGATTACCCCAACAGTACACAAGAATTTTCCTATTGGCTATACAGCAAGCTGTCTTTGGAAAACATAAGCGACGACGATGTCAAAAATTATGGGAGCCTCAATCTAGATTTCTTCGGCAGCAACGCCAAAATAGTCCTTTCTTTCCTTTTTACCACCATGCACCGCTTCAAACTCAATTACACAAAACTGGCGGTATTGGAAAACGGTCCACTAGAAACCTACGACGAAGTGGCTTTTTTGTTGGGATTGATGTTTAATGGACCGATGACGCATTCCCAATTGATCGACATGGAAATACAAAACAAACCGACAGGAACAGAAATCATCAAACGCCTGCTCCGCAAAAACGTAATAACACAAACGCCATCCCAAGAAGACAAACGCAGCAAGCTATTGAGAGTGACGCCATACGGAGAAGAACTGTATGAAATATACATACGAAAAGTGAAGGATATGACAGATTCCTTCTTTTCCTATTTATCCCCGAAAGAACTTATACAACTAGGAGAATTGGTGAAAAAACTTTACCTACCCCACCAATATATATTTGAAAGCGAAAAAAAGCTGAACTGGCAGGAAATACAGGAAAAGTACAACCTCAAAGAAATGCGGCAATTGCACACTCAAAACACCGAAAGCATAAAGATAGAAAACAACTAAGCTTTTAACAAATTCATTAGATATTACGCACAGGTATTGCAGTTCACCCATATGTTTTCCAATAGAAAAAAGTATTGGTTGAATGCTGTATTTTGAACAACGCAGCCAAACTTACGCTCATTAGTTTTTTGTATAAAAAAGATCTGCTCTTTCCATTACATTTGCCCGCAAAAATAGATATGTATGCGTAAGCAGTTTATTATTTTTTCGATCGTCAGTCCAATAGTATTGCTCCTATTGTGTCATTTTGACAACGGATTATGGTTTGAAATATTATTAGTCCTCGACCTCATTCTTATTGGACTAGGTATTTATGACATGATGCAAAAACACCATTCCATCATGCGCACGTTTCCTATATTGGGGCGTTTGCGCTACGTAATGGAAGCCGCTCGTCCTAAAATCTACCAATATTTCGTAGAGTCCGACACCGACGGAAAACCGATCAACCGTATCGACCGATCGACAATATACCAACGTGCCAAACTGGATCCTGACACGATGCCTTTCGGCACGCAGCTCGACGTGTATGCCGAAGGTTACGAATGGATCAGCTATTCGCTGGCTCCCACTGACTTTCACAAACTTGACCTCGATCCGCGCGTCATCGTCGGCAACAAAGATTGCCAACTCCCCTATTCAGCAAGTATCCTCAACGTTTCGGCAATGAGTTACGGTGCATTGAGCAACAATGCAATAGAAGCACTGAACGGCGGCGCCAAAATTGGCGGTTTTGCACACAATACGGGCGAGGGTGGCATCAGTAGTTTTCACCTGAAACATGGCGGCGATCTTATCTGGCAAATAGGAACCGGGTATTTTGGTTGCCGCGACGAGAAAGGTTTGTTCGCACCCGAACTATACAAGGAAAAAGCAGCGTATCCGGAAGTAAAAATGATCGAACTGAAACTTTCGCAAGGTGCAAAACCTGGTCACGGCGGTATTCTTCCCGCATCCAAAAACACAAAAGAAATCGCTGCGATCCGCCACGTCGTCCCGCACACAACTGTTGCATCTCCGCCTTATCACACGGCATTTAACAGTCCGCGTGAACTGATTCAGTTCATTGCAAAACTGCGCGAACTTTCTGGTGGCAAACCCGTTGGTTTTAAACTCTGTATTGGTAAAAAAAGTGAGTTTATCGCCATCTGCGAGGCCATGCGCGAGCTGGACACTTACCCTGATTTTATTACGGTTGACGGCGCAGAAGGCGGAACCGGCGCGGCACCGCAGGAGTTTTCCAACTACGTCGGCGTTCCGCTATTGGATGGATTGGCATTTGTCATCAATATGCTCAATGGTTTTGACATCAAAAAACATATTAAAGTATTCGCATCCGGCAAGGTCTTGACGGGTTTTCATATAGCTCGCGTGATTGCGCTGGGCGCCGATGGTTGCAATTCTGCGCGTGCCATGATGATGGCGCTCGGCTGCATTCAGGCATTGATGTGCAATACCAACAAATGCCCGACCGGTGTTGCCACGCAAGATCCAAACCTTACGGTTGGACTGGATGTGGCGGACAAAAAACAACGCGTTGCAAATTACCACAACCAAACTGTCAAAAGTTTTATGGAATTGATAGGCGCGGGTGGTTTGCGCAACTATAAAGAAGTCAATAGGCATCATATTTACCGCCGCGTATTTATGAACGAAATGCGCTCGTTTGAGGATATCTATCCGTCGATGAACGTCGGCGCACTTATTGACGGCAAAGGTTTGTATCCAGAACGTTACAAACAAGATATGGCGGAAGCAACACCTGACCACTGGTAATTTTATATTGGAACGATTTATAAGAGAGCGGATTTTTTCGAAGAATAACTTCTTATTTTTGAAAAAATCCGCTCTTGTTTTATGAAAAAATATCTTCTTTCCATAGCATTGCTTTCTTTTTTGTGCACGGCAAACGCGCAAGACGCAAAAGAGTTGCCGCTCATCCCCTATCCGCAAAACGTTCATATTGGAAAGGAGCATTTTGTATTGGAAAAAAACTCGGCCATCCAATATAAAAATGGTTTTTCCGAAAATACAGCCGATTTTTTACGTTCTTTAAAAACAAAATATGGCATTCGGTCCAATACTACCAATCGAAAAATTCTCCTTTATCAAAAAGACGCGCAACTCGCGCAAGAAGCTTACCAGCTGCACATTTCGAAAGACAGCATCGTCGTAAAATCGAGTTCCGAAGCGGGCGCATTTTACGCGAACCAAACGCTGCAACAACTATTGTTTTTTTATAGTCAGGACGCACAAATTTCGATTCCTACTTTGGATATTGAGGATCAACCTCAATATGCTTGGCGTGGCTTTATGCTGGACGTAGCTCGGCATTTTTTCACGATCGACTATCTGAAAAAAACGATTGACCGCATGTCTTCCTACAAAGCCAACAAACTGCATCTGCATCTTTCGGACGACCAAGGTTGGCGTATTGAAATCAAGCAATATCCTTTGCTGACAAAGGTTGGCGCATGGCGCAGTTTCGACAAAAACGATTCTACTTGCATGGAAAATGCCAAAGAAAATCCTGATTTCAATATTGATCCGAGATTTATCAAAACCGTCAACGGCAAAAAAGTGTACGGAGGCTATTACACGCAACAACAGGTCAAGGAACTCGTCGCCTACGCCGCGAAGAAACATATTGAAATTATTCCCGAAATCGATATGCCCGGCCATTTCAACGCGGCAATACGGGCTTATCCATTCTTGACGGGAACGAGCAAAGCAGGCTGGGGAACGTTGTTTACCGTTCCAATCAATCCTTGTCAGGAAAACGTTTACGCATTTACGCAAAATGTATTGAAAGAAATTTTCGCGTTGTTCCCGAGCAAATACATTCATATTGGCGCGGACGAAGTGGAAAAAACGACGTGGCAAAACAATGCCAATTGCCAACAATTGATGAAAGACAGCAATATCGGTTCGGTCAATCATTTGCAAAGTTATTTCATTCACCGTATGCAAAAATTTGTCGAAGCCAACGGCAAAAAAATAATTACATGGGATGATGCGTTGGAAGGCGGCGTCAACGACAAAGTGACGATTATGTATTGGCGTACATGGGTGAAAGGTGCGCCAGCACAGGCTTTGAGAAACGGCAATCCACTTATTATGTCGCCGGGCGAACCACTATATTTTGATAATGCACCCGACAAAAACAGCATTTACAATGTTTATCACAAACAGTTCACGACCTACGGTATTGACCGTCCAGATTTGCTATTGGGCGGACAAGCCAATGTTTGGACAGAACACGTTCCGTCCGAAGCAAGAGTCGATTATTTGGTTTATCCGCGCTATCTAGCATTGATGGAAAATCTTTGGACAAACAAAGTCGGTTTGTACGATGACTTTTTGCATAGGCTGGATATGCACTATACATTATTGGAACACATGGGAATCCAATACCGGCTGCCCGATTTAACGGGATTTTTACAGGAAAATGTATTTATCGACACGACGAGTTTGCAAGTACAATTACCACAAAAAACGTTGAAAATACACTATACATTAGACGGAACATTGCCTACTTTACAATCACCGTTATTAAGCAAAAAATTGCCGATCAACAAAAACGAAACAATCAAACTCGCAGCGTTTACCAATACTGGACAGCGTGGCGAAATCTACTTATTGCACTATAAGAAAACGACCTATCAAAACAACGTTCAGACTTTTCAAATAAAAAATGGTCTCAACGTCCAATACTATAAAGGCTTTTTCAAATCAACTTCAGCGATTAAAGCGACTGCGGATTCTAGTTTTATAGCGTCGTCTTTTATAGTACCTGCATCGGTCAACGCGCCGTCATTTGCGTTAGACTATAAAGGCTATATTGATGTTCCCGAAACAGGAATTTATTCGTTTTACTTGACTTGTGACGACGGCGGCATTTTGAAAATCGGCGACGAAATGGTTGTGGACAATGACGGTTTGCATTCCGCTCAGGAAAGAAATGGGCAAGCAGCATTATTAAAAGGTTTGCATCCTATACTATTAAGATTTGTCGAAGGCGGCGGCGGTTTTACCTTAAAACTACAATATAGTTTTAATGATTCACCAATACAGGATATTCCGGAAAGTTGGCTGAAACGATAGAAAATGATGAATGATGAGTTTTTTCGCATTTAGCCCGCGGATTTATCCGTGGGAAGAAATGTATAGGTAAAAATTCAAACCGTTTCAACGGTTTTTATATTTAGGCAAATGGTTAAAACCATTGTATAAAACGTTCCCCATCCAACCCGTAAAGAATCTATGGGCTAAGAAAATAGCCATCGAAATTCGATGGCTATTTTCTTTCCCAAACCTGAAAACTATACGGATCCGAATTTTTCTCGTCTGCCGGAAAATCCTGACTGGATGTTAGTTTCCATTTTTTAATATCTATTTCCGGGAAAAAAGTATCGCCGTTTTCAATCGTTTTATGAACACGCGTCACCAATAGTTTGTCCGCTTTGTCTATTGTTTGCGCATAGATCTGACCGCCGCCAATAACCATCAAAACGTTATAGTCCTTTTCCTTTGCGACGAACTGTGCATCGGCAAAAGAAGCAACCGTAACCATTCCGTCGGCTTTATAGTCCGCATTGTGCGTCAATACAAGATTCAGTCTTCCCGGCAACGGTTTGCCACCAAAAGAATCAAATGTTTTGCGTCCCATGTAAACGGGCAAAGCCCAAGTCTGGTTTTTAAAATATTTCAAGTCGGCAGGCAAACGCCAAGGCATTTCGCCGTCTTTGGCAATTACATTGTTTTCCGAAACGGCAGCGATCAATACAATCTGCATACAAAAAAAGCTTATAGTTTAAACAAATAAATTTTCCGCAACGGCTACACTTTCCGGTTTTCCGACATCGACCAATTTGCCGCCAGAATGATCAAAACCCTTGATTTTGCAGTCGTGCGCAAGATCCAGATACGTATCTATAATAGAAAATTTCCCCGATTGTTTGATTAAAGGAAAAATAATATCACTGATTACATGAACGCCGCTAAAAGCACGCGGAATATAGTTTTTAGCATTGCGTGCAATTTTTGTTTCGCCCGTATTGTTGTTTTTCCAGCCGACAAGTTCGTCCTGGTCATTAAACAAAAGATTGCGGGACGTCGAGCGTTCCGTCGTTGCCAACGTTGCAATCGCACGACTATAATTGTGCGCCTCAATCATTTTACGCAAATTCAAATCCGTCAATATATCCACGTTCACCACCACAAATGCACTATCGCCTTTCAGCAAGTCGGCCGCTTTTTTCAGCCCGCCGCCCGTTTCCAATACATGTCTCGTTTCATCCGAAAACACAATATGACTTCCCCAACCGTTGTTTTGCGCAACCGCATCTCTGATCTGTTCGGGAAAATGATGAATATTGACGATGACTTCCGTAATGCCGTGTTGCTGCAAATATTCCACATTGCGCTGTAACAGCGTTTTGCCATTGACCATTGCCAAAGCTTTGGGATGTAGATCTGTCCAAGGTTTCAGGCGAGTACCCATACCCGCCGCCAATATCATTGCACGCACGTTTTTTAAATTATAAATTATGAATTATTTCATGAATTATGCATTACAAGCGACGAGTCAAACATTCATAACTCGTCACTCATAATTCATGATTGCTATTTCGCCCAGTTTTCGCGATTGGTATGTACAGCCTGCACTTTCAGGTTGTATTTGTTACGCAAATGCCTAGCCATTTGTTCCGCTGCGTACACGCTCCTGTGTTGTCCGCCCGTGCATCCAAAATTGATCTGCAAATGCTCAAACCCACGTCCCAGATAGTTTTCGACGGAAATATCCACCAAGTCAAAAACACTATTGAGGAACACGTGCATCTTCGTTTTTTGTTCGAGAAAATCCTGTACAGGTTTGTCCATTCCGCACAGTTTTTTATAGTCGTCAAAACGTCCCGGATTCAATATGCCGCGGCAGTCAAACACAAACCCGCCACCGTTGGTACTTTCGTCCTTAGGAATTCCTTTTTTATAGGAAAAGCTATTGACCTCAACCGTCAAAGGCGTTTCATCCGTAGCTTTTATCGTTTCAAATTGCGCGATCACTTCATCCGAAACAATCAAGCGTAACATTCTGTCAAATTCCGGCAAGTCAATACCCATCAAACGGTTTTCCACAAACCATTTCAGGTTGCGCAACGCCAAAGGAATGCTCGACAAAAACTGTGCTTTTCGTTCAAACAAACCGCGGAAACCATACGCACCCAATACTTGCAGCAAACGTATCAATACAAATCCTTTGTATTGGTTGATGAACAAAGATTTGTCTAGTTCGGGTTTATATTGGACAATTGCGTCGATATAGTCGTTCAGCAATTTTTCTTTCCATTCGTCGCTGAGCTGCGCGCGCGCCTGCCACAGCAAAGACGCGGCATCGTATTGCATCGCGCCTTTCATCCCGCCTTGATAGTCGATAAAATAAACATTGTCGTTCTCGACTATAATATTGCGGCTCTGAAAATCGCGGAACATGAAAAATTTCAATCGGCTCTGACGCAGATAAACCGCCAAAGCCTCAAAATCATTAAGCAAAGCCTGTTTGTCATAAGGCCGTTCCAACGAATCCAAAAAATAATATTTGAAATACAACAAGTCGCTCAATATCGCTTCTTTTCCAAATTCGCTAGCCGTCAAACACAAACCATAGTCCAGCCCATCGTCGCCTTCCATTTGAAAACGCGCCAGTTCCTGCAGACTTTTTTTGTATAGTGCGTACACTTCGTCGCAATGTCCTTTGGATTCCAGTTCGTCCAATAGCAAACGATTTCCCAAGTCTTCCTGAATGTACAACATCTTGGTTTCGTCCAATATATGCACGGTCGGAACGGGCAGGTTTTTGCTTTTGAAATGCCGGCTAAAACCAATAAAAGTTTCGTTTTCGACTATATTTTTATTAAAAGTAGCGATGTACGTTTTGCCGCCGTCGTAGATGCGGTAATAAATACGCGCACTTCCGCTCTGCGGCAACTTCTCAATACGGTCAGCGCTTTTGGAAGCCAACTTTTGGTAAAGTTGTTCTATCTGTTCTGTAATATCCATTAATGAGCCCAATATGTTTGTGGTGAACAATGCTTTAAAACAAGAAAAGAAATAGCCGTAAAAATAACCCAAATATTTAATTTTCTTTGCATGTAAATCAAAAAGCACATGGCAAGCGAAAATACACATACAAACGCCTTGATCCACGAGACGAGTCCTTATCTTTTGCAACATGCCCACAATCCCGTCGAATGGCATCCGTGGGGCAAGGAAGCGATCGAAAAAGCACGGCGCGAAAACAAACCGATATTGGTCAGTATTGGCTATGCGGCCTGTCACTGGTGCCATGTGATGGCACACGAAAGTTTTGAAAATGACGAAACCGCTGCGCTGATGAACGACTGGTTTGTCAATATAAAAATCGACCGCGAGGAACGTCCCGACCTCGACCAGATCTACATGGACGCGGTGCAGGCGATGAACAACGGGCAAGGCGGTTGGCCGCTCAACGTTTTCCTGACACCCGAACTCAAACCGTTTTACGGCGGCACGTATTTTCCGCCCGTCAATAGTTACGGCAGATTGAGCTGGAAAAATCTGTTGGCAACGATACACGACGCGTACGTAAACAAACCCGACACGGTGGAATTGCAGGCGAGCAATCTCATGCAGCACCTGCATACGGCAAATGCCATCGGAACGCCAAGATCCAATCCTGGCTTGGTTTCCAACGAACATTTGCAGCAAGTTGAAAAAGAATTGCTGACGATTTTCGATGCGGAAAACGGCGGTTTTTCGCTCGCACCAAAATTTCCGCAAACCTTCGCGATCCAATATCTTTTGCGTCAATACTACTATACCAAAGATCAGGAAGCGCTGCACGCGGCGACTTTTTCTTTGGACAAAATGATCGCCGGCGGTATCTACGATCAGCTTGCCGGCGGATTTGCGCGTTATAGTACGGACAAATATTGGCAGGCACCACATTTTGAAAAAATGCTGTACGACAATGCGTTGCTGCTTTCCATATTGACGGAGGCTTACGGCGTGACCAGCAAAGACTTGTACGCCGATACCATTCGGCAAACGATCAGTTTTTTATTAAATGAAATGCTGCATCCAGACGGTGGTTTTTATAGTGCGATCGATGCGGACAGCGAAGGAAAAGAAGGAAAATTCTACACTTGGGCGCGCCAGGAAATCGAAACCGTATTGGGCAAAGACGCAATGATTTTTTGCAAGGTTTATGATGTTTGGGAAGACGGAAACTGGGAAAAAACCAACATACTGTGGATGCCGACCAAATTAGAAAAAATCGCGATCGAAAACAATTTTCCGCTGGACGAACTGAAAGCGACGTTGGCGGAAAGCCGCGCTAAACTTTTGCAGGTACGCAATATGCGCATTCGCCCGATGACGGACGACAAGGTGTTGCTGGGATGGAATGCCTTGACGATAAAAGCGCTTTGCGACGCGGGAAGAATTTTAAAAGAAGAATCCTATATCCATATTGCGGAACGGACGATGGAATTTCTCGAAAAAAATATGTTGTCCGCCGAAGGAATCTGGATGCATAGCTGGAAAAACAACCGCGCCAAAATCCCTGCTTTTTTGGATGATTATGGTGCCGTAATCCAAGCCTATATTGGTTTGCAGGAAGCGACGGGCAATCTCGACTATCTGAAAAAGGCCATGCAATATACCGAATACGTGATGCAGCATTTTTCGTCCCTGAGCACTTTGTTTTTCTATACGGCGAAGGAGCAGGAAGATATTGTTTTGCGTAAAAAAGACATCTACGACGGCGCGACGCCTTCCGGCAATTCGTTGATGGCGCGCAACCTTTACTATTTGTCCGTCATAGCCGACAAACCGGAATGGGCGGAAAAAGCAAAGGGAATGCTGCTCTCCGTCGGCGGCGGCATGGTCCACTACCCTATTTCTTTCGGCAACTGGGATTTGCTATTGCAGCAAATGGTGCACACCTACAAAGAAATTGCGATCGTCGGCGACAACTATAAAACGCTTTTAAAACAGACCAATAGTCTTTATTTTCCGGACGCGTTGCTTATGGCTTCCGAAAAAGACGGTGTTTTTCCGCTGTTGCAAAACCGCCACAAAGCCAACAAAACCTTGATCTACTTATGCAAAAATTATAGTTGCCAACAACCGGTGGAATCCGTGGAGGAATTGGAGCTGAACGGTTTATAAAAAATAGCCAATGAATAATTTTGAAGAATATTTAAGACAAGGCGAACCTAACAATTACAAATCTCAAAGTGTCGCCATCATCATCAAATTTTCAAATAACCAAATTAAACTTCTTTTCCCTCGACAATCCGCGTCACGATCATCGCGCTCGCGGTATCGCCCGTCACGTTCAATATCGTCGCAAAAGGATCGACCAAAGTCCCAATAGCCATGGCAATCGTCAAGGTTTCCGCAGGTAGATGATAGACGGAGATGAACAGGATTTCGCCTAAATAACCACCATTGGGAACGCCGCCCTCGACCACGCTGACGATAATCGTAATGAAAAAAGCAATTCCCAAGGTTTCCCAACCCGAAAAAGGCTGATGTAGCACGGCAAACACCGTTGCAATTTTGATAATGGAGGAGATGGCCGAGCCTTCTTTGTGCAATACGCCGCCAATCGGAACGATAAGGTTGCGGATATACGCAGGAATTCCCATTTTTTCCGCGGCTTGCAGGTTGACCGGAATGCTGGCAATACTGCTGCAAGTACCGACCGCAGTGACGGTGGGAACCATATTGTTTTTCCAATAGCGGCGCAATGTTTTGCGTCCGCCCCAAAAAAAAGCGTAAAGCGAAAAAAACACAATATAGTAGACAATGCCGACGCCGTGATAGACTGCCAAGGCTTTTCCGTAAATGCCAAACATCTGCGAACCGAGCACGCCGACCTGCGTCGCCATGTACGCACCCAAACCGAATGGCGCAATCTTCATGATCAGCTGTAAAAACTGCGTCATCACTTCCTGCCCAGAATTGAGGAATGCCTTGAAGGGCAAGGCTTTTTCGCCGGCTTTATTGACGGCAACACCAATCAGCGCCGAAAAAATCATCAACGCCAGCATATTGCCTTTGGACAATAAACTGTAAAAGTTTTCGACGGTCAACATTTTCGTGACTTGGTCGCCGATGGAAACGGGCGCTTGTGTTTCCACGTTTTGCAAACTATTAACGGGACTTTGTATAGGAAACAGTTGCACGCCGACAACGGTCAATATCGCTGCAATAACAATCGTGGCGACAAATACGCCAAACATGGCGCCCATCAGTTTGCCGACTTTTTTCTGGGAACGGTCAATATTGGCGATGCTCGTCGACACAGTAAAGAAAATCAACGGCACGACCGTAATGAAAAGTAGATTGAGGAAAATGTCTCCAATAGGTTTGACGACCAAAATCTTTTCCTTGAAAACCAGACCCAATATACAGCCGGCCAATAGTCCGGCCAGCAATATCAAGCTGTTTCCAAATCTTTTGAAAAAAATATTTTGGGTCATTTTCAACAATCAGCAATTTGGATTTATGATTTAAAATCTTCACAACCAGAACCGAAACTATACAGCCAACGATGAAAACTCTTTTTCGATTTTTTCGCAAAGTTGGGACGAGGTCATTTTTTCGGCTTGCTCGATCATTTTGTAAAAAGCCTTGTCGTTGCTGATGCCGTGTCCAATAACGACCGGTTTGTCAATACCCAAAATCGGCGTTCCGCCATAATTTTCGTAATGGAAACTCGCAAAAAATTCGTCTTTTTCGACTTTACGCGCCACGGCGATTTCGTAGATGGATTCTGCCATTTTCAATATAACATTTCCCGTAAAACCATCGCAAGTAATCACGTCCGCTTTGGCTTTGAAAAAATCGCGCCCTTCAACGTTGCCGACAAAATCAATATGACTGTTTTCCTTCAGCAATGGATACGCCGCCTGCGCTAATATATTGCCTTTTCCCTCCTCTTCGCCGACGTTGAGCAGACCGACGGTAGGTTTTTGGATGTTCAATATGTGTTGTGCATAAAGACTTCCCAACAGCGCAAACTGGCTCAGGTGTTCCGGTTTGCAGTCAGAATTCAGCCCAACGTCCAACAAAAGTCCGGTGCTTCCGTCCAATCTTGGAACAAAAGTCGGAATCGTCGGGCGCAATATGCCCGTGATTGTTTTTAACGTGTACATCGCGCCGACCATCATCGCGCCCGTACTTCCGGCGGAAGCAAAAGCGTCAATTTTTCCGGTAGACAGCAGATAAAACCCGACAGCGATGGAAGATTTTGGTTTTTCTTTCAGCGCCTTGGTAGGATGTTCGTTAAAACCGATGACGTCGGGAGCATGTACGATCTGGACGCGCGGATCGTCCGACAGGCCGTGTTCTTTCAGCAAAGGAGCAATTTCATCTTCCTTGCCAATACAAACGACTGCCTGCGGATCGACTTTATTTTCAAAATAAAGTTTCAACCCTTTGACAGCTTCCAAAGGCGCAAAATCGCCTCCCATCATATCTAATCCAATCTTTATCGACACTGTAAGAAATATTTGTGATTGCAATAAATGTCATGCAATGTAATGAAAATCATGGTTTTTCTGACGCTAATTATTTGTAAATTAAGCGGAAAGCAAAAAGCTTAACGACGAAAATGCACATCAGCAGCCTAAAATATATTGACGACCAATACAAACTACAAAAGGTATTGGTACATGTACCAACACCTTCAATATTTTGATGAGAACTTTACAATACTAAGCTTTCAGCGGTGCTTTTTCAGCAACAACCTGTCCTTTGTAGTACAATTTGCCTTCGACTACGTGCGCACGGTGACGAGGGTGGATTTCGCCAGTGGTGTGGTCTTTGCTCAATGTGACTACTTCAGCCTTATAATGCGTTCTTCTTTTTGCGCTTCTCTGTTGAGAGTGTCTGCGTTTAGGATGTGGCATAACTAATTATAATTTAAAATTTTTAATAATATTTATTCAACAAAACCCTTGTTCTAATCTTCGAGATCCTTGAACTTGTCCAAGCCTTTCCAAACCGAGTTGTCTTTTAGGGCCTGTTCGCTTGCTTCCTGGGCATCGCGCTCCATCTGTGCAAGTTTTGCCAATACATCGGGATTACACTGCGAACCACCCTGTTCGTCCTCACCGCAATAATGCTGGTTGGGAACGCTCAGGTTGATAAATTCGTATAACCAATCGGAAAGATGCAAATGACTTTCTGTACGGCTGATATAATATACGTCCGGATCTTCTTCGTTCCCGTTCATTTCGTCTGGTTCTTCCACCATTTTCACGACGATATTGAACTCGTCCCACAACTGCAACTCAAGTGGATTACCACATCTATCGCATTGGGACTCAACTGTTCCGGCAATATCAAATTTCAAAAGCATGAACCCATTTTGCCTGTCCAACGTCAACTTGACGTCGGCCTTGCAATTATGAAAATCCTGCTCACCGTAAGATTCAAAGAACTTGTCGTCTATCTGATATTCAAACGCATGAACGCCGGGCTTTAACCCTACAAACGCAATATCGTATGCTCTGCGGTTACTCATGGTCCAAATTTTAGGGTTGCAAAAGTAATCATTAATCGTGAATATAGAAAATTTAATATTCGAATTATGATTTTACCCAAAAAAAGCAAAAGTGAAAAATAAAAATACTCGTCACATTCCATTCACCGCTTACTACTTGGATTCCATCACGACGACCGGAATAATCATTTCTTCCAGGCTCACGCCGCCATGCTGAAACGTATCTTTGTAATAGTTCGCGTAGTAATTGAAATTATTCGGATAACACAAAAAACCATCCTCTTTTGCAAACACAAAACTGCTGTTGATATTGGGCGAAGGCAAACCCGCTTCCGCCGGATTGCGGAACGCAAATACTTCTTTTGGATTGTAGTTGAGATTTTTGCCGTGTTTGTAACGCAGGTTCGTGGTCGTTTGCTTGTCGCCGATCACGCGGTAAGGTGTCTGTACGCGAACACTTCCGTGGTCGGTCGCAATGACGATTTTGGCGTTCTTACCTTCCAGTTTGGACAGCGCCTGACGCAGCGCACTATTGGCAAACCAGCTTTTCGTAATACTACGATAACCGATTTCGTCCGCCGCCAATTCCTTCAATACTTCCATTTCGGTACGCGCATGGCTCAACATATCGACAAAATTGTAGACAACCACGTTCAAGTCATTGAGCATCAAGTTATTCATATTGTTCACCAACGCTTGGCCTTCCGCGTGGTTCAGGATTTTGTTGTAGCTCATTTTGACATCGCCAAGCCCTGTTCGTTTCAATTGGCTTTGGAGAAAATCTTCTTCAAACAAATTTTTCCCGCCTTCGTCGTCGTCGTTTTTCCATTTATCAGGAAACTTCTTTTGAATTTCGACCGGTAGCATTCCCGCAAAAATCGCGTTGCGGCTATATTGGGTACAGGTCGGCAACGTCGCGTAAAAAGTATCTTCCTGCACGAGACGGAACTGCTCCATGAACATCGGCTGTATTGTCTTCCACTGGTCGTAGCGCAGGTTGTCGATCAATATAAAAAATACGGGGCCTTCATTTTTTTTCAAAAGCGGGAACAGCTTATTTTTCAACAAAGTATGGCTCATGATGGGCACTTTTCCCTCCTTTCCGTACAGCCAATCCGTATAGTTGCGCATGATGTATTTGGCAAATTCCGTATTGGCTTCTTTCTTTTGCGACTGGAAAACTTCCATCATTTCGGGGCTATCGGATTTTTCCATTTCCAGTTCCCAATATTCGAGTTTGCGGTACACGTCCATCCACTCATTATAATCCAAACTTCCATTCAGCGCCATGAACAATTGTCCAAACTGTTGCTGGTAGGCCGCCGTCGTTTTTTCTGAAACCAACCGTTTGTTGTCCAGCAATTTTTTCAGCGAAAGCAATACCTGATTGGGATTAACGGGTTTGATCAAATAATCCGCAATCTGGCTACCGATCGCCTCGTCCATCAAGTTTTCCGTTTCGTTTTTCGTAATCAAAACAACGGGCAACGAACGATGGATTTCCTTGATCTGCGAAAGCGTTTCGAGCCCGCTCATTCCCGGCATCGACTCGTCCAATAGGACAATGTCGGGCGGCGCATCTTTCAGTTTTTCCAACGCATCAAAACCATTCGTGTACGTATCTACTTCATAGCCTTTCTGTTCCAAAAACATTTTTTGCGAACGAAGACTGTCGATTTCGTCATCAATCCAAACTATTTTACCTAAAGACATCTGCTATTTTTTAATGAGGACCCTACAAAGTACGCCAATCTGGACGATTTATGAATTATGAAGGATAAATTATGATTTTATTGGAAACTTACCGACTTGTCTTCTTCCGTCTTTCGGACATCTGACTTTCCAACTTTTCCTGTACGTTTGTAATACATTAAAATACAACTACCAATATGGCGGAGGGAAAGCAAAAGAAGAAAAAGGAAATCTTCCGAAAAATCATCAACGACCCGGTTCATGGTTTTATTACGATTGAAGACCCCAATATCTTTGCCATTATAGCCCACCCCTATTACCAACGGCTGCGGCGTATCCGTCAGATGGCGTTGGCGCCGCTCGTATATCCGGGTGCGGTGCATACCAGACTTTTACATTCGTTGGGCGCTTACCACCTCATGTGCCGCGCCATTGACGAACTGCGCGACAAAGAAACGGAAATCACGCCCGAAGAAGAATTTGCGGTAAAAGCCGCCATATTGCTGCACGATATTGGGCACGGCCCTTTTTCGCATGCGCTCGAACATTCCCTGATCAAAAACATCAGCCACGAGGAAATAAGCCTAAAAATCATGCAGGCGATCAACAAGGAAATGAAGGGAAAACTGGATTTGGCAATCCGTATTTTTGCGGACCAGTACGACAAACCGTTTTTGCACCAGCTCATCAGCGGGCAGGTGGACATGGATCGTTTGGATTACCTGTCGCGCGACACTTATTTTACCGGTGTGAGCGAAGGCGTCATCGGCTACGACCGCATCCTGCAAATGCTTACCGTCAAACACAAACGCCTCATGATCGAGGAAAAAGGCATTTACAGTATTGAAAAATTCCTGATTTCCAGAAGGCAGATGTATTGGCAGGTGTACATGCACAAAACCGTATTGGCCGCTGAAAAAATGCTCGTCAAAACTATGCAGCGAGCCAACGAACTGTATTCGAAAGGCGACAAAAACCTGGCGATCGGTTCCAACCTTGATTTTTTCCTGAATGGATATTCGGGCGAACTGAACGAAAAGGAACTTGAACTTTTCTGTCAGCTGGACGACAACGACATCATTTTTGCCGTCAAAAAATGGAGCCAGCATCCCGATCCTGTTTTGTCGCTATTGAGCAAAAACCTGCTGAACAGGAAGTTGCTGAAATGTATCATCCAAAGCAACCCGCTTGACGCAGAACTCGTACAGAAGAAAAAAGCGGAGCTGAAAGCCGCAACGGGGTTTTCGGACGAGATGCTCGACTATTTTGTATTTACCGGAAAAGCGACCAATACGATCTACAAACACACGGACGAAAGCATCCAGATTTTGTTCAAAAACGGAAAAATCAGGGACATTTCGGAAGTCGACAATCCGTTGATTTCGGACACGATTTCCGCTCCCGTCGAAAAATATTATATCTGCTACCCGAAGAATGGACAGTTGAGAATGGACAATTGACAGTGAAAGAATCCAAGACGGGAATCCTTTTTTCCCCATACCAATCCCATTGTCCACGGTCCATTGTCAATTGTCCATTAATTAAAGCCTATATTTGCCGTCCAACATACAAAAGGAAAAATTGACGTTTCCTACAAACTGATAAATACATGCAATTTACCGCAGAGCAAATAGCGCAGATGATCCAGGCTACGATTGAGGGCAATCCTCAGACAGTCGTGCATGGTTTCGGAAAAATAGAAGACGCTAAGGAAGGCGAACTCAGTTTTCTTTCCAATCCCAAATATGAAGCGTTTCTGTACACAACCGAAGCCTCTTTGGTCATCGTCAACGCCGACTTGGCACTCAAGCACCCCGTAAAAGCTACTTTGTTGCGTGTAAACGATGCTTACGCCGCTTTTGCCATATTGCTCAATGCTTATGCGCAGCTGCGCGTTTCGCATCTGAAAGGTATTGAAGACGGCGCCTTCATCCATTCCGATGCCCAAATTGGCGAAAACGTGTATATTGCCCGTTTTGCCTATATCAGCGCGGGAGCGGTCATCGGCGACAACGCTATTGTTTATCCCGGCGTATTTGTTGGAGAAAAAGCCAAAATCGGCAAAAACAGCGTGCTCAACGCCAATGTTTCCGTGTATCACGACTGTGTTATTGGCGACAACGCAATAGTCCATTCCGGCGCGGTGATCGGTTCGGATGGTTTTGGTTTTGCGCCAAATCCGGACGGCACTTTTGCAAAAATCCCGCAAATCGGCATTGTCCATATTGGCAACAATGTCGAAATCGGCGCCAATGCATGTATTGACCGTTCGACGATGGGCGCAACCGTCATTAAAGACGGAGCCAAAATAGACAACCTCGTACAAATAGCACACAACGTCGAAATCGGCGAAAACACAGCTTTGGCTGCACTTTCCGGCGTCAGCGGCAGTACAAAATTGGGCAAAAACGTCATCATGGGCGGACAATCCGGCACGGTAGGACATATTCATATTGCGGATTTTACCAAAGTCAACGCGCAAAGCGGCGTCACTAAAAGCATCACCAAACCGGGGACATCCGTAACAGGTTCGCCTGCTTACGATTATATTCCGATGATTAAGGCGCAAGCCGCAGCCAGAGATCTTCCTGAAATGGAAAAAAGACTGAAATCATTGGAAACCGAACTCGCCAAACTGAAAGAATCCCTTGCGCAGCAAGGTTAAATATTATACTTCATAAATTTTTCAAAATTTATATTGACAATGGAATTGAACTTTAATCCAGACAAACAACATACCATCGCATCCGAAATCGCATTGCAAGGAGTTGGTTTGCATACAGGTGCGCAGATCCACATCACGATCGCTCCTGCCGCAACCAACGAAGGCGTTCTGTTCAAAAGAACGGATTTGGAAGGTCAGCCGACCGTAAAGGCGGACTGCGAAAAAGTTGCCGACACGAGCCACAATACGACGATCCAGCAAGGCGAAGCGAAAGTCTCTACGATCGAACATCTATTGGCGGCGCTTACCGGTTGCGGCGTAGACAATGCGGTGGTAAGTCTGGATGGACCGGAAGTTCCCATATTGGACGGAAGTTCCCAACCCTTCGTCGACGCGATCAGCAAAGTCGGCGTAGTCGAACAAGACGCGGAAAAAATCTGGTTTGAAATCAAAGAACCGATTTCTTTCATGGACGAAGCTACCGGAACGACCATGACCGCAATACCGTGCGACCATTATTCCATCACATCTATGATCGATTTCAACAGTCCGGTATTGGGCAGCCAATATGCCGATCTGAACAATATTGCGGATTTTGCAAACGGGGTTTCCGATTGCAGAACCTTTACTTTTTTGCACGCGATCGAGCCTTTGCTGAAAAACAACCTTATCAAAGGGGGCGATTTGGACAACGCGGTCGTTGTCGTGGATCGTCCTGTTTCGGCAGAAACGGAAGGACATTTGCGTTCTTTGTTCAAAAACCGCGAAAGCGTTCAGATTCCGGAAAAAGGTTATCTCAACAATAGCGAACTCCGTTATCCGAACGAACCGGCACGCCACAAACTATTAGATATTGTCGGCGACTTGACGCTTGTTGGTTCGGCTTTTAAAGCAAAAATAATCGCCAGCAAACCGGGACACAAAAGCAATGTCGCATTTGCAAAACTGATTAAGCAATACATCAAGAAAGCCAAACAAAATCAAGGCATTCCGGTCTATGACAGCTCAATAGCGCCAGTGTACGACTACGCGGCTATCGAAAAAACATTGCCGCACCGCTACCCTTTTTTATTGGTGGACAAAATCATCGAGTTGTCCGAAAAACATATCGTAGGCGTGAAAAACGTCACATTCAACGAACCATTTTTTGAAGGCCATTTTCCCGGAAACCCAATCATGCCGGGCGTTTTGCAGATCGAAGCGTTGGCACAGACAGGCGGCGTATTGTGTATCAACTCGATGAATGACGGCGCGCAATACGATACTTATTTCCTTAAAATAGACAACTGCAAATTCAAACAGATGATCCGTCCGGGCGACACTTTGCTTCTCAAAATGGAACTGAGCGCACCAATACGACGCGGTATCTGCGAAATGCACGGAACGGTTTACGTCAACGGAAAACTGGCGACTGAAGCCGACCTCGTAGCGCAGATTGTCAAAAGAAAGCAAGATTAATGGGATTTGAGGCAATTAATGTTTAGACATTAATTTTTTCTTACCATTTCATTCTATCTTTGCGGTGGATATGCAGACAGAACGAATATTGAACAGCAATTACGGTGTCCATTCCATTGACGGGATGGACCTGCTTTATAAACAGGAGCGTCAGATGCAGGACACTGTGGACGTTTCTATTTATAGGTACAATGCCAGCGATATTGCGGAAAATCGTCCTGACCTCGGCACGATCAACTACTACAACAGCAGTGCGCCGTCACGACAAAACAAGTCCTTGAGCTTGAAATTTTGCCTGTATGGCAATTGCTATTGCCCGCAGGACTGTGCGAATTGTGTCATCAAGGAAGAATACAAAACCATCGACCTTTTTGAGTTTAGGTTCAATCCTTTTTTTTTGAAAAAAATGGTGCCAAACGCTTCCGAACTTTCCAAAAGGGAAAAA
>Ga0154006_1000183_pt1 | contig 20819 bp, 24 predicted proteins | sample TSFL090MetaG_FD_104747 | JGI IMG/M metagenome (GOLD analysis project Ga0154006, IMG submission 104747) | Attine ant fungus gardens microbial communities from Florida, USA - TSFL090 MetaG | ecosystem: Host-associated > Fungi > Mycelium > Unclassified | place: USA: Florida, Wakulla State Forest...
CACACCTTGTGAATATGCCGCAACCATCCCCGTCTCATCGTTAACAGTCCAGGCATAGACGCCCTTCCGCAGTTCATTCAAACTTTCAACCTGCTCACGTGTTAAAAACGAATACTCCATTGTATAGAAATCTGCATTTGTCACCGGATTGCCCACAAAATCACCCGGTAAAATCATACCAACCGGCAACTTAGGGTCCAACTTTTTGAGACGTTGCACAACTGAATAATTCAAACTATGCATTTCCCAACCATTTTGATCCATCACCGTTTTAAATTGCTTCAAAAATGAATCTGCCAAATCCGGCGCTGTTTGTCGCTCAGTCTTAATTTCGACGAGCAACTTCACATGCGCCTGCTCAGCCGCCTTTGCATAAGCCGCAAAACTTGGAATTTTAGCTGTATGGCCATTCTCATAAACTGTCAACGCCGTAGCTTGTTGTAGCGTTAAGTCTGAAATTGACTTGTTCGACGCCCCTTTTGTTAAGGTCGTTAAGTTTGGATCGTGCATCAAGACCCATTTACCATCCTTAGTTTGCCGAATATCCATTTCAACATAGTCTGGATGTGCCTTCGCCACTGTATCTTGCAATGCCGGAATCGTGTTTTGCACCCCATTACCGCCATCAACACCACGGTGCGAAATGATTTTCATATGTCGATTAGCCGTGTTGACCACAAACCAAAACGATGGCGTCGCACCTTGCACAATCAAATTCAAAATCAAAAACGCCCCAACCCAACGTTTTGACCGCTTCGATTTGCTGACAAAATCAGTTAGCTCTACTACCTGATAATCACGCGTCATCAGGCCCAGGACAAATTGCAGACCCACAATGCTGAATAAGATGTCACTTAGTGTTGCCAAAATGAACGTCAGTACCGCACCTAGCGCACTTGCATCAAGGTTACCCAGTTGATCGATACCGAGTTGCAACAGGTACGTCACGCCAAATGCAAGTAACGTCATCGCGCCAATTAGTAGCGAGCCAAAGAATAACTTGAACATCAAACGCCAACCGGCCCGACCAGCCGTTTTTTGCCAGCTATTACGTAGCGCCGTTTTGCCCGATTGCTGATGCAGAACCAGTTCCGGCAACACATAGAAGAAACGAATTGCCAAAAATAAGGCGCCCACAAACAATATTGCCAATGTGCCCCACATCCAGGTAGTCGCCATAATCGTTGGCCAGACAAATTCTGGAATTTTCACATCTGTCAGTAACGCCGAATGAAAGGTCAGCATCGGAAATGGCAGTGCTAACACCCCATACGCCACAATTAATGCACTACGACCGAATCCCATTCGTCGAATCTGGTAGCCAGCTTGTTTCATGGCGCTCAGTGCGGTAGGCTTTTGACCCGCATGAATCGCTGAAAAGCCCAGCACATAACTCACCAGTTGCCAGGCAAACACCGCCAACAGCACCACAATCGCCATAAGCAAAATCACCGTGAAGGCTGGATTTTGTAAAAGCATCTGTTTAAAATTCGACAATGATAAAAATGGTACATTATCCAGCCACTGTCCGACGTAGACCAGCCCCTTCAATATTGGAATTACCAGTGCCGCTATGACAATGGTGACAGCCAGGTAGACGCGACTAAATGCCCAACGCGATTGCCAAAATCGGCCCCATGTTAACTCCCAAAGTCGTTTCATAATTCTTTGCCCCGTTCGTTTTTTATTGAAGCTATTATAGCAAGATATGCCGTGTTTTCTGGGTGTTGCGGTTTAAACTGGGTTAAAAAAGAAGCATCGTAAATCCAAAGACTCACAATGCTTCTCGATTAAAACAAAACTTCAACTCATCAACTTTGCCGCAAGTTTTTTAAACGTATTCGCGCCTCGAACTGTCACTTGACCAAACTCAGGCGTTCGACTGATTTTTAAAATTGCACTCTTGTTACGTAACTCCGGGATGACACTGATGTAGATTACGCGGCCTTTTACAGCAATGTAATCACCTAGCCCGGCAAATTCGCTAAACGTTACGAAGATTCGATTGGCTTCTGCTGCAGAAACGGCAACAATGGTGTCATGACGGCCACCGTCATCTATACCCCACCACGTTGGCGCATCATCGACCGCGCTAATTACCTCCTCACGGGACATAACAAAGACTGGAATGTCAAAACCAAACGTTTTTGCTAACGTCGCTGTTATTTTATCCACAGACACCGCTACTTCATTCGCAGTAAAGATGACGTTGCCAGAATTCAGCATTGTGTTAACATCCGTCAAGCCAAGTGATTCAAACGCCAAACGCAAGTCGCTCATCGGCACTTTGTTTTTACCACCTACATTTATCGCACGTAACAGGGCTACGTACACTGCCATACTTCATCACCTCGGTTTTTACATAGAATTATCCGTTCATTCTATCAAAGCAATCTTGCCTATATCAAAAAAGAAGCATCGTGAGCCCAAAGACTCACAACGCTTCCATAATTTCTTTTACTTGTTAAAGTATGCCTTCAACTCATCAACCTTGTCCAAACGCTCCCATGGCAAGTCCAATTCAGGACGACCGAAGTGACCGTATGCGGCAGTTGCTTCGTAACGAGGCTTGCGCAAGTCCAAATCCTCGATGATTCCGGCTGGACGCAACTCGAACAAGTCACGGATTGCGGCTACCAATTCGTCATCAGAAACCTTACCCGTACCGAACGTGTTGACGTTAACTGAAACCGGCTTTGCCACACCAATAGCGTAGGCAACTTGGATTTCAACCTTTTCGGCCAAACCAGCGGCAACGATGTTCTTGGCGATGTGACGCGTTGCGTAGGCAGCTGAACGGTCAACCTTGGTTGCGTCCTTACCTGGGTGCCAAAGATGCTTTTTATACCAACGCTCGTAGCCTAAGCTAACTGACTTTTGGATGACTTTACCTATTTCGAAGTCTTATTTTCAACCGTCCAACAAAGCCCATTTCAGGGGTTCTTGTTCGATTATTTATTTAATGCATCAAGCTATTTTTTCCGAAGTTCTTTTCTTTAACTCCCCCAATACCACCAGCATCCCCAAATCAGTTCAGGGATATCCGCATCAACTTTGATAAATACGATTCCACTCCGCCTGCAAGTCATCGTCCAATTCATTCAATAATTTCAAATGACGATGATGACTTCTAAGAACCTGGATCGATCGGAACGACAAATCAACTAAACCAACAAAGTTAATCGATAGCAAAGCTTTGGGAGTGAGACCGCCTCTTGCTAGTGCATCAGCAATGTCCAACGTTTCAAAGGCAGCCATAGAAGTTAGCAACATTTTTTGCAAATCCGGATTATCAGCATTAGCTAAAGGCATACTTTCCTTCCAACTTTTACCGTAATAAAAGTGCTTTTTAAACAACCAATATAACCGGACCAAAACTTCTGCGACAACAACAGGTATCGCCTGTGTAGTCAAGGCTCTGACATCCAGTCCTTGCTTGTACAACCACTCTGAAAGTTGGGCAACATCCATATCCTTACCATTAACGTCAAAACTTCCAAAATGCAATTCCTGTGTCAATGAATAGAATGGTCCTGGCAGCCCAGCTCCTCGACCTTTTGATCCGCTCGCTCCGGAAATATCAGACATCGTATGTCCAAACCAGTTGGTAACTGCGTTAATAACTTTTTCTACCCCATCAGCATTCGTGACATTAGCATTCTCAAAGCTATCTGTTGTCACTCGCAACAGGTTACCATCAGCATCGATAAACGTAGCTTTACCTGTTAATTGATCTAGCACACCAACAATCAAACCCAATATTCCAGAATCATGTGCCAAAGACATCAAGTGGTGATTAGACGGATTCATACCTTTAACAACACCATCGATTACATGGGCGTTGTTCGCCGCATCATACGACACCTTATGTGCATTCTCTAACCAACGAATAGCAGCGGATTTATTGTCGAAGTTTGGGGTTGGTCCTTGATGATCTCCCGCGGCGTACTCAAACTTCGCATAATTCTTAACTAGTGTTTCGTAGCCAGAATCGACCTTTTTACCAAGCCATCCTTGTCCGGGTGAATTCTTATTGCCATCCGTGATACTTCCTACCAAGAAAACATCTACTAGTCCCATAACGATACCAACAATTCCAGCAAACGCGTAATCGTATTTATCTAATGCGGATAGTTGATATTTCTCGGACAACATTCGATTAATACTATTAATCTCTAATTGACTCATACCAGCATAATACGGATTCGAAAGATCGATACCTTCTTTTTCAGCATATTCTCGCGCATTGATTAACGTGTCCGTGTAATCGCCCGATGCCTCAAAAATATTCAACGTCTTAATCGCCGCAGTTTGTCCAGCATTAACTGGCTCTGCTAATTCAGACATCAAATCATCAAACGAATCGCCGAATATAGACTTTTCGTTTTCTGGTAATAGGTCAACATTGTCAAGCATTGCTAAAATATCGTCCCCTTCGTCGAGCAACGTCGAAAACTCAGATTTCAGATTAGATGATGCTCCACGTAGCTCGTCCATCTTATCCTTTGAACTCGTTGCCTGATTATCGACAACCGCTAACAGCTCTGCTATCTCGGTTAAATCTGTGTTTGTCTTTTTCGAAACCATCACCACTACCTATCGTTATTCCGTGACTTTATTTAAAAATGAGCCAAACTTTTCCTTAACATTCGCTACAGTCGCAACCTTACCGTACTCAATTTGCGTCAAAACTGCTTGAAGTCTCTCAAGATCACGCGTTGACAAATTCTCATTAAGCTTGTTGTCTGGATATGCCGTCTTAATAAAGTTCGCAATCTTTTCGCCCGATGCTCGTGTCTTCAACAAATCATTTAACTTATCTTCGTTCAATTCAGCAGGTAATTCAGACAAAATTTGTTCTCGAGTTAAGTCCGTCGCACCAGTCTTAGCTAATTGCCCTGCCTTAGTCGTTTCACTAATTTGAATTAGCTTTGATTTGATTTTGTCATATTGCGTCGTAATCGCATCCTTATCCGCCATCAATGCATTCATTTCTTCTGTGAATCTGTTAATATCTGACATCAAAAATTGTTGGGCTCTGGTTAGTCGAAGAACGTGACTCTGCAAAAGCTCATTTCGAATGGCGTATTTTTCCTTACCGTTCGCTGAGGTTAGATACTGAATTCCTTTATACCCAGCGATACCTGCGGCTCCGATTCCAACTGCAGCAAGTGCCAATCCACCTGTACTCATAGTTGCAATAGCTAGTGATCCCAGACCATACGTACCAAAAGCACCAACTGCAGCACCGGTAGCTGCCAGCGCAGCTACAGAGGCGCCGGCACCAGCACCAAGTCCAGCTAACTGCTTAGCCAAGTCCTTAACTTGATCATCTTCTAGTCGTTCTTTGATTTGTCGATTGTTCAATTGTTGATTACGAACGAAGAACTCTGCTTGTTCTTTTGTCACAGAGAGAAGGTCCATCAATTGAGATAGGTCGGTATCATTCTCCCATGTTTCCAACCCCTCATCATCCTTCATCCCTAACAAATCATTGATTAATGATTGGAAAATAGTTTGCTGACTTCCTTCAGGAACCAACGCCTTTAAATTATCTACAGCAGTTGCCATATCTTCGGGATTATCATTATCGAATCGGTAATCTCTATACGCTTCTTCAAGCGAATCGCTAACTTCAAGTTGAGCCAATAAGCTGGCAATATTCAGCATTTCACGGTGCTCAATTTTTCCGTCCGCCTTCAGATAACGATAAACGACTTTCAAGTATGCAAGGACAGCATCTTCCCCAAGTTCTTCAAGGGTAACATCTTGTTCCGTAGACTTAACATCCTTAACGACAGAATTAAAATCGGCAAGCACTTCAGCGGTTAGCTCATACGCGACACCGGTTAAAGCAACTTCACTCGTATACTCCTTCAATTCGCCGTCTTCAGTGAATGATAGATGATACGTCTTTTTCTCTTTACCCTTTTCATTCACCACAACGGTTTGCTTGTATTCAATATCAGCGAAATTTTCCAAGTTAATGTGAATCACTTCAGCGAACGACTCTCGAACATATGCATCCGTACCGGTAAAGACAGTTCCTTCTTTACCATCATGAAATAGAGAAATGTCGATCAAGCCAATTACGTTTCCGGCTTCGATGCCTTGACCAATCACTTTTGCAGAGTTTAGCAATCTTTTTTTGTTCTTATCATTATTTTGTAGTTCTTGGGATGTATAAATACGTGCGTCATCATTTGGCGGCAATTGTTCTAGTGCTTCTTTAATATATGATTCTGAATTCATTAGTCTTAGTCTCCTGTACTTTTATATGCTCACTATATTATTATTCATTTCATTTTTCAAAAAATCTGATTTTCAATTCATTCTGTGATTCATAGGTCTAACACATAGCACTCATGACCACGCTTAACGAACTTACCTTTTGTTAATTTTAATGATTTAATTAAAAGAGGTTATATGCAAATAGTATATAAAATGCGTTTAAATGCTGTTCTTACAGCCTAAACGGTTCCAAAATAACATTGTTTAAGAAGGTAATAGTAATGGGATTTTTTGACTTCCTGGAAAGCGCAGCAACAAAAAGCCTAAACAACGCTGCTCGTAGCAACCCTGAAGAGTATAGAAACATGCTACGCCGATTGTCTGACAGAGACTTGCTTAGTCGCTGGCAGAAAGAAGCCTGGCATAACAATTCAGTGACCACATCAAGAAAGATGATTGAGGGAGAAATTCAGCAACGTGATAGACTCAGCAATGCGTTTTATAACATTTCTCAGTCAACAAGAATTGACGATAGGGCGCTAGTCAAAGCTTACAAGTCAAGTGGGTACCAAGCACTTCGTTCATTCTATCGAGCAGAAATGGATCACCGTGGCATTGACGAATCAACGGTAAGCAACGTTTCTAGTAAAGATGACGTTGCAGATTATCGTGTTATTCCGGCTGAACAAAAATCAGAGTACGTTTCTAATGAACCAACAGAAGAAGAACGTCAAGCCGCAGCTGCTGCCGTTCGTCGCCAAGTAGAACGAGAACAAGAAGAAAAAAGACGACAAGCCGCGCAACGAAAGCAAGACGAGTTAACACAAGTTCAAAACATTCAAAGGCAGCAATATCTTGATACGCTGTTACAACTAATTCGTGACAAGAATAGTAAAACTGCTCAAAAATATGACGATGAATTATTAGCATTTGAAGAAGGTACCAAAGAGTTTTCATCATTGATTGATACATTTGATAAGTATTTCGGTCTGACGTACGAAAAAGTGCTTGAAACGCTTCCATCTTCAACTGCTTACAGACAATATTTCGGATTATTATTTGGGGCATATATCGCAGATAAATATTCTAATATAAATGGATCTTCCAGCAATTCAACGCTCACTAATTTAGGAATTCATATCATGAGCGCTATCGATTCCATTACATTTGACCACAGCGATGAAGAACTAGATCAAAATCCAGAATTGTTATCAGAGTCTCTCCGACTTATGTCACTTTATGTTCTGTCTCAAAATTTAGTGCAATCAGACAATGGGTTGCCTGGATCTCTACCTTCAGCAGAATGGGGCAATATATATTCAACCACAATTAAGGAAGTGCAGCTCGAAGCCAACGATGATGTAGAAAAAGAACTAAAAAATTCAGATGAAAAACAGAAACAGCTTTTGAAATCAAGCGGACTGTTAGAATCTTACGTTCAAGGTAAAACCGTTTTTTACCTTAATAATTTAGCCATCAATGACACAATTGAAAGAAATAGTCCAACACACAGCGATGAATATGCACGTATTCTTGCCATTGCAGGAATACGTATTACTCAATTACTAAGTGACGATGATACTAGCGGTCTAAAGACCTTAGTCAAGGAAGTCAAAAAGAATAAAGGACTTACTAGGGAAGAAAAGAAGAACTTAATTAGCGGAATCGACGCGGCCATTGCACTTTGGAAGTCTACTAACTAAAAGAATAAAAATATAAAGCCTAAGAATATGGAATCCATACTCTTAGGCTTTTACATTGTCTCAATATCAATTGACTTTCGTCGTTATCTCCCTAAACACCTGATAGAACGGTACAAGTTCAACAAGAACTTCAGATGCTCGGGCTTCCGCGTCATCATCCATCCAATCAATCTGCAAGTTTTTAACTATTCGCGAAGCCTTCTTATCATCCAAACGCATCCAGTCTAACGGACCCAATTGACTTTCAACTTCCGGCTTAAATTTTTCCACCTTGTCAAAGAAATCCTTATCATCGTCAATGTGGTATTCAATTTGCACATCGTTAGCCTTATTTAGCCCTTTACCTTTGCGCAAAGTAACACTTACACGTACACCCGACGTGCCAATCGAAATATCAAACCAGTGCTGGGCACGAGGCGTTTGCCAACTCCAAGGCGCATCGCTTCCTTGACCCACCAATGTTTCAAAAAACTGCAAGTTAGCGATCTTTGTCCCCGTGAGTTCTGATTTATCCACACCAGCTTGCTGTTTTGTCTGCTTAGTCCACTGATTTGGTTTAGCTTCAACCTGAAATAACGGAGCCGGATTTGAATCACCAATTTGAACAAGCTTCACTCTAACAAGAAAGAAGTTCATATCTTCATCCGTATGGTCATTCAGCCAATCAATAGCAGCTCGATGTTCTTCACGTACACTCTCTGTAATCCAAACCGCGGTCTTAACGTCATCCAGTCCCGCCGCATACGTAAGCATTTTACCTAAGTGCTCATGATTTGTTTGATTATATTGGTTCTCGATAACAACAGCATTTCCTTCATCGTCCCGAGCCTGAATATCCGCCCTGAAAGATCCAACACTTACTTCATGGGAAACATATTCAAGTTGTATTCCCAATGCGTCACCAAGTGTTTCAAGTCCTGTACTCGTTGTGACCCAACATACTGAACCATATCAATAGTCGTCTTCAAAGTTCCCATGTTTTATACCTCACTTTTTATCTTTAAGCATCAACTGTCATCAATCATCCGGTTATGCGGTGGCGACTTATTCATAGCTTGCCACCACTATCGGATATCAGGTGAAAACATCTGATACTTTAGAAACTTATCAGAGTCCACTAACCAGACACCATCACTAGCGGGTTGCGAACTTGACTTATACAGCACACCGCGTGAGCTCAAGCTGTAAATCACAGCGCCGTAGTCAGAATGATCATAGCCTGGAAAATTATTACGGATATTTGCAGTAACAATTACCGTCGGTTGAGCTACATTCAAGTACTTGATAATTCCGTACAGCAAGTTACGACGCGTAGCATTAAGCTTACGCCCGTTAATCTGACGCAATTCAGTTTCAGTCTTCCAATTTTGTTGTGTAGCAAGTGCCATGTTTTTCCTCTTTCTATTGTCTGTTACAACGCGTCTAACATTTGCGTTGCATGCTGTGATTGATTTACAAACTCAGTGTTTGTCGTGTGCAAATACGTCTCTTGGGTAATACGCAAGTTCGCATGCCCAAGGTGCTTACTGATAAACGCAATGCTTGCACCATGATCCATTTGATAGGTTGCCCAGGTATGGCGGAGCTTGTGAGCCGTGACTCGCTTTTCCTTTGGCACGTTGATAGCTGCAAGCTCACGGTTAAGCCAACGATTTATCATCGTGTTATTTGGAAATACACCATCAGGTCGTATAAACACATAATCAGTTCGTTGGCCCGATGCCATTTGAAGCGTACGTGTGTATGAACGCCATTGCTTCAAACGGTTTGCTAACCGTAGCGGAATTGATACGGTACGAATAGAGCTAGGCGTTTTAGGCGCTTTAATGCCGTCGCCGCTGTCTGAGTACGAGTGAGTAATGCTCATCGTTGGCTCCGGACCATCAATATCCAATGACTGCCACGTTAATGCAGTTATTTCTCCAGGGCGGGCACCCGATTGTAGCGATACTAGAATCCACGTATCATACAGCCCAGATCGGATGGTTAGTGGCTTTTGTTCCAGGTGCTTGATTAGCGCTTCGTAATCAGACGCCTCCAGAAACTTACTAACCTCTCGCTCTGCCTTCTTACCATCGATAGTAATCGAAACAACCGGATTGCGATCAACCACCCCTTCTGCGAGCATATCTTCATAAAAGCGGTGAAGCCGGTGCTTTAACTTGGTTTGACCGGCCTTACCAAAGCCTTCGTTAGCCCATCGCGTGAACATCGTTTGAATCGTTGTACGCGTAGCCTTCGCCACAAGCAAGTGTGGTCCAGAACGCTTTAACCGACCAATGTTTGCGCGATATGATTCACGCGTGGCACTGGCCAGCTTAGACTCAATAAAGGTCTTGTAGTGAATCTCAAACGCTTGCCAAATTGGTAACTTACCGTACTCAATCACCTGACGTGCATTAGTCTTCAAGGCAATTTCTTGCCTCCAAATCACTGCTTCTTCAACGGTATCAAACTGCTTGTAGTACCGCCGCTTCTTGCCGCTTTCAGTGTAACCATCAAACGCAACAGCCGGATAAACCACCCGGCCGCTCTTTAAAACTTTCCTGCTGATACCAGCTGGCATCTTCTTAGCCATTCTAGTCTCCTTTCTTACGTCACAGCGTAATAGCCGTTAACCCATAGTCTTCGTACCACTCGTGCGATTTTTGAGCGATATATTTATATAACTCACCCGAAGGTACACGCACCGTTGTACTATTTGGCAAAATGATGCGCGGAAAATCCGGGTCAAGCATCATGGCCGATAACGTGGGCTGACTAACACCCAATCGTTTGCCTCGCTTCTTGCTTAGTTAGTAACTCGAACGCCGCAGGCCCGAACAATTGCATGTGTTCAGCGTATGCCTCGATGTTACTTAGCAGGGAGGCCCCGCCGGGCGATCCAGCAAACGCTAGCAAGTCCTTAAAATTCATGTCAGTAAAATCCGCGTCCTTAAATTTCATGATTCATCCTTCTTCCTTGGTTAAAACAATGTCAAATTCAGCAGTTAAATGATTGTGTATGTTACCGTGCTCAATGGTCATACCCAATTTTTCACCGGCCGCGTGCTCAAACTCCGGCCAGAATCGTTGGTTGTTAACATACTTCGCTGAATATTTGTCCGTTTCCTTTAGCCACTCTACATATGCGTTGAAGAACACAGACCGAGCTGTCTTTTTTCCGTTATCACGATCAACGAACTTCTCTACGAACTCTTCAACAGGGGTCGTTGCTTTCTCCTCGCCAAACCAATTTTCACGCGTGGCCTTAACCGTTTCAGAGCGTACAAATGTCCCCAATCCACGATCTTTTAAGCAATTGAACATTTCAATAGCGTCCCATACTATGGCCCCCAGTTCTTGCTCCAACTTTTCAGAGAACTTATCATCCGCCTCGTCGGCTGACAATGGTTGTCCCCAATCAATTGGAACCAACCGGCGCTTATATCCAACAGTGTTTTCCAGTGATCCAAACGCCACAGAAGGCTTCGAGTTCATCGCTTGCGTTAGTAACGTTCGCGATTGCAGATTTACCGCTTCTTTGTTTTTGCGAGCAATATTAAGCGTGCTCCCTGGTGATGATAATTGCTTAACGATTTGCACTGGCCAAGCAGTCTTAGCATCAATTTCATCGTTGAAATCACCTAACACTAGGTCAGCATTGTTGCGTGTTAGCAACTTACTTAACCCAAATTCACCGGTCAATTGGGTGATCGCTGCATGCGAGACGACTCCATCCCCCATGGACTTAGCCATTTGTGTCAACAACGTTGATTTCCCGGTAAAACCTGGCGAGTAGAAGATCACCACAAACGGCGCGCCAATGCGTTGATAATGCCATCCCCACCATTCGAGAATCATCTCTCCGACGACCGGATCACCAGGCCAACGTGACGCAAACATGCTATCCAGAATTGGATGCTTGCCTGGTGCAATCACAACTGGATGAGTGTACAAGGTCATATGGCTTGGGTCATGCTCAACAAGTTCACGCTTTTCCCAGTCATAATCACCATTAATGAACGACGAATAGCGATTATCAGATGAAAAATCGTACTCTGGCGCTAAACGATCAATGATAGCGAGCACATCGCTTTCAACATTAGAACGCCACGACAGGTGCAGCAGCTTCACAATGATGACAGTGATTAATTCGTTTAGCTTACCGGCCGCTGGAACATAAGAATGCTCAACATTCGAATACATCACCATAGCCTTATCGGCATCTGGGCTACGAATCTTTTGCACGTTAATGAGTTGCAGTAACGTCGTGGCAAAACTGGTTGCGTCCACGTCGAAATCACCATTAGCACTCGGTGTTACTCCGAACATAACTCGAAGCGCTCCAATCATTTCTGATTCAACCTTTGCCGTGACATCCCGGTGCTTAACCCCATCCTTAAGCCCTACGTCTTCTCCGAAGAGATGCGTAAACAACTCACCATACTTTTCACGCGCTGCTTTCAATGCACCAGCTGAATTCGGGTCGTTAATCAACGCCTCCATTTCATCAGAAATCTTCGGAACACCCGTCACAGAATGGACGTCAATTAGCGCTTCCATCAATAGGCGGTTTTTTAATGTAAAGCGCGTCTTACGCACATCTTGATGCTTAGACTTAGCCATTAATCTCTACCCCATCATCGAACAATCCATTCACGTCAAAAGGCGTTGGGGTAGAAATACGAGAGTCAATCTTTGGTGCTTCATCAATAGATTCGACATCTAGATAATGCTTACCTGTCTTAGACGTGTAGTGGTACGCTGTTACAACTGCACCATCAAGATCAATCAACGACCAATCTTCAACACCACGATTTGCAGCATAAGCACCCAGCATTGCACTGACACGTTCTAACTGTTCATCTTCCTGATTGAAATTAGAATCCTTATAGTAAAACTTAGGGGTAGTTGTCATGTACCCGCCACTTACTTCTTGGGCGGTCACTTCAATATACCCATTACCCAATTCGCCCGTTTGAGAATCTTCAAATTGGTCAGCCGTTGGGGCACTAAGCTTGAATTGATAATTTCCAACTTGAAGTGGTACCTTGGCCTTTGCGGCCTCATGCTTCTTGAAAAGAACGTTTGTCTTATTGCTTTGAATTGCCATTGTTTTTATCCTCCGATAATTTGTGTATGAAGAGCGCTTTGCCCTTCGAACGCTTTTGTAATTTCAAATGTTGCTTTAGCTGAATCCAAAGCTGCAAATGCAACTGATTCAGCCTTATCTACGTCAGATTGCGGTATCTCGAAAATCGCCATATCACGAATCATGTCAACTGGTATCCAGCTTGGCCTTTGTTCGAATACACCAACCATAAACGCCTTCATGAAAGCTGCCACACCCGATTGAGCTGGCAATGCCGCCTTTTGAGACTCGGTCAGGCCTACATTTAAATGCCGTTCAAACCGATCCACCACAAAGGGATACCGGGACTTTGTAACGTCAGTCATAAACCCCGCTAATTCCGGAAACATACCGCGATACGCACGAATTGCTGCTTTAGCATCGTAACTGTAACCACGATGGTTCCACTCACGTTGCAAGCCGGAAGCCGTTCGCCCGTAGTTTATACTGTTGACAAACCGCTTCAAACCTTGGCGTTCCAGGCTAATACCTTCCAAGTCTAGTCTGCTGCCCACGTACCTATACACATCACCACTTTTACTGGCAGCAATCATGCTAGGCGCTAAAGTTAGCGCTTGTAGCCAATTCCAATCAGCTTGTGCAAGATCTATAGATACCAAGGCGTTGGTTGGACTCGAAGGAACCATGAATTGACGCAATACCTTGGGCACGGATGCCGTGTTAGGCTGTGATTGCTGAACAAAACCAGCGATACCACGATAATGCTCATAATGTGGCCTTACCGTAACAATCCCGCCCTGTTCAAAACCATGCCGCCGCAGAAGCTTATGATAATCTCGCTTTTCAAGCGCGTGATTGTAGTCGTCAATCACCATCGCAAGATTACCTTTCTGACGCCTCATAAGCAGTTGCTAATAAACCTTCTCGCACTGAGTCGATACGCAGCCTCGATAGCAACGGCCTAGCAACTCCAAAATCACTTACCAAGACTTGCTCTAGACGGGCCGTTTTATCGACCAATTCCTTATATTGAAGACTTCGCTCATATTGCGCCAAGTCAAAATTCAATGAGGATTGCCCTAATAACCCGGCAACATCTTGCATGTATGCTTCGTTACGGACCTGTGCTAGTTCTTCAACTTTGCTAGCCATAATGTCATACCTCGTTCCCTTAGTTGATGACATTATTACAACATTTAAAATCTGAAATTACGAAACAGCTCGGAACAAAACAGCCTCGAAAGCGTTGATATAACAGCATTTCCATATTCATTTCTCGGAACGTATAAAAAAAAGCGCACACCATTCATACGATGTACGCTACAAAAATCATTCAATTATTGATTGTCCTAACTCTATTTCAGCTTCAAAGAGCACCCCCTTTTCAAGTAGTTCAGTATCAATTCTATCTGCCTTTGAAAAGTTTGAATCATTGAAAAACTTATTCGCCCACATCGTCTCAGATGAATTTCCATCAACTAACCAAGGCTCAATCGCGGCATAAACTTTCTTAATTCGTGCTGGATTTATATTTGGCGATTTACTTAACGCTGTTGCTAAAAGCAATGCCCTGCTTCGATATAGCAACCCAAACCTTGTCAGGCCTATTTCAGTACGATAATTATCCAACATATTAATGTACCTTGAATTCGTTCCCCACTTAGGTGCAGATTCGTCGCCACTATATTTTAAGTAAAAGTACATCCCTGCAAATTCCCCGCTACCCAGCATCATGTTTTGCACGGTTAACAGCACTTCTGTTTCTTTTTCTAAATCATATGCTTCTGCCAATTCTTCCGTCTGCGATTTCAAATCGTCTTTTGCATTTGTGTGGATTGCAACTGCGTCCTTCAAAAGATTAAGCGCGTCTTCTCTATCAATTCGTGATTGACTAACAGCCTCAGACACTTCCTCACGTCGATTCTTCATAACTATCCCTCACGACTATTTTTGATTAAATGCAACCATTGCTGTCCACGGTAAGAAGAGGATAATTGCTCTGCGAGTCCCATTTCAACCCATGTACCATCTGCTTTTTCGAAATATTCTTCGTCATATCGCAGTGCTTCCCTAACACGCTGCTCAACCTCATATTCTGAGTACTGCAACTGATCCTTAACCACATCAATCGCCATCATTATTGTATCTTCAGCTTGTTCATCAGCCCCCCAAGCCCCCAGCAACCCCCGGGTGCCATTGCTTAGCCTTCCAAAGCGTGTTGCAACTTCAAAGGCATTTGACTCTACGTCAAAATCCGGTACAATCCACTTTGATACATCAGGCAACATGAAATAAGGCATCTGCTCCCAAATATCTTTGTTATCATCAATCGCCTTATCGGTAAATGCCTGAATCACTTGATAATACGCATAATCTTCATGTGACTCCATCTCTCCCATAACTTCACGGGTCAATTCGCTTGCACCATCATCTAGAACGCCTGCAAACTTCGCACCTTCTGCCCTTAACGCAAACATAACAGCTAAATCATGAGGATCAATCATCGTGTTAGCGCCTGCCTTTCTTCAACATTTAATAGTAGTTTAATTGTCGCACACTAGGCCGCGTAATCAATCAATAACACATCAAATCAGCGATAGATACATTACCGGAACATAGAAACTCACTCGCCCTTCCACCACACAACGTCATCTTTAGGCATAAGAATCCAGTCGCCAGAACCCACTCGCACATGTCTTGAGACAACTGCACCAGGTAAATCAGTGTCACCGGATACCAGAAAATCTATTGGTTTGTCGGGTACCGCATTGGCCAAAGCGTCCAATACAGCACCAAGGCGATCACTAGCAGCTTGGTATTTACGACTGATTGACCCCGTAGCAATAACAACGTTAGTCGCTTCATTGGCTAACCGTAATAACTCGGCAAGACTTGCATCAGCGAACTCTTCATCCACATGTTCAAAACCATTGTTAGTTAGCAACGCCGGCATTTTTGTATACAAGTGTGCTAACCAGAAGCCGCGTCCACCCAACTGATTTGCTACCTGGTTATACACCAAATTCTGCGTAAGGCTAACTGTACTCGTTGGATTCCCACCGGCAGGGTAATTATCAATAACAAGATAAGTAGGCTTTGTTTCGTCGTTATCGAAGAACTCTGATGACCAAAACACATGTCCTTCATCTGCTAATACTTCTCGCTTAACCGTTGTCTTAACAGGCTTCAACTTTGCCTTTACCATTTGTTAGTCCTTACCCTTTCCGCTTACAAACAGAACATAACGCTGCGTTAGCTCGATCAACCCATTTTCAATTTCATCAATCGTGTCCTTGAACATCACCATTACTCTCCGTCCATCAAAATATCAACAACTTTGCTTGCAACCGCTACCACTACAACCTTGCCTAGTTGAATTGCTATTTCACCCATGTCCATCCGTCTCCCTTCTTGTTTTCTTTATCTAAATCGCCATCGACTGCAAACGCTCGACCCAAAACTTTGTTGGTCACTAAAAACTTGTACTGCAAAACAGCTAATATCTGATCGTTGTCCAGCTTAGCCGTAACCACATCAACATGAATGTTAGTATCACTAATCATTACGAACGACGGCTTCAGCGTTGAAACTAATTCATCCGTCGCCATCACATAGCTAACCAACGAACTCATTTCAATAACGTGCACACTGCGGTATACCCAGCCAGGCCACGTTAGCAACCACAACAAATCTTTCTTTAGTGACTCTTCTAACGTTGCAACAGGCTTCGCTTCCGGTACCCACTTTTGAAATTCGTTATCCATGATTAACCTCCAACCACTTCTGCTCACCGGGATGCCAATACGTAATTAGTCGTTGATTAGCAACTAGCATGCGTCCGTAATATTCGTCTCGACTTGAGTACACATCGCCCATCAGCAAATCATAATCATCTGCGTCCGCTGCCACGTAAGTTACGCGTACCGTCTTAGTACTGTTCAGTGGCAACATTTGATTCATGTCTTCAACGTCCAATTCATCCAAATAAAAAATCACCGATTCCATTGGATAGAAATCGGTGATCGTAATACTGCTATTAAATTTTGTAACTTGTTCAATCAAGTCGTTTGTTAGTGATTCTGCCTTAGTCATGGTCAGCCACCTTCCATGGTGCCACTGACAAGTTGACCTGAACTTCAAGAGTCTGTTCCGGTGTTAAACCAAACGTATTACCTTCTTCATCAACACCAAGAACAACGATACCCTTCCCGCTTTGTGGCAAGAAGGCCATACCAAAATATTCATCAGCGAACTGGATGCGATATGCTCCAGCGTTACCTGTTTCAAGTGCGTCATCACGTACCCAGGCATCATAGCCGATTTGGCCATCCATCGCTGGGCGTAAACCAATAACATCAACCGCCCCATCAAACAACTTGTTCAGCTGAGTGACATTATTGTCATAGTCCCATTGCTCCGTTGTCGCAATCACATAAGGACCAACAATATCGTACAAAACTGCATTCTTCATCATTATTACCTCCGATAGTAAATATCTATTTAGATATTTTTAATATATCCGAGGTAATAATATATAAATGAACTTACAGCTTTGTCGCAAAAAAATAAGGACCACTTGAAATTTCAGTGGCCCTTATAAGTAATTAACAATATTCCCTTTTAATGATTATAAAGTCATTCCCACACCGCATCTCCAGCAAACGTTTCTTCCGTTTCTGTTAAATTCAGTTGCTCTTCCAATACTGTACGAATTTCGTCCTTAGTAAACATAGGAACACTGACACTTAAATCAATATTGCTAAACATGTCGGTCATCCAATCAATTGTAACAAAATCAAAAACATGTCCAATTGTAATTATTCCGTTATCCGCTTTAATGCTTTTAACAGCTCGAGCTACCGACTCTGAAAAGTCAAATAACGAAAGATCCATCTGTTCTTGAGTACCAGAATTTCCACTAGGTTTCTGCAGGTTCAAAATCAAATCAGATTTAGATGCGTCCTTCATATTTAGCTGGGTAATACTAGGTGCAGACGGCTTCATCGGTATAATATTTTTCAATACAAAACCATTTTGATTGAGTACTCTCATCAGAGATGTCCAGGTTTTAATATCTTTATTTGCAAAGGTAATGGATATCCAAGCACCTGGCTTCAACACACGGAAAGATTCAGCAAACACTTGTCCAAGGCCTTGCTCATACGAATCCGCGTCTTTTTTCTCTTCTCGATATTCGTTGTAAGCAATTTCGTCGCGCCATCGAATGGACTCACCAAAATATTTTAGCCACACATTCCACAGATAACTCAGCTCCATATATTGAATACCTTCACCCCCATAGGGAGGATCTGTGAAAATATAGTCTACGCTGTTGCTTTCTAAGTCAGACATGTTCGATGACGATTTTTCAAAGAACTTTGGTTCGTACTTCAACTTACCCTTCGAAGTAACTTCTTCCAATCCTGACAATACTTTTTTAAAACGATTACTAAAATAATGCAACACATTTAATTCCATTCGATTTGGCGCAATCCAAAAAGTATTGATTTTCCAAGATGGACCAGCACTCTTGCCATAGTTAGTCATTAGCTTAGAACCTTGTGCCACAGACCCAGTAAACGCAACTGTCATAAGTTGCTTTACATTTTCGTCCTTAATTTTCGTTATTTCCGAAAAGATTATTGATAACGCCCAAAGATTACGATGTGTAAATAAATCTGAATACTTAACAAATCCCCTCCGCTTTAACTTTTTTGTCTGCCAACCATCAAAAATCAAGTCTTCTGGAATCCAGTGTTCAATATTCAAATCATGTGATTGCTTTTCCAAAAGAAGGTCTTCTTCATCTGGCAATTTGTCCACTGCCTTACCCCGATTATTTAAATATCGAACACCTACTAATTCATCGTCATTCCACAACCAAGCAACAACTTTCCGTAGTTCTCCCTCTTCGTCGTGTGTTTTATATAAAGGATCCAAAAAATTCGAAACATTTTCTAAAAGCTTTGTATAAGCTTCTAAAAACGTTTCAGGATCAACTCCACTCAACAAAGACGTGCTTAACATTTTCGCAATCGGGTTAATATCGTATGCGATAGCCTTTCTGTTCAATAGTGCAGATTCGGTAAACACCACCCCTGACCCAGAAAATGGGTCTAATACTGTATCACCAGGCTTAGTATAGTATTCAATGTACTCATCAACTACATTGCTTGGCTTTTTCCCCCAATATTTATGCGTATTAAAACGCTTGGGGAATGAATCTGGCTTCAGAACCCTGTGAAAAGGTTGCTTTACTTCCTTCACCATTATTCTCCTTCAAAATATGTTTTTAAGAATTCATATGCTGCTTGCTTATCTTTTTTTCCAGCTGCTTGTAAAATCGCTACCACGTTCATTTTACCAGTTTTTGAGTCCCAATAGTTTTTCTTCATAACCTGGTGTCGGCCGCATAATGCTTGCCATGCGTCTGGATCATCGACATCAACCGTATCCCCAGAAGAATGTGGTCGTAAATGGTCCGCCTGTAACCTTACTGTTCCACCACCAATTGGATCAATATCACCTTCGTGTAAGTTGCAGCGAATGCCATCGGCTTCCCACTCACAGCTATAATTTGCCCTTTTAAGAACTTTTTCCCAAGCCGTTGCGGTTGGCACAAGGCGCTTATTAACCTTGTCTCTTTTTGGGGCGTCCGTCATAACATACTCACTTGTCTTCAGTGATTTGTCATCACGTTTAGATAAAATTGTATAACCATCATCAGTACGAAGCTCAGACAATCGTTGGTGCCAATTTTCAGGAACATTCCCCGTTTTCTCATTTTTAACCACTGATTGGATTTCATCCCGAGTCACAATCTTATTTACATTGCTTAAGAATAAATGCTCAATCTTCTTCTTAACTGAATTCTTACCCGTGAAATCTACGCCTTCAACTGTACCTTTTTCAAAAGACATAATGTGTACCTCATTTTTGTTTATTACTATCAGTATAAACAAAAATGCACACATGTCATAAGCTCTATTCCTCCCATCATAAAAATTAATTATTCAATCCCAACAAAATGGACCATTAGATTATGAATCCTCCTCCTTTCACATTCATAATATATACAAAAAATTTATCCATTATTTCATACTCTTCCTAACAACTTTATTCCGGGGTAAACGTGGGTAAGGGGGGGGATTTCAAAAATGCTGTTACGAATTTTACGTGATTCAAGTCATTTCTAACGGTCTTCAATGGCCCATATGCAATCTAATATTTTTATTCAACTTGAAATGTATTGCAAATGACCAGGGTCGACTTTAGAAGAAAAAAGCGTTGCAAGTCCAAAGACTCACAACGCTTCTAAATTAAATCTCTATTACTTGTTAAAGTAAGCCTTCAACTCGTCAACCTTGTCCAAACGCTCCCATGGCAAGTCCAATTCAGGACGACCAAAGTGACCGTATGCGGCAGTTGCTTCGTAACGAGGCTTGCGCAAGTCCAAGTCCTCGATGATTCCGGCTGGACGCAACTCGAACAAGTCACGGATTGCGGCTACCAATTCGTCATCAGAAACCTTACCTGTACCGAACGTGTTGACGTTAACTGAAACCGGCTTTGCCACACCGATTGCGTAGGCAACTTGGATTTCAACCTTTTCAGCCAAACCAGCTGCAACGATGTTCTTGGCGATGTGACGCGTTGCGTAAGCGGCACTGCGATCAACCTTAGTAGCATCCTTACCTGAGAAGGCACCACCACCGTGACGTGCGTATCCGCCGTACGTGTCAACAATAATCTTACGACCCGTCATACCAGCATCACCCTTAGGTCCACCGATAACGAAACGACCAGTTGGG
>Ga0154006_1000184_pt1 | contig 20744 bp, 26 predicted proteins | sample TSFL090MetaG_FD_104747 | JGI IMG/M metagenome (GOLD analysis project Ga0154006, IMG submission 104747) | Attine ant fungus gardens microbial communities from Florida, USA - TSFL090 MetaG | ecosystem: Host-associated > Fungi > Mycelium > Unclassified | place: USA: Florida, Wakulla State Forest...
AGACCCTATATGTGTCAATTAATGGGCTAAATCAAGAGGCTATGCATTTACAACTCAATATGAGAGAAAAATGGCTTCTTAACTGTTTACAATACATGCAATCGAAGCCGCCAGCCTCCCAATATACTAGACAAGCCCCTATGTGTAGAAAATGTTATGCAATTGGCCATAAGATGACTTGGAGGGCATGCCCTTGACATTATTCAGACATATTATAGTTGGTATTTCGTTGGTGAATTAAACTGGAATTTGAATTTGCACTTATCCCATTACTAATGGATGACTAAGCGGCACAGACCTGTGCGCCTAGTGGGAGCCCTGCGGAGAATCAGCTTGTTATGAACACATCACAGCACACGTGGCCTCGCGGACCTCAAAATGATGATCTGATGATAGCGTGTTATGGGCGAGGCAAAACATGATGGAAAAAGGTGTTCAATCGAAACATCTATATATCGTTCTGTCTGGAGTTGATTTCTTTTGCATTCCACCCCAATAACCAGCCAAATTGCTGACGTGAGTGGTACACATTCAACCTCTCTTTCGCAGCGTCGAGTCCCATGAAACGTCTTCGGAGTAGGCTGATGTCACTAACCTTAGCTCTCCGATCACCAACGCACAACTCGACGTCATGATTGCTAGCATCACAACCTGCGCTGCAGCCGTGGATTATGCAAATCACGAGTTCAATGCTACGATGTGGGTGTCATTCATGAATCAGCCTCATCTCAAAATCAACTTGCTAGTAGAGAAAGCAGGCCACGGAATGCCTTCAAAGTCAAGGATGAGCAGTCGTCAAAGAAGGATCGAGTAATCAAGAAAGATTTCATCGATGCTGGACATTCAAATACATCAGACGTACATGTTTTACCTCGACGGACATCGCTCAAACGCAAAGAACCTCACGACGGATTTGACCAAGACGATAATGTGCGTAGGGTGATTGCTTGTCATACCATAAATTTTCTGACCTGACAACAATAGCAAGATCTTGGATATCCTCATGTTTGTCCTTACTTACTACCCAAAGACTTTACTATAGATTTGTTGACATCCGAATCTCAGAATTTAGCCAATATCTATCCACGCAAGCGTTGCCGTCCATCTCTATCCGAGAAGGGGAAAGATGAGGTTTTGTCACCTTCAAGCACCATTTCTGTGGCCCCAGATTGCACCGCTTGCGATTTAAGGTATGAATAATCCCTTGCTGGTGACATTTTCCACTTGACAATTTTTCTCAGCCATACAGCCACTTCAACAATTGGATCCAAGGGACTTGAACTCACGGAAAATTTCCGTCTACTGAAAATTAGTCCTCGGTTCCCAGAGCACAGAAAATCCAAGCTGAATCTAAAGCGATCGAGCCACCTGTTCAGAGGATACGTTGATCCCAACGCTAATACACCAGGACACAGTATTTGTTCCGTTGGGATTTACGCATACCATGAAAGAACTGAGCAATATTGAAATTGGAGGCAAGTACCTTCTGCGTGCACCTAGATTGAACCCTCATCAAATAATTTAGACTCACCCTGGGGTGCGGGCATTATCGCCAAGGGAGATCCATCTTTTTTTCTCTCGAGATTAAATTTTGGGGGATGACTCAAGGAAACGATGTAACTATAGTTTAAGCTCTCGTCCACAGCTCAACGTGAGATTGAATTTAAACACTCATTTACAGCCGCTTATACGCGATGAGACTTTGTTGTCTGAAAGAAGCCATAGATCAAATGTACATCCAGCATAATTGGATGCTCATAAGCAGGACTATCCACCATCCCGCTCTGCACCCACACATTCACCCACACACATCAAACATCATAGTATACCATCCAACAATCCAGACCAATGTCCACAATTTGCCAATTCAACTTCCTACTTCACATTCTGTTAGGAAATGATACTAGCATTGTACTCTTTTATTAATGCCTCACATCATCTATCAAATCTGAAGAACCATCTCAGCAACCATCATCTGTAACAGCTGCTCGTCGAGAGCAGCGCTGGTGTTGACGAAGCTAACCTCTATCCTGCATATGCCGATTTCTTTTGGAAGAAATTGATTTTGCCCCCTACCACCAGGGTGTCGTCCATCTCGAAACTAATAGTGACCATGATCTCCATCCCCATTATGCTGCCGACACTGTTGGTCAGGGGTTATTCTATCTCCTTTCTGCATAGCCAATTTGCCCCTCGATATGTCGAATTCGATGATATTTCTCCCACAAAAAACCAAATTAGTGCCAATGTATGGAGGGTGTAGTCTACAAGGCCCAGCGTCTGAAGTGTATCAGCAGAAGGCATATCACCCAAGGATTCAAGTGTGGGCGAAGTTCATTAGTAGATGGGACGTGATATAATTGGACAACGCGTGAGCTTCCGACTTGAAACAGGATTTCCTCTAGTCGACTCAAGTCCTAAAGCTAAATCATATCATTTACAGATGGCCATCCATCTAAGCTTGAGGTCAATTGGGCCGAAAAAACTATCTAAAATGCATGTTTCTAAGGATAGGAAGACAAACGCATATTCTTCTGCTACACCTAACTCGCTCAAGACCCAACCTCTTCGCCATTCCGAATTGAAATGGTAACTCAGCTCGAAGCGCTAATGAACATTTTGCCTGAGGCGTTGAGCTATATGTCTTAGGCACTCTGGGATCGTACTGGAAAACAGTGGGTTGAGGGTTCACTTTCGGAAAAGTTTGCGGGAATTTTTGCCTCCACCTGCAGCCGCGATCCCAAATAATCAAAGTCTAATTCTTTCAAGATATACAGATTTGCTGATTTTTGTTGCGAACAAAAGATCATTCAATGCATTCACGACCTCACAAGCAATATCTCAAATGTTCAGCCTTCCCGTCTGGCAAGTACAAAGCGAAATTATCTCGAGCGACCTCGATATAATCCGCGACCTCGATCGTCTTTACGTAAGGGAGAAAGGAATAGAACCACGCGCTGATCACTAGCAAGTTAATCACCGACTGTCAGTATCACCCCTGATTGTGTATACCAGTTGAAGCCCTCGTTCCAACTCGTTTCATCGACAATAGGAATCACTGGAGAACAAAACGAAGACGTTAAGTTGGAATTCAAAAGTGTCAAATTACATGTCAGGCGTTGAGAACAACCCGTTCACTGAAGGCGTAATTGGACGTTTCAAACGTCTGAAAGATCGAACGACCTTGGGGGAGCGACTGTGTAAGCCTCAATCATATTTTCACATCGTCTCCTTTTCAGCTCAGAAAATGACCAGTGTTTTGTTGTGAACCGCTTCGGAAAACATCCGCAAATGCCTTTGTCAACGGATCATTAAGACGCTCGTTCGATCCAATTGATAATACATTCATGCGATGAAGCTACTCATTACGACTGCTGGCTTCAGAAAACTTTTTTAACTACTTTATGATCAATCCTCAGATACATCAGCCGGGCCGCTAGTGTTTGAAACATTCTCTAAGAACCCATGGTTCGAGTCGTCAAACTCAACATCATCGTTGCTACAGATATCATATGATTGGAAGCTAAGGATTGTAGAGAAGACAACAAGGATTGTTCGAAGTAAATAACGCTTGATCTCGACTCTCCGAGATCTCCGAGATCTCATTTGTTTATTTCTCGTGACTTTTGTTCTTATCTGGAGTCGTGTTATTTGTATCGTCGAATCAAGAGATAATCAAGAGATATCTTGAAATCAATGGTCCCAGTGGCTACAGCCATTTACATACTGAAAGCATGTGAGCTTTGAGTATCGGAACGGCTCGTACTTAGGAATGTGAACTCCGCACTGATGAGGGAAATCGACACCTATCTTTTGGCACGTGTTTCTCTTCTTTTTTTTTTTGATTCAGAACTTCTATTCCCCAACAAGAGAACCAAAGTTAAGATGCGGAAGGCCTAAACGTCAGGGATGTGTCTACAGAAGGCATGTAGCTAGAGGAGGAAGGTCTGGGTGAAATTTGCATGTGTTTCTCTGGGAAATACTGGAACACTCGCTGGGCGGCTCATCTTCATAGGCAAAATATTGGTGTACCGGCGAGTGCTTCAAATCAGAATAGATAGCGTACGATGTGAGATGATAAAAACTTGTCTACTCCCTACAAGCAAAATCCTAATAGTCCACAACACAGATTTCCACTGAAAAACGATAGTGTCAGATGTTCATATCATGTTCAGATCAACATCAATGAGAAGACAGGGATGATGAGGGAAATCATGACAGACGTGGCTGACAATGCAATGGCACCGTTGGAGCCAACGTTCGTGGTCAAAGTCGAAGGAGTGCTTGACGATACGACGACGGCAGTTGTAGCAATCCGCTGAGATGATAGAGAAGGCTGAATGGAAACAGGAATGACAGGGGTGGTGGAAGAGAATGGGGCAGTGGTGAATGACGCGATGAAGATACTGGAACTGGATGGTACGTTGATTACGCTGCTAGTGCTACCAGCGCTACTAGCACCCGGAGCATCAACGGCCTCGGAAGGGTTTACGAGAGCACCCTCACCCCATGGAATGCTATCACCAGTTTCGGGTTGGGTGGCATTAGGCGGAGGAGTAGTTGTACCGGCAGGATCAGAGATAGCGAATCGCGTAGTCCAAGTCTTGTCGGAGGTCTGGTTATTGGTGAACTGATAAAAGTAGACAGCTGAATGCAGGGTAACCTGTATGGCTTATCAGCGAAGTGATGGTTTTCGAGTGTATAAAACCTTACCTGGGGGCAGGTATACCCAAACTGCCCATCAACAGTACCATCTTGACCAGTAGCGACAGCTATGGGAGTTTAAACAAGATGTTTCGTTCAAACAGAGAGTAGGGCTCACTGCTTATGTGTATCATGTCGAAATTATCACCTGTCATGAGCTCGATATTCATATTTTTCCAGGTATCAACTGAATTGGGATCACCTCCCCAGACAATGGGGCATGATCCACCTTCCGGGTAAACACTCCCAGGAGATGGCTCGCTAGGATTGACTTGGGCACGAGCGAAGAAGACTGATGTGAGAACGGTAACCAAAGTGAATATCGAGATAGAAAACATGGCGTCTTTAGAAAAGAGGCTAAAAATGAACAATATAAGCAGAAATGCGATGGCTGACGGAGTGAACGGGTATAGTAAGTAACTGAAGGAAAGAAAAGACCGGGTGGCTGGCTATGGTTTCCAACTACATTGTCACATGTCAAATGTTGTTACAAACAATCTGAAGCGGTTTCAGGCGGTGCTTCACTTTAGAGGGATGAAATTTACTGTCAAAAATGCTGCAAGGTCAATTCATACATCTTCTCTCTCCCAAAAAGTTCCAATCGTGTCTTAATGGGTAGCTTCCTGTAAGTGGCCTGGGTAGTTTGTGCCGAGATGCCGGACATGAAATCAAATTTCAGGGTTTAACATTTCCAGATGTCGTGGCCTAGAAAAACTCTTCCCTAGATACCCATTCTCCTTTTGATAGACGGATCAAAACCGCACCCCAGATACAGTTGTCTCCACGGATCACAGCATCCCCAAAATAGAACACACTTTCCTGCGTCAAAAGCCATGGATCTGGAAGCAGCTCTCAAACATGAGGGCAGTGAAAAGTTCTACAATGATGTTGAGAATAACGTGCTTGAAGAGTACTATAGTATACCGTAAAGACTGTTGTCAATCATGCAAGCAGCTCTTCAGGTGTCGCGTCGTGACAGGTGATCCCATGTCTGGCAAAAAACAGTTTCAAATTTCCTCACGCTGAAAGTTCACAAGTGCAGAATTTCTATGAGAAGACATTGGTTTGTCGGTTGTGAAATGTGCGTTCTCATAATATCGGTTATTCCCGGAAAACTTGGGATACCTTATTTGGACCCCTTTCTTCCCGTGGAAGTGTACCTGTAAGCACACAGGGACATGCATCAAATGAAGACTCATTGACTGAGCGGTGTCAATGGGTCAGGGTCGACTCCTGACTACACATAGGCAACTTCATCCTAGATCAAACTCTATTGCTGGGACGATCGCAGTAAGTGCGTGCGACATGTTTGATGCTATGATAGGGGATAACGAGCTCGGTGATCGAATTCCCATTTGATACAACTTCGCGGTTACATGTGGATGTGGATATCAAATCAAGCTAAAGCGAGCTTCAAGAACTTCTGGAAAATATTTGCAGCTATCATTCACGAAGAGAAATTGTTACTTGTTCTTGCATTGTACCCACTCCACTCTTGATGAAGTCACAGTTGGCCGGCCCTGGATCGGCCCGGACAATCAGACAAATGTTGATGTGGCAAGTCTGTTCTCTTCGCACTTACGAGCATCTGTTCCGTTAAGCAGGATTTTAAAAAAATAAGTATCATTGATCAGGATCGAACAGTTTTCTATTCCTCACGACAGTGTAATCAGTAACCTGTCAGACCCAGGAATTTCGAGGACTTCCACCGTGGCGGCGGTCCTTTCACAGTCGGTGCTCGCCTATCAATGTTGTCAATGCATAAAAGACGCAACGACTCAGACGTCACCCAACTGGTAGACGACTCTGATTTATTACCCAAAAGATAGAGCGACTGCGCGACGAGTATCAGTACAGAGTGTCATGAATGAGTAAGAGATACATACCTCAGACGTCAACCAACTGGTAGACGACTGAGAATATGTGTTACAGGGGGGCGTCTTTAATGCCAGCTGTGCTACATGCCTAAAGGTCTAAGGCAAAGGATGTCATAGATGAATGTGTCAGAGCGTCTCATCCACTGCTGCACGTTGATCCGATGTATTAGGGAAGTGCGCTGGACCATTTTAACAATGCGGAGTAGCCTGTCGACTTTGTGTGACCCCACCTCGAAATCACTCCTCTATGGAAGTTGTCCAGCAAACACCCATGGCCAGTTCTTTCGACTGGAGGAGTAGTATGTGTAGACCTGTCTTGTGCCATCGTCTATCATCTCTTCACCGGGTGTGTTGTCAGGTAGGAAAAACCTGAATCGAGCTATACATATCCCGAGGTTCTTCGTAACCTAACGGCGCCACGGAGAGGTCATAATATGGAGTCGTTTCATCCCTTCAAGGATATTCTTTCTACTGTTGTATACAGTGGAAGGGACTGGTGTCTTCTTCCGGGGCCTGATGCGGTGAGTCGTGTTTTTCAATGAGGATGACCGCTCCAAAATCAGCGTGGCCTCCTTGGTTCGAGATCCTCTCCTTTTTGTGACATGAAAACCGACCATCCATCGTGCGTTCCCAGAGGAAATCCCTTTCAACATCATGGGCGCGTTCTCATGATAAGAAAAGAATTTCATAGGCCTTTAACGATGGAGAAAGGCTTGCTCCTAAGCCGTGAGAGGACGAAAATTTCCAACTGTCTTGTACAAATTCTAGGTCCCTTTCGCTTCACTCGCAGCCGAACTGGCCCACGTTTGACCTCATTTCCCCAAAAAAGTGGACCACGCTGGACAGCTGGACAGACATCGCTAGAAGATGATCTTCAATGATCTCTCCTATGTATGGTCTTCCCAGTTCCCATGTGTGGTGTATGTGTCCCATTTGGAAGGTGTCGTATGACTGACCGGCTTTTCTCCCCCCGAGTTCATCATAACTGGCCGTACTCTTTTGGTCAAGTATGTGAGTAATAGATATGAAATGGCTATCAGAGTCTAGTGACTTTTTGCTCCCGAATTCGGCTTCATAGAAAATCCCAGAAAATGCGAGTCTTCTCTTTCGCTCGTCAAGTTATTCGTTTCATAAAGATTTGAGAAAGAGCTCTAATATCAATCACAAGAGGCCAGCATCAGGACGGCTAATCTTGCCCGCTTCTTGTTCTTCTAATTGTCGGACAGATGAGCTGTCAGGAAGGAAAATACATTTGACCTGGCGTAGACAACCTCGCCTTTACCCCCCCTGACAAAGAAAAAAAACAAATTAAATGTCCACCTCAGGGCCTACTTACTGAATTGAAAACCCTTCATTTAAGAAGTCAAAGACACACCAACAACCGAGCTGTCGAAAATAGGGGGGTGGGGGCAATATTTTATTACATATCTCTTCGAATTACCAAAATAGCTTTTTCCATTTCTAGATCCGAAAAACATTCACCGATATATACATCAAACGCATGAAATACATCTGACAAACACAAAGCTTGTCTCAAGAAGCCTTAACTCCCCCCTTCCTGCCTTATCTGCCAAGAAAACCAGGAGCTGCCAAAATTCGTGGTGGTGTGGCGACCGGGTGTGAAGAGGTAGGCAGGTCTGTTCCCATGACAGGAAACCTGGACCGCTCAGGCCTTCATTCTCTCTACACGTCACTCTTCGTATAACGTCAAATGCTAGTAGTCTCCTTCCAGACCCAATTAAATTACCAAGCACGTCAACGAGGGGAAAAAAAACTTAATTACAGCCCTTTATGGGATAGTTCATACACGAGTGGAAAGTGAAAAGAAGGCTATTAAATCTGGCTTGTGCTTATGTAGGTCTAGGCCCCACCAGACCGGTCCATAGAACGAAAGTTTTCCCTTTGAATTATGATGTCGTTCAAAGTACGGGAACGAGGGTTCCGTGTGTTGAAATAGGATATATAAAGGCTCCAACAACATCTTGTCCCTAACTCTGCACCATACTACTACTATACAGACTACAACTACATAAACGCGAAAATGGCCCAACAAAAAAAAATCTCATGCCAAATCTCAAGAGCATATCAGACAGATATGAAGAAGAATTATAAAAAGCCCGTGAGGTCATGGATATATCGTGTGTTAACTGGTATACTGAAAATAATCAACCATAGAGTACCTTGTGCCACTTGGCGAGAAAGCGTGCAATAACACCAAAATGAATATGACAAAAAAAACTGGGCTGTCAGGATGATTTGTCGTGTGAAACTCCCAGAGTGCGTAGACATGAGATGAGGCGGTTCCTAGCGATCCTCGTCCATACCCTCGTCCTCACTGAATAGGCTGATGCCCGTTTCTGCTTCTGCTCGACGATATAATTCCTCTTGTTGCTCTTTATTTTCCGTGAGGTTCGCCAAAGAGCAAAGAGCCTCAGCAAGCAGATAGGATAATTCCAATTTCTCTTCTTCAGCCTCTCTCAGGTAAGACCGACGAGCTTCTGCTTGTGTAATGTGTCGGGCCTCACTAGCATCCAAGTCTCGCTGCTGTTTCCCACGAGTGCGGGCGCTTATCATGACCCCAGTGTCTTCCTTTTCATCTGCCTCCTCCCTCTCGTCATCAATATTCATCAGGATATCTTCGGTGTCTTCTCCCTCAGGCTCCTGTTCGTCGTATGGCAAGTCATCAATGACGTACATTCTTGCCTCCTTGAAAAGATTGACAGCTTGGAGTAAAGCATCCCTGGCTTCTTGCGCTTCCTCACTCTGGAGGAGCGATCCGATAGCTTCCTCGCTTCCTTGGTTCATGCTTTCCTCGATCACTTCGGCAATAGTACTACCAATCACAAGGCATGCCCGGCCACGAGCTTTAGCAAGTAAACCTTGTGGTATACTGGATCGAGGGTCACTCGTGTCTGTGGAGGTCGTTGATCCCGACGCAGTCGCTGTGCTTCTCCCATGAAACCTATGTGATCGGGGGACAAGAATCTGGCTAAAGACCGAACTGGCATAGTTGGCCCATTCCTTTCGCTCCTGGGGATCTGATAGCTTTTCTGCGAGAAGTAGCACTTCGTCGGCAATTTCGTAAAGCGATTTAGACCGAGAAAAGTGTGGAGCAACCGTATTGCGAGAAGTGCGTGCAGAGGTGCTGGAGCTGTGTGGCATATGGAAAATGCCGCGATAGAAATGATCCGCGGCAATTTGAAGAAGACCATGAGGCGTAACGTCGATCAGCAGCATTTGTCTGGTGATAGGAGGCCTACGTCCATTGATCAGACCAAAAAGACTGTCGCGAGGCCAGCGTGGCTCGTCGTCCCAGATGGTACCGGTCTTGAGATAGTCAGTATTGGTCGGAAAGGGAGAAAGGAAAGTAACAGGTCGGGGAGGTGGGGGGTCCTTCCTGTAACGATCGACCATTTCGGTTGCAAGCGCCACAAGTGTCCGTCCCCACATGACGCTCATACGCCAGTCCTCGCGGGGTGGGGGCGTGTAGTCGTCAGGCAAGTCATCCATTCTGAGTGTGCTGGAAATGGAGCCCTCAAAGCGACTGGGAAGGTTTTCACCACCCTCAAACACGTCTAGAGCTGCGATCCAGTAGGGGACAGGAATAGAGGATTCATCAGACAAAGCAAGATGAGGACAGGCAGCAATCAGATTTCCAAAGAAGAAGAGGGTTGAGCCCAGCAAGGTGTGGAAGGAGGTGCAAATCTCAGTTGGGTATGTCGTATGTTTGATGGGGGGACTAGTCGTGAATCATGGGTCAGATAGCCCTTCAAATAAGCAAGTATACCCACGAATGGCGAGAAAAGGAGGCTATTGATCGAGTTGCATGTTCCTGGGGTTGGTCATCTGAGGGAAAGAAGAGAACTGAAGGGTCAGGATGAACGAGGAGGCATCGATGACATTCATGGATGATGGCGCGGAAGAGAGGAATGGTCTCGGCTGGTTCGCTGGCTGTATGGCAATGGGGTGAGAATCACTGCGATGCATAAACGTTCAAGGCCAGAGAACGCACAATCATATCGTTCACAGGCTTTGACAAAGAGTTGTTTGATGTCAACCCAGTCGTCATGGGAGAAGGAAGACAATGGGCCGCTAGGACCAGCAGTGGTTGAAACGTCCATGATTATTATGCGCGTTGTCCAAGTTGTAGGATCGTCGTCAGAAGAATCACTGGCCTGCTGTGGAATTGCGGGAATGTATTTGTAGTGGTGTGAGTGGGCCTGGTGTTTGGTCACGAGTGCTTGTGCGCGTCTTGCCGCGTCGAGGACTGTACTAACAAGATATCTGAGTCTGGTTATTATTCATGGGATGGCTGGCTGATGACGAACAAGGATCTCTGTCGTTTTCCGAGTCACTGCTATCTGGAGGGCTCAATCGGTGTATAGTGTGTGGTGGAACAGCGGGGACGGTGGCGCGCCCATGCTTCCGGGTTTTCCACAGACCAATAGGACGTGATCGTTGGGAAAATATGGGAGGTCTTAATTCATGGGGGGATGACGAGGACGACGATGAGGAGGAGGGCATTATTGAGTGATGGCGGGAGGAAGAGAAAGACAAAGAAACCGAGAACGGCATGTTTGTTTTGGGCTTCGCGAGGAAAAACAGACGATAACAGGAGAATATATAAGTTTTGAGCTGGTGATCCAATGGACCAGCTCAGCAGTCTAGAAATTCTCTCCAAATCTCTCTCCCCGTCCGCCGATTCAGCTCATGAGGGTCTAGACCAGATCCAAGATCCGCTACCATATATAGCCCAACTAATCACGCCGCCGCCGCCCCCCTTTTCCCCATTTCTGCCTCAAAAACCCAGTCATGTATTCGTAAACTTCTCGGTTGGCTCCTCGCCGGTCAATCGAGTGATCACTGTCCGTCATAATTAGAACCGTCCAATGGTCGAGGCCCTGTGCTGCGGGGTTGATCCACTATATCTCTGGCCAATCAGACACCCCCCCAGCCCGGTTGCCCCCGGAAAAATAATGTAAAAATAGGGTAGTGCGTACCTATCAGTAAACATTCTGAATTGGAATCGCCGTACACGGGCCTTTGTCAACATGTCGAGCAGGTGGGCACTGTTCGCAAAGTGGACATTGTCGTCCCCACTCCCATGTGCCAACAAAAAGTCAATGTTGTCAAATCCAGTCACATCAGATATCGATGCGTTCACGTAACCACCGGGATTGAGTGAAGGGAGATTCATATAGCGCTCAGTGTAAATTGAATCTGGGGAAACATCGTAACTGTAAGCCTAAACAGCAGTCACTTGGGTCTCACCATAGAGCCGCCAACTCGTCACAGGCTAGATAGTTTAGAATTCAGTAAATTCCCGGGCAGATTGCAGACGGAAAGCCAATCAATAAGACGCTAACTCCGCGAGCCTCCAAAGGTCTTATTAGTCTACGACCTCAACCAATCAAACCCAGCGGTCCAGACTTTGGCCTCTCATAAGGACGCCGGGTTGTGGACCGAGCCGAACAAGGCGTGATTTACATCGACACTTGCATCCTATCGACTAGTGACCAATAGGAAGCCACCCGACAAAAAGCAGACAGACATCCAAGGCCCCGTTTAGACAATATCATACATGTCTAGCACGGTCTGGCCCAGTCCAGATGCCGCCACTTCAAAGTGACGTGTCCAATTCACTGTAGATAACAAAACCTATGCTTACCGCAACAGCCATGGCCAATGAATGTATACCAGCATTAGCCTCTGCTATCTTGGAGCTCATAAAGCCGCCATAAGACTACTCATCGTCATCAACCCAAGTGAAAAGAACACCTTGTCAACTCACCCAGCCCCAAATTCCTATCCGTTTCGGATCGACGTATTCCTTCAAGGCCCAGGCCCTGCATGAGGAATCAGAAAGGATGTTCCAATTTACGTTGGACCAGCATTCGATAGAAGCCTGTTCCATTGTGACGAATGCTGTAGGCAATGGCTGACTATATCAAAAAAAGCATTTGGCTTTCCGCAACATCGACTCCAACTTCATCCATGCGGAATAGTAGAGATGCAAGCCTCGCGGATTCGAAATTCGAGATGAAGACTTCCTCAGCCAAAAAGGGGAATACACACACACCTAGCTACAGCGATTTGATCCACTGTTTCCCAATAGCCAAGATTATCCTTCACTGTATTTCGCAAAGTTCGACCTCTAAAACCAGTACCACGGCCGTCGACCACAACCACGATATATTCAAGACCGCAAGCAAGGTAGTCGTGCCAATCACGAACGAATTTGAGATCAACCAATTGGGAGCCTGGGCCACCGTATCTAAAATTGAGATCTTGTCAGCAGAGGCTAAATTAATCACGAGGATAGTCGATCATGCACTCGTCACACTGTAACGTCAAGAACAAGCTGCCAACGGGTTGGACGTGTTCTAGCTCTCAGATTAAGTTCATTGACAGTAGTACACTCAATAGAAAGTCTAGACCTATATGTCAAGCATATGAAAAAGAAAACAGTTTTTTAGAGTCTCGCAACTCTAAAGCACCATCAAGGAATTGGTAGCCAGATACCAACTCTAGACCACATGACAGCAGCCAGAAAAGGCAAGTTATTTACCAGCCCGCAGAGAACCATTCTTTTTCAAATATTTGAGAAGACTCACACTAGGAAAAGGACAGGGTACCTCGTTCTCCCTGAATCATCCATCCTAGGAGAGCGAATTTCCTTGACATTTAACTCTTGAGTCAATTCGCATTAGGTACCGAAAAGCCAGTTCAAGATCAAAAAACATACCATAACCATCATTGACAAAGACACTATGCGTGACTGTGGGCGCCTCGTATTCTCTTGTAATATTCTGTAGGCCTTCATTGTTGGTCAGTACCAGTTCAAAGCCTGCTTACATCAATCAGTCAGCTTCCAACATTTTACAGCGATCACAAATTACTAGTGTCGTTCGTCTGCATGACTTTCTGCCAGGGTACTCCGGGTCCTTCATAGCTCAAGACATAGAACCCAGCCTGAGGAGAAAAAGCTGATTTGTACCAGGCTTCTTTACTGGTGTCAGTAAGACTAGTAGGCTCCGCTGTCTCCGGGGAGCTGATAGTTGGAATTGGGACAGAAAAAATGTGGCGTTCAATTGATGAAGGATTAGCAGCTTCGAAATATCTAAGAGGGAGAATCATGAGTTTCATTAAAAAGAGTCCGACATGCAACCCACACCACGCCTTTCTGAGCGTCAAGGCCCTTGATACCGCCTGTGACTTCCCAATTTCCAGACGTCAGGAAACGTGGTGAATCAGAGTTTGCAGGACTGAAGAGTGCAATATGGTTATAACCTTCAGACGAAGGGACAATATCAAGGTATGCAGCGGCTCCAGCGGTACTCAAGGTTGTTGGAAGTGGATATACAGTTTGCTCCTGCATGAATAGAGCCAATCGATAAAATAACTCTTCAAAAAAGCCAGAATGTCTTAACTTACAGCATCTATCCAACCATCATCACCTTCTTCGCCGGCTCTCCCTAGCTTCCTCACTACACGGCCATACGATTTGGACCGAGTGGCGTCAAGGTTGAATAAAATAACATTTCCGTCGTCTGCATTTCGATTCACTTCTTTGATGAGGAGTGTTGCATTTCCCACCCAGGCTACTTCTGAAATAATGCTATCAGTGGTTGACTTGCGCTGCTCCCAGTCCAAATCAAAAATTGCGCGCCCAAGTCCAGGAGTCGTTGACTGGTCTTTGGCAAGGTAGAGATCAAGGTCGAACACATGGGCAGTCACGAGGGGATTGTTGTAGCCAGGTTTGGGGTATTTCATGACAACGTTAGTAGTATAGGGTATGACTGCATTTGAGTCGTCTGTGGGGTTATAGATGGGGAAAGTGTATTCCGGGACGAGAGTTTCATCAAAAGCCAAAAATGCGATTTTTTTGGAGTCCGGCGACCACCAGAGAGCGTGATCACCTGTAAATACCTCTTCCTCGTAAACCCAATCGGGAACTCCATGGAAAAGAGAAGCATTTCCCGAGGTCGTTACGCGTATAGGGTTAGAATTAGGGCTATATGAGAAGATTCAATTCCGCACGGGCTTGGGGCACATGATAAATGACTAACGAAGCATCTGGCAGAACGAAGAGATCGTTTTCAAATACATAGGCAATAGCACTCCCGGTAGGCGACCAGGTGGCATAAGCAGTTTTTGAAGGGTTGGTTGGTGGAATGATAGGATGGGTAGTCTTCGCTTGGATATCGTGCACATAATAATTGCCAAAACTTGACCAACGCCATTGCTGTTAAGATTCGTTAGGAAAAGTTACCGAGACACAACCATGAAATGTGGAAGACTTTTCTGGGATCAGCTTTGATGAGGAGATACGACATATCAGGCGAAAGTTGCCATTGATACCACGTCAGATGCTGCCCATGTTCCTAGAGAATACTCAAGCTTCATTGAAGACGATCGACATATGACGTTCTTACGTCCTTAACATCGCTAGTCTCAACGAGGATACGCGTAGAATTCCCTTTGAGGTCCACTAACTGGATAAAACGACCGTCTTGTATGGCATAGACACCATCACCAGCTTGGATGGAGAATAAGCACATGCACCTAGAAACGAATTGTAAGACGTACCCTCTGGGACCCAACGAAGTCCTTTCCTCACAGGAAAAAAGGTTCCATTAAACACATGGTCCATGGTGATCTTCTTCACGCCAGGAGGATGGTATGTCGGGTTTCCAGAGTATGTATATGCGGCAATAATACCGATGAGACCAGAGAACGAGACCAAGGTGAGCAATAGATAAAGAACGAATTTTAGATTGACCCCTGGCTACCATGAAACGTCCATTATTCGTGCGGCATCTGGGTATCAGTCCGCTTCACATACCAGGTCAGTTTTAGATGCAGACGACGACCATCCAGGACCAGCATCTCCACGTTCTGCGACGCTGGGAGAGGACGGTAGACTCTTTTCAAGCAGGGAATCTTTGTCCGACGCCCTGTCGTATTCGTTGTCCCGGTACGAATCGACAGAGGTTAAGTTATCAATTTGAGTTTCCTTCACAGGAGGGTCTATATCATCTGGAGAGACACGCTGATATGGATTAGCTGTCATAAACAATTCTGAGGCCACCGTCAGTTGTAATAATATATAAACAAAACTGTTACAAAACTGCTGTGCTTAAGCCAAATAAGGAAACTGGTCCCACGTATACTATCTTTCCTCCTACTGCCATTGTATGAATCCATGACAGAAAAATGGCCCAGCAGAAAACCGGCTCGACTAATAGTAACTGGGATCCAGTGCTGCTGATATCTCAGGTAACTTATACGCCTCCTGAACAGCAATAACGAGTTATTTACTTCAATTTAGATTATTTCTTTACAGAGTCTCCATTACTTGACCTTATCTTTTTTCGTAGTTCCATTGTTGTATATTTTTGCCGAACAGGAATCTTTGGCATTTGAAGGGGGTGCTGCAAGTATTGGTGAGCTTCCCCTCATTGTTCATCACAGTCGCAGTGGCATTCATGCCAACCCCGTCAGGCATGGTGATGGACTGGCGGGAAATGGCTGGCAAGCCAACGATCCGAGGCCTTAATGGTACCTCTCATGGTTATGCATGGAGTGGTGGCAAGATGATTGGTGTTGGCTGGAAGAGCGATCAATGGAGTGGTCGAACAGATCCTTTGCGGGCATGGATGATTGCAATTTGCTGGCTCGTGGCTTGTAGTGCAGAGTAAGTAGGGTGGATTAGTATGCAACCATGCAGTCAGCTGATTCAGAGCTTCTCTCCTAGCATATACTACCTGTATATTCTCGTCCGAAGACCTCGTTTGATCCTCGATTTTGCCCTGACTCTCGTTTTTAACCACATTGTTCTCACGATTTATTACTCCGCATCGATACCGACGTCGTTGTTTTTCTGGGTAGTTTTGCTTGGAGGTGCTGCGCTGACTATCATCACAGCAGAACAGCTCTGTATCAGACGGGAGATGAAGGAAGGTCTCAGTGTAGCGCCTGTTCAGGATGGAGAAGACAGGAATGATATAGAGCTAGGAAGTTTACTACCGAGACAGGACTAATTCAATGGCGCCGATGTCCCAAACCAGAGTAAGTAACATCCCCTTATCGTGGAGCATGACAACATTCTTTACGACGGGCAGCTTTGTATACTATGATGGTCCTAAATTCTCGCAGAAGTGAACAAGGGATCCGGAATTTCATATGGTATGTCGAGCCAGAAAAAGAGCTCGTGCACACCCCAGACAGTAGGATTGGTACATTTTTGTGTAAGCATTTTCTCTGTGCCGTTTTTCTCGTTTTTGGGACACAGCCAGCTGTGCTTGTCGTACATATATGAAACCTCATCACAGGCTCACCTCTTTTTACCAGATTAGTGTCTCTCATGTTTTCCATCCCCCGAAGATTCATTAATGTGGCCGGGGAGGGTAGATGATTGCAGCATTTGTTACGAGACTCGTGCCAGAGGCAGAATGCCAGCCTTTCGGAATATCACTGATCTCTACTTCTCTGGTGTTACAATTACTGTCAAAATGTCAATCATCCTGTTGTTCTGGAAATCAAATCGCAAAAATGATGATGATTATATGGGACCAAAAGTGTGTCATGGTGCTAATTGAGAGAAATTAAAATGCCATGCAGCTGCAATCATTCTAACAAAACCCCTAGTATCATTGGGGATCGTATTTGATGGACATGAGGAGAGGATTGGAGTGATTATGTGCTAAAACCCGATGTTTCGAACGCCCTCGTGGACTTTTTTTGACAACTCGGGTTTTTCAGGAGGTGGGTGTGCTGTTCTATGCCATCCAGTTCGAGTAAAATTGCTCGGTTGTCTTCATCACGTAGGACGCTGGTCCATATGGGTTATGTGTTGTCTCCCAGCCCACTCGTCCCGCTGCCTGGACAACCCGGGAGCCTTGGCAAGTGCAAATCCACCTTGTCAATGCTTCCTTTCAGAGATTACCCATTTTTGGATTGATTCTGTGCCAGAAACTGAAAAAAAAGCTGAGATTGGGTCAAACAGCGGACAAGAGGCTGATAGTGACCGACCTATACACTGTTCTAGGTTGGATATCGGACTTACTACTGACATCTTCAAAATTCAGGCTCTAGACTGCCAAGCATCCCTGTCGCATCACTGTCTAGCGGACACTCCTGCCTTCACCCAGTCATTGACATTGATAACTGTTTCTAGATAAGATAAATTTGGCTGAATAGCTATGATTCTTCATATGGTCTTAAATGGTAAGCTGAAGATATCCCAAATATGTCGTCATCTTGGCCAGACTGTATCCAACTAAACCTGTATGACGCATTAACGACAGTCTCTGCTGAAGCGGGACGAGCTCGTGACCGTAGCCACGGATATGGGGTAATCTGTTTCAGTATAGTTCAGGTAAACTGGCTAACACGCAATGATGGGGGGGAGAGCGCCGGTCTCCACCATCAGGTGCTATCTGAAACAGAAATAAACTATCAGTAACCGTCCATAACAGAATGTCGTTTATGGATTAGTCTCCAAGCTTGAAGTGCATAAATACCTGAGCATACCGACTGTCGAAGAGCAGAATCTTCTACCCACTTGACCTCTCAAAGAAACATCTTTACTCTCAACATTACCATGAACGCTGTACGCGACACCTTTCTTCTAAACACTCGTCGTCCTGTTCCCTGACGGTTTCACCGCAATCCCTAGATCAACTTCGTCGCTATTGACCAGGCTGGTTGCACTGACCAACACTGCCACTGCAAGGAAACGTGAGGATCCAACACTTTCCGTACTCGATGACCTTACACTAATCACCGACTTTCCTTCCTTCCTCCTTCTAGTTGCCACTGCGAGCCCGCCCAATGCGACTGCTGAAAAGCTGAAAAGAAGCATGACCTGGTGATTTCCACTGGGGGGGACGAATTGAGCTTACTTGAACTCGTCATTTTTGAGCGTATTGTTTGTGAATGATGTATATGCCGGAGTGCTGTATCTAGCTAGTACAGAACTCGAAAAATTATGGAAAGGGATTCTAAACTCAAGGAAGTGTTCTTGTTAGGGAATCATGACTTCTCTAGTGAAGCCAGAACGGTAGCAGCAGAGCTTCCATAATTTATCAATCTCTAACACTGCGTCGAGAATCATGCTGGTCTAGTGGTTAATATTTCTGTCCTTCACACGTGGTCTCGGCTAGTTACTCCCTTAGGACGCCTGTCAATCTCTAATTTGCCTTTCCTTAGCGAGCCGAGAAATTCATTTTTCTAGACCTGGCCTCATATAAATTAAGACTATCACGACGGCAGCAGAGGACGTCACCTCAAGAAAGACAATCACAGGTCAACTGTTGAAACTGTCACGCTATGTACCAGAGGAACGAGACGCCATTTGTGCTCTGCCGCGGACGCAGAGCACCACATTAAAAAGAAACTCAGGTTATTTATAATGATTTGCGCTCAACTGACTTTGTACTAGTTTATGATCATTAACTACCCGGGGAAAATACAGGTCCGACACCTCTTTCTTCTCAAAATGAGTGCACTCTCAACAAATGGATTAACGAAAGCAAAGGAATGTACACCGAACCTAATGCCGTTCTACATCGAATACGACGGACAAGCACCAGTATCAACGTACATGGAGGTGAGTGGAGAAAAAACAACGTTCCGGGGACGGACGATGGAGGGGACAAAGGTGGAAGTCGGGCCAGGATACACGGGGCTGGTTATGGAGCAGCGGCAAGAGGGAATAGTTACTGGAAGGCGGATGTTCCGCTTTGTGCAAGTGTGGTCAAGCGACCGAGGGGTGGACGAGGGGCGAGACGAGTACGTTCGGAGTCTGGGAGAGTGGACAGCGCTGGCGGACCTGGTGAGTGCCGTGGGAATACATTAGTTGGAGTGCTCAGGCTGGGACAGATTCATCGGCAGGAAGAGGATATTCAAAATGAGACTTGAGCAACATACTTCCCTGCGGTTAAATGGAATTTGTTTCGTCCATGTTTCGAGGATGACTGTATCGACAATGAGTTTGATTGCCGGAAAATAATTTATCATGCTGAGAGGCAGTAGGTTTGGAATTCAACTAGCCCATTCATCATTCTACCTGGCCTGCATATCGAGAATCAGGTTAATCGGCATTCGTTTCTGCTTTTGACGATTGACGAATCTCTTCTTTCCTCGGCGATTGTCCATGGGAGGACAACGATGGGCATCTCTTTTCGTACCTTGAAGACAATGGCGAGCAAAGCTGATAATGATAACGAGGACCCTTCATATTTTTGTAGCGTCGTTGAAGAGGTCGACATCAAGCTTCATGTCGTCTGGGTTAAAGGCGAAGCTCAGAATAGGTAGCATCGCCGTCGACAAGGACAATATAGATGGCCCCAAGGAGAGTGTGGAGGTCACGAAATAAAAGGAAATGAAACCGAGGGCGTTTCCTATCCTGAGTGACTACACAACACAGGAAGTAATGTACTTCGATGTGGCCATGGATTGTTCAGCAATATCAGCACCTTACCAAAGTTCGTTCCCTTCGATTGTCTCCTCTTATAGAGGACCGACATGCTTGGATCTGTAAACAGAGGTCTATCAAGTGCATGGACATTCATGTTATCGACATAACGAAGCAATTTTGAGGCCTCATTTCGATCCGTAATGTATGCAGAGCTATCTTGTTTTACATTACAGACCTGAAACGAATCACAACAAGGTCTTTGGTCAACTTCAAATCGCCCGGGAGAAAATTATCTTCTCTCCTTTGTATGTCGTCCTCGACTGGACCAGCGCAGCTCGCAAATGTCTTGTATCAGTCTCTAACAAACACTTGATGGGGACTCTGGCATTTTCCCTCTTTTCAGGAAAGAGATATTGCATCAACTCATGTGAAATCGGGAGGATATCTCGATGCTTGGGATCCCATTTGGTCTGGTTTTCCTCGTGTGATTGAAAAGTCCAGTCGTGACTTTTTCCGTCTCCAGCATCTCTCACCTCTTCATCGGAAATACCAGGGTTTTCAGCATCAGAATCAAAATCAAGTTCAAGTTCGACTTCTTCCTCGGAGCTCACTTCAGCCCAACTCGCTTCGCTATCCTCTTGATATGTCTCCTCGGAGCCCCAATGGTAAACCACCTGGCTATCAGTAGAAAGTCCCGGATCATTCTTCATGGTATCGCTACAATCCTTGAGAGCCGGCAG
>Ga0154006_1000185_pt1 | contig 20741 bp, 13 predicted proteins | sample TSFL090MetaG_FD_104747 | JGI IMG/M metagenome (GOLD analysis project Ga0154006, IMG submission 104747) | Attine ant fungus gardens microbial communities from Florida, USA - TSFL090 MetaG | ecosystem: Host-associated > Fungi > Mycelium > Unclassified | place: USA: Florida, Wakulla State Forest...
ACAGCCAAAAACGGCTAAGTTATTATTTATTTTCTTTTTCTTTTTCTTTTCTTTTAATTAGGAAATTGGTAGACACACGAGATGGAACAACTAAAAGAGATGTGCAGGAGTTTATAAATAGAAGTAAACACAGGAGGTGTATAAGTAGTATACCATAATTAAATGAGAACTCCACCGAGTTCTCTTTGTCAACTCAGACTAGGAGTAACTCTAAGACATCTCAGTCTAAGTCCTTACACTTAATATGTCATTCATCATTGCCTGGAATGTTGCTGGCAAATTTGTGAGACCAAAAAACATCATAGTGGATTTGTATACTCCAAAATACATTATAAACACAGCCTTTCTCTTATCTCCCTCTTTTATTCATATATTGTTGTACCCCTATTGTTATGAAATTATATTGGGATTATGACTATTATCAGCCCTAGACTAATAACAAGTGGATGGTAGAAGAAATGATAGTGGTAAAAGATGAGGGAGACAAAGATGATATAATAAATGATGTATCAATACACCAAGGTTAGGACTTTAGACTTGATCAGACTAATTATAGACATTGAACTTATCACAAATGGCCACTTACTGATTTGTGATTGGTTGATTTGATAATCAAAGTGCTTAAAAAAGCAAAGTTAAACAAGCAACAAAAGATATTGTTAAGTCTGAGGTTTATTCTTAGATATACAGTCCTTAAATACATAATTGTAGTGGTCTGTATACTAGGACAGCCTACCACATGATCACTACCTATTGTTCTACATATAGAAGTGCTATTGTTCTTGAAATAGAGATAACCTAACTGTCTTAGAGCAGTTCTTTGTTCTATTCAAGGATAGATGATAATTTATGGATAAAGATCAGTATTATATGCAAACATTGAGGACCTTGTATCTCCATGGGATCTTATTGCCTTAGGATCTATTTATAGCTGAAAGAAGCACATTGAAGAGAGCTTTACAATGGTTATTGAAGCAAATGATTACATCAAGCAGTTCCTGAGATATCAGCAATTTAGTGTGTGGTGACTTAGTGATCACTGACTGATCTGCTGATAACTCAGTGAATACTGATCACTTTGAGATGTTTTTGGTACCATTTGAAAGGTCTTCTTAAGGGCTTTTGGTGGCCACTTAGATCATTGAAATCAGTCAGGTATTCCCAGAGTTATGGTCTGAATGAAGTTTGTAACAGAACTAAAGAAGAAATATTGGATAAACCTTGGGGTAATTATGGATAAATCTTATTATAGTTATAAACTTTAGGATAAATGGGAAAACCTTGGACTAACCTATTTATAGACTCTGACTCAACTAGTCACTCACTGTTACTTACTAGTACTTAGAATAGTAGTTTCTGTAATGTTATTAGTTAGGATAAATACAATCCAGAAAGAGAAGAGAACAACAAGTTCTCTCTTTCTATGGTTTATCTGAAAACCTACTTCTCTTGGAACCCTATATTCTCTCCAGTCTTTGGACTAACTTGTAGAGTATGACTAAAAGCCTTGATATTTATCCTTTTGATATAACTCTTCTGAAAACCTTAACTGAACCCTTTGTAGAAGAGTGAAGAGATATCAAGTATTGACATAGACTCAAGGTTAAAGCATATATTCACCCTTGTAGTCTAGAGTCTTAACACCTATTGTAAATCTATCTTTGTAAACATCTTTCTCATGTCTATGGTGTTAATCAAGTCTAAAATCAAAAACAAAGGTTAATTGTCCTTAACTGTCCCTTTATTAAGATATCTATAGTCTTATACTATTCTTTTCTTTTCATCCTTTTTTCCTACAAAGACTGGTGAAGTCTAAGATGACTTTGAGAGTTGAATATACCTCTTCCTCAACTGTTGCTCCATAAATTCTCTAACCTTCTCTTTCTCTTCTCTTGATATCAAATACATTCATCCTTTTCTTGGCACAAAATCTTCTCTTGAATTTATTGCATGGTCCCAAGATTTCCTGACTGGTATTCTCTCAGATTCTGCCTTCTCAAAAACTTTAAGCTACTTGTGGAATTTCTGTAGCACTATTTTTCTTACTTTCTCTCTGTCTAGCTCAACTTCATTATCAAACTTTTTCTCTATTGTCCATTTCTACTCATCTCTATTGTAAGGGCAACTAAAGTGGAGCAGCTCCAGGAGAAACCTCAATATATAATTACATTCCAGAATATGTTACAACTCACTTCCAAGAGAAATCTCAAAGAATAGGATGAGGTTTTTAGAAAGTGATCTACTTTATATATACTGCCTTCTTAATTACGGATGTCTTGGCTGTCAGAGATAGAAGTTTCAGGAATAGATAACTGATTAAACCTGGAGTAACACTTATTTAATTAGTTGTTAGAGTTACTTCAGCTCATTGCTACTGGTGTGTCAGAAGTAGAGTTTGGTGTGGTCCTCTTATATTCACCCTCTCTCTAAGATTGCTGTGTCTCAAAGCAATGGGTCTGGGTTAAAAAATAGTATCAAAGTCTATTCTATGGATATATCTCAGGGTTACTAGATACTTGTAGTAGAACTCTGCTACCAGGTTGGGTACTGATATGTCAGAGATGGATTCCCAAGAGTTATACTTCCTGTCATATCTTTTCTACTTGACTAGAAACTGGAACCTTCTCTGGTGCTAATGACTATTGAGTATCTCTTCTACCTCCCACTCTTTCTCTTCTTTTACTATAATCAGCAGAGGTAAGGAGCTATAAGAGGACTACACTAAATCACACTCCTGATACACTAGTGGTAGTCCACTGAAGTGACCCTGCACTAATTAAATGATAATTACATAACATTTAATTAGTTGCTTACTCCTGCATTTCTGACCCTGATCCTTAGAATGTTCTATAGCTAGGGAGACTTGTATATATAGTATAGAGTACTCTTCTAGAAGCCTCATCCTATTCTCTGAGAATTCTTCTGGAAGGTGAGTTGTAACATACTCTAGAGTATATTTATAAACTGAGGATTCTCCTGGAAGCTCTACTCTGGTCATCCTTACAGTAGAATAAGATCTTCTAAATGGAGCCTTGGAAGAATGCAGTGAATAGCCTCTATTTAGTTACTCTCCACTACCTCCATCCAACCTTTTGTGCCTTTGCTCTGTGCCAGATGTTACACATGAACACCCTCCAGAGCATAGCTGATCCTCTGGCCTATCTGCAGCATTATCTGCATAAAGTCACTGAGAGACAAAATAACTCGAAAACTAACATTAACAATGTCCTCTCCACTTTGACTGCCCAGCTGCAACAACTCATATAGCTAGTATCAAACTCTCCCTCTCAACCTCTAGCTCTGGTAGCAAACTCTCTACTGTGTTATGAGACAGTTCCTAGAAAAAAAACTATTTCCCATGTATTTCTTAACTTAGTGGATAACATCTAGGACTATAATACCAGAGGGATATAAATAGCATGGGAAGACTTATATAAGATATGTATAGTTATTAGTCAGGGTCATATGATTACAAAAGATAGGTATGTAGACCAATAGACCTTTGTATAAGTAGTAGCATAATCCAATGAAAGACTCTATCAAGTTCTTTTTGAACATCTACCTCAGATGAACCTTGAGTCTTCATGACTTAGTATTAACACACCACTTTCTATATCAGTATTTCTCTTCCTGGCAAACCTCTGCTCTCAAGCCTACCCTAAGCTCTTCTCCCCTTCAGACTTCAGTGGCAATTGCAACACTAGATGAGTGTTCCTGAACTTCTGTATGCTATACATATACCTAGCTCTAGAACAATTTAGCTATGAAGAGGAGAAGGCCCTGTAGGCCCTTACCTTTTTTAAAAGTAGTTGTACAGCAAAGTGGTCCAAGAATCTATTTTGCCAAGAAGTAGATACTGGATTCTTTCCAATTCAAACCTAGGCCAACTTTGAGACTTAGTTCAAGGTGTAGTTCTTGCCAGTGAATGCAAAAGCAGATACAGTCAACACTCTGGAAAAGTTCTCCTATTACTAGAGAACTTAGATGGTGAACAATTACCTTGATACATTCCAGTCATTGGTCTCCAACATAGACTATACTGATCCCCAGACTCTTATGGTCAAGTTCTGCTGAGGGCTGAGAATTGGTATCCAGAACTAGATTGCAACTATATTCTATAGATGTTTCTCAGATACAGATCTGGAAGCTTGGTACTGAGCTGCCCAGAGGATCAACCAAGCACGTCTTGCCAACAAAACCTTCCAGTTGACTCAGTACAGCACATTCTCCATTCCAGTCAGAACTCTCCTATTATGGTCCTCCCCTCTTAGTGGTTTAAATTCCCTCTGCTGTTGCTCTGACCCTAACCCTGATTCCAAAGCCAACATCCCCTCCTCCTTCTATGGGTATTTCCATGAACATAGATACTACCAGAAGGTCAAAACCTCTATCCTCCCAAAGATGCTACTAGTGTGGAGATACAAACCACCTAGTTAAGGACTGTTTCTATTGTCTTGATATGAGATAGCTGTTGTCCAAGCAATAAGAGAAACTCATAGAGGACCTCTTAGCAATGCATAATATACAAGAAGCAGAAGCCTGGAAGATTAGAGAAAACAAGGATTTTGTAAAAAGTGACTGGTGACAAGTATGCCCTGGCCACTAGTAAATAGGTTCACTATACTCAAAGTAGAGACTAATATAGATGATGGTGAACCTATAGACATACCCCCTCCTTCCACCCCTAAATGCAACCTCTTTCTCCAGAGACCAAAGTGAGAAAAGAAACTACCCATTTGACTTTCCACTAGTGTATTGGATGTACATGGAACCTCTCTGCAACTTGCTATAGAACTGAGTACTATGGATACAAGCAAGCTCCACTCTGTAAAGACTCTTTTAGACAGCAGAGCCATAGAAAGCTTTATAGACCAAGACTTTATCTACTCCAAGGGACTTAACACCTGAACAATCTTGTGCCCTATTCTTGTTTTCAATATAGATAGCTTCCCAAATGAAGCTGGTAAAATCTCTGAAGTAGTAGATATCCTTCTGAGATATAGCCCCTATTTAGAAAGGATGCTACTTGCCATCTTAGGCCTCAGAAAGCAAGATTTGATCTTGGAATACAACTGGCTGAAGAGCCACAATCCAAAGATTGATTGGAGAACTAGTAAGGTTGAGATGATGTACTGTCCTCTATGCTGCAAAGAAGGTTATACTATATATAAGAAGTAAACTAGACAGAAGAAAGCAAAGCTCTGTACCCTCAATTTGGGTAGAGAGGGACCCCACCATTGAGCTGATTCTGGGATCTGAGCCCAAATTATCAAAGATATACTCTCTATCTCCAATAGAGCAAACTGAGTTAGATACATTCCTGGAGGAGAACCTACACACTAGTCATATCTACTCCTCTAAGTCACCTATGGCTACACCAGTCTTCTTCATCAAAAAGAAGAACAGTTCTCTCCAACTAGTACAAGACTATTGCACTCTGAACTCTATGACAGTCAAGAACCAGTATCTACTCTCTCTTATTTCCAAGCTTGTTTTCCAGCTCTACAGTGCCAAGTATTTCACCAAGCTAAATATCTGCTAGGGATTCAACAATATGTGTATTAAATCTAGAGATGAGTAGAAGGCCACTTTCTGAATAAACTATGGACTCTTTGAGCCTCTAGTAATGTTCTTTGGGATGACTAACAGTCTAGCTACCTTTCAGACCATAATAAACAATATCTTCTAAGATTTAATTGCAGAAGGAATTGTAGTCATATACTTGAATGATATTCTTATCTTCACCAGAACAGTAGAGGAGCATGCTTGGGCCATCCAGAAAGTATTGGAGATTCTTACTGAGTATAAGCTGTTCTTCTACCCTGAGAAGTATGAGTTCTAGAAAACAAGGATTGAATACCTAGGTCTAATAATCTTGGAGAACAAAGTGTCTATAGATCCTGTCAAGGTCTCCAGAGTCTAAGAATGGCCTATTCTGGAAAATCAGACTGATGTGCAATGTTAAGGGTATAGACTTAGGACTAAAGCTCTGACCCTAACCAATGATAATTGAAAGAGAAGAACTTAATAAAGTTCTCTATTGGATTTCTTTTACTACTTATACAAATATCCTATGGTCTGTGCACCTACTTCCCATGGTCACAAGACTATTACTAATAACTATATAGTTCTTATATAATACTGTCCTATGCTATTTATATCTTCCTTACATTATACTTCTAGAGGTTTTCTATTAAGTTAATAAATATATAAGAGATGTTTTCCTTTTTTGGAGCTAACTTATAACATACAAGCCTTCTTGGGGTTCATTAACTTCTACTACTAGTTTATCTGTGACTTCTCTATACTGGTCCAATCTCTGTTCAACCTTACAAAGTCTAACATATCCTGGTCCTGGAACAATAAGAAACATGGAGCCTTTGAAGTACCTAAGATGGCAGTCACTAGTACCCCAGTCCTTGTGTCTTTCTAGAACTTGGAGCCCTTCCACATTGAGGCCAATAGTTTGGATTTTGCTACTGGAGCAGTCTTCTCCCAATAACTATTCAGAGACAAGAAATAGTACCCTATCGCGTTCTATAACAAGTCCCTATCTTTGGTAGAATGGAACTATGAGATCTATGACAAGGAGATATTAGCTATCATTTGTGCACTGGAGGAATAAAAACACTTTTTAGAAGGAGCAAAGTATCTGGTAGAAATATAGACTAACTACAAGAACTTAGAATACTTCATGACGACCAAGAAACTTAACCATTGTTAAGCCCGCTAGTCTTTTTACTTGGCTCATTTTGACTTTACACTTGCCCATACCTAGACTATTCTATGGAGAAGCCAAACATACTCTCTTGGAGACCAGACCATAGTACAGGGACTTCTGACAACAAAGATGTTACTCTCCTCTATCTGGAGATATTTGCTGTTCAAACCTTGGAAGATGTTGAACTAGAGGGGACAGAAAGAAATGTGCTCTCCAATATCTACAAAGGCAACTGCAGCAAAGACCAGAAAGAACCTATAGTCTAGACAGCTCACAAACTTCAACAGTCCTCAAGCCAAATGGTACACTCTATGGAGTAATCAAATGTCAATAGTTTACTCCACTTCTGAGACAAAATATACATTCCCTGGAACCCAGATCTTCACAGATGTATTATCTCACTATACCATGATATAAAAATTGCAGGACATCCCAGCTGGTAGAAACTCTAGAACTTGTATTCTGGAACTACTGGTAGCCTTAGATATCTCAGTATATTGAACAGTATATCAGCATATATGACCTGTGCTTGAGAACAAAGCCCATGTGATACTCTCTGGTAAATGAACTCCATCCTCTTTCTATTCTAGAAATATAGTAAGATACCCTGAGTATAAACTTTGTAGTGGAACTCCCTGAGTCATCTGGATATAATGCAGTAATAATAGTAGTAGACTTAGTATCAAAGAGAGTACACTTCATTCCAATATATACAACAGTGACCATGGAAGGAGCAGCCAGGCTGTTCCTCCACCACATCTGGAAACTTCACAGACTTCCTAGGCAAGTAGTCTTAGATAGAGATCTGCAGTTCATTACACTTTTCACTTGGAAACTCTATAGGCTTCTTGGAATCAGGTTGGCCTCCTTTACTACTTGGTACCCTCAAATAGATAGACAAACAGAACATATCAACCAAGAGCTGGACCAATACCTCTATGTCTTTGTAAACAAATGACAGGACAACTAGTATAACCTCTTCCCAATGGTGGAGTTCTAGTACAACAACTATGTCTACTCTTTCACTCAATAGTCTCCATTCCTACTAGACACTGGAAGGACCCCTCATATGGGATTTGAACTGCGACAGTGCCCTTCTAGCCTAGAGACTATCAACAAGTTCATAGAGAGAATAAAAAATACCACTGAGGAAGCCAAGTCTACAATATAGAAGGCCCAAGAAGATATAGTGAGATATTATAACCAACAAAGGACTCTGGCCCCTGTCTTCAAGCCCAGAGACAAGGTAGTTCTAAATGTATTGGACATCTAGGCTACCTAATCCTCTCAGAAGCTCTCTCACCAAAGGTTAGGTCTGTTTACCATAGAACAATAAGTCAGACCTATAGCTTATAAACTAAAACTACTATATTCAGTAAGATAGCTTTATCTTGTCTTTAATATAGTTAAACTGTCCATTATCCCAGAAGATCTAATACCAGGCCACAAACTAGAAGAACATCCCCTACCTATACTCATTAATAGAGAAAAGGAGTAGAAAGTGGAAAAGATTCTCAACAGCTACTAGCATTGGAGATAGTTCCAATATCTCATCAAATAAAAGAAATATAGCTATGAATACAACTCCTAGGAGTCTACCTCCAAAGTTTCTATATCCAACCTTGTAACAGACTTCCATTATAGACACCCAGGAGCTCCCAGATATATCTACCAGACTGAGTTTAATACTATTATGCTAGATAGCCTTTTTAGGCAATTTAAGTAATATTTATTACAAGTCTATACTATAATTCAGCTCAAGCAGCAAAGGTGACACCAATTATATACCACTAGACCTCCAGTTTTTGACTTGTGTACATCATCTGAGTAGCAAAATAGCAGCTGTGACTACTACTATACCAGTCTCATAGGACCTATCTAGTTATTTTGTACTAGACACAAACTAGAAATCCTTTCTAGAAGTGCTCTCAAGGACTGTCCAAATCTTGGAGAAACTAGTCTCCTCTAATAGAAGGATATCATAGTTTGGCAACTATTGTATTTGATAGATTAGGCTTTAGTGTGACCTTTAGACCTCAGCAATTATTTTTGATATCATCTATAATTAGAAATGGTTTTAGCAATCCTCTTGAGGGCAGTGCCATTAGAGGATCTAGGAAGGGAGAAATATTAGGGACTAAGAAGGAAGGTCAAGACTGTAGGGAATAAAATAGAGGAATTGAGGAAGTTAGAACTGAAAAGGATCAAGAAAAACACCAGCCTTAAGAGCAGATCATCTGTACTAACCTTAAGGCTCCTTGAGCAGTATTCAAAGACCAGGTTCAATGGATAGACATAAGAGAGGATCAGATAGGAGGATTAGAAAAGAAAAAAAGTACTAGAAGTATGATTAGAAGGAGATCCTGCTTTATCATTCCACTCTCTACTATAATGGATCATTGGAATGTTTCTTTTTTTTCTTAATTGTTGATTCTATGATTTGTAATCCTAATATATACTCTAAGGGCACAGAGAGGTCTAATAACAACTTACTTCCATTATCTTCCTCCCTCTATTACTTTAGAGCTCCATGACTATTTTTGAGTGACTAAGTTTTCTGTTTATTTTCTTTATAAAAACTCTATAAAACTTCCCTTGAGGGATACATCTCACTTTGAGAAAGACTTGGGCATTTGCTCAACTAGGAGTTTAACCACTTACTATGCATTTTTGAAGTAGGTTTTCAACTGTATAGTCAGTTAAAGTAGAGCCTATATGAGGACATGGGAGTTCTAGACAGTACTACTGTATCAATGGCAAGCCAGGCTGCTAGACCAGTTTGAGAAGGGTAGTATCATGGTGTGAGACAAATGCATACCTTCAAGATCTACAATCAACTGGGGTTTGCTTCTGAGCAGATACTAAAAATATTTCAGCTTCTAGGTTTTCATTGGTTCTCTTTATATTAACTTTTGTAAGCTCTCTATTTTTTGATTTACCTCCCCAGCACCTATTCAATTGCATACAATTGTGATATAGCTTAGAGATTTCATCTCTCTGACCTGTTCCACTCATTCTTGCTATTTCATTTCCCTATCAATATACATAGGGCTTGGACCTCTGAACACTTTCTTCAAGCCTGTTCTTGACATAAAGCATGTCTTTCTTTGTAGCAAATAGGGTAGTAGGACATCTGGACTTCTCTAGTCTCTCAGTCAATCTTGGAATTGTAATCCCTGAGCCAGTTATATCCTAGGATCATGTTCTGTTTCCCAAGTCTAAAACTACTAGGAGTATTCTTTTGGAGTGGGTCTTGCATTGTAATATAACATCAACTACTTCCAAGATCTGACTAGCTTTGCTTAAAGAACTGTTTATGTTGAAGATGGAGATGGGATGGGAAATGGTCTGGGTATTCATGCCCTTCAAGTGGACAAAGTCTTAGTCTATAAAGCTTTCTGTAGCTCTGCTATCTAGTAACACCTTAATGGAGTAGAGTTTGCTAGTGTTTATAGTACCAATTTTGACTTGGAGGTATAGGGATGTTCTGTATATGTCTAATATACTAATGGAGTACTGACTAGGAATCTTTTCTTCTATTTGGGTCTCCAAGAAATAGACTTATACTCACAAATAGAGGGAAGAGATACATCTATAGACTCACTGTTATTATCTGTTTCTTCTATCTCAAGTACAGTGAACTTATTTATAGGCAACTGGAATACACTTGTTACTGGTCATCTTTAACAAAACCCTTTTCCTCTTGTGCCTCTGCTTCCTGTATGTTCTGCAATATGAGAAAGTCTTCCATGATCTCCTCATATTGCTCTACTAACAGCATCCTAATATTTAGCCTTTGGGGACAGTACCTAACTACATGGTTGGCATTTCTATAGTAAAAACAGCCATAGAAGAATGGAGGTCAAGCTTTATGAGTGGCATTGACATCCATAGGTACTCCTATCAATGGGGTTGGCAGAAGCAGTAGAGGTTTGGAGGCCAGGACTAGAAGGGAATGAACATTGGAGGAAGACATACTACTGGGAGTGGGGTTAGTCAGGATAGAAAAGACCTCAGAGGGACTAATAGAGCTATATAGTGAGTAGATTGAAAGACTTTGTTAGTTACTCTTGCTTGGTCTATTCTTCTAGCCACTCTATACCAGACCTCCCAAATGGCATGGTCATAACTTGATTCTGGATCCCAGTTTGCAAGCCTCAACAGAATTTGACTACTAGGGTCCAAGGGTTAATATATCTGGTATCAAAAACCAAGATTTGGAAACTATCCAGATAGTCATCTATTGTATGGTTGCCCTAGTAGTAGAATATCTCTTCCAAGGTATTGACTATATCCACTTCTACATTGACCAGAAAAAAGTGGATATAGAATTGTATATTGAACTCAGACTGTAAGGTCTTAGACTGTGATGACTTAGGTCTACTCCTAGTCTGAGTTGACAAGAAGAACTTGATGGAGTTTCCATTAATTTTCCTATACTACTTATACAACTACTACATGGTCTGTGCACTTTCTTCCTATGGTTCCCATATAACTTAGTCATGTGATGTCACCTGACTGTGACTTATAACCCTGTGACTCTTGTGATGCTTAGTCACATAATACTTTCTCGTGCTCCATCCTTGTGTAGTAAGTCTAGAGAAAAGAAAAGAAAAATAATGACTTAGTCATTTTGCCAAGTTATGACACAGACTAGGTTTGCAAAGGAAAAATTCTAGTGTCTGTTTCTTGGTAAAAGAGGTTTTTAGACTATTTAGTAGCCTATCTGGTTTTGAAGAAGATCAAGGCCTAAAGGACCTTTTCTTTCTTGCAACTAAACTACTCTAGGACCAACTATATGTATAGAAAGCAGGAGTTGAGAAAGATATAACTACAAGTATACTTTCTGGAGAAGTTAGAGGGAAAGAGACAGTTTGGGCTGAGCCTGTTGCCTAGGGACTACTAGAGTAGGGGTTGGGGATGCAGGAGGAGAGGGTGTAGGCACCAAAAAGATATTTTGTGTTACTAGAGATGAAATAGAGTATGCTACCAGTTGTGCTAGCTACTGGAGTTAGATGGTAAAAGCAAAAAGAGTATTGTTGATATTATTTTTGGAGTAATTTTGTTGTTTAGTCAACTCCATCAAATAGTGTTGCAGATGCTCCAGGACATCTGCAAAGCCCTGGGGGTTTTCTGGTGATAATGACATTTTAGGAGTGGGATGAAAGGTTGGTGTTTGGCAAAGAAGGGTGACCTAGAGGCAGCTGTCTACTGTGACTATCCAAGGCTCTGTTTTAGGAGATCCTATTCTGCTATGAGGGTAATCAGAGTGGAGTGGCTTCTAGGAGAATTCTTAGTCTATAATTATACTCTAGAATATGTTACAACTTATCTTCTAGAAGAATCCTTAGAGAATAGAATAAGGCTTCTAGAAAGGTACTCTATACTATATATACAAGTTCTCTTAGCTACAGAATATTCTAAGGGTTAAAGTCAGAAATGTAGAAGTAGACAACTAATTAAATGTCATGTAATTATCATTTAATTAGTGCAGGGTCACTCTGGTAGACTATCACTAGTACATTAGGAGTATGATTTAGTATAGTCCTCTTACAGCACTCCTCCACATATTGCTTTACTTTTTTTATAACTCCTGGCTACCAAAAGTTCCTAGTAACCAACTTTACTATCTTCCACTGTCTTCTATGTTCTCCTACTGGCATATCATAATGTAACCTAATGATCTCTGTTCTCAACTTATTATCTTTTGGTATATATACCTTTTTTTCTTTGTACATTATGCCATCAACCTCTTTCTATTCTTTATTTCTCAACATCTTTATTCCTATCCACTTTATTTCTTCAATAGCTTTTACTACTTTATTGTCTTTCACTTTTGACTATCTCACTTTTTCTAGTAAATCTACTCCTTCCACAATGATTTCTACTTTCTCTGTTCTTCTTACTACTAGCCACTTAGGCTTTACTAATATCTTATTCTCATTGTTTCTTTCTACTTCTACTTTCTAGTCTAGCCTTCTACTCAGACTATCTACCTTCTTCATTCTACTTCCTAGAACATGTTTCAGCATAAAGTTAAATCTTGACAAATATAGGGCCTATCTTGCTTGTTTTCTATTTAATTTTTGTACCTTCATAAAGTATTCAAGGTTTTTGTGATCTGTTCAGATCTTGAATTTGGTGGTTGTCCTTTCTAGGAAGTGTCTCTATGCTTCTAAGCATCTAACTACTACTAGCATCTTCTTATCATGTATTTTATAATTTCATTCTGTATCACTTAATGATTTGGAAATAAAAGCAACCAGTCTCTATAGTTTATCAGAGCATTTCATTGATAAAACTTCTATAGTAGCATAGTTTAAAGCATCTACTTTCACTCTAAATTCTTTGTTTAGATCTAGGGCTGCTAATACTGGTCTGGTAGTAAAGACTCATTTGAGCTCATCAAATGTCTTTTGCTGTTCACTTCTCTACTGTCACTTTATATTCTTCCTTGTTAATATATTTACTAGTCTAGCTACTTGCATAAAATCTTTAATGAACCTTCTATAGTAATTTGCAAGGCCCAAGAACTTTCTGACATTTTTCACATTTTTTGGCTCTGGTCAACTTAGTACTCTATTTACCTTCTCTTTTTCTATTTCTATTCTATTAGGTTCTATGACAATCTCTAGGAATCCAATCCTCTTTGTCTTCTATACACACTTTTCTAGCTTGATATACAAGTTATTTTGTTAGCAACTGACTCAAGAACCTTAAGTCAGGGGTTAACTCAAGGTAGCACTTCAGGATTAGAAAAGAACTCAATGGAGTTCTTACTCAATTGTAGTCTATTATATATACAAGTATACTATTTGTCTTTATTTAAACTATAAGCTATCTATTAGCTACTAGTTTGACTTCAGTCTATATCTGTTCTATTTATAGCTTCTTATTATAGTCAAGGTAACTCATAACAGTATTTTCCTCATAAAGGTTCTTGTTCTGAGGACTTTATAGTTTATTGTATGGGTCCTGTAAATTGCCCATTTTATCTTTATCCTATTCTTTTATTTTACTTCCTTCAAATTCTTGCTTGTTTTCTTCTTCCTCTTCTTCATTTTTTTCTTGGTTGTTTTCAAAGTTTTTTATTCTCTTGTCTTTCCTTTTTTCCAATTTCTTTCCATTCTCCTCCAATATTCTCTATTAAACCTCTTGTTATTCTATCTATATAATATCTTTACTGTGTATCTTTCCAGCAGTTCTCCTTTATAGTCTTCTCTGCTATTTCTTTTTTTTATTTACCTGACACCTTTTTCATATTCTTCTTCAAATTTATTCACTAAATCTTGTATATTCCCTAAGTTTTCTCTCAGCTCCCAAGTGTCTTTCTCTGCTGTATACTCTTTCCATTGCACTAGATATCTGTCTTTTTCTCTAAACTTCCTCTTGTTTAATATCTTCTCTATATTATACTCTTTTTCTCTATTAATTGTTACTGGTGATGGCTACTCTTTTCTCTGGCCCTCTACTTAATCTTTGTATCTACATACTCTACTGACATTGACTACTGGATGTATCTTTACTGTACTCAGCAAATCTAGTTCTATTGTATTTGTTGAAATTATTTTCTTTACTTGATAAGGTTTGACAAATCTCTCTGTTAGTTTTTTTGATCTCTTTCCTTGCATTTGGTACTTCAAATCTTTTGTGCTTAAAAGCACCCAGTCTTCTACTTGATATTCTTCTGCTTTACTTTTTTTCCTATCTGTATACTTTCTTATCTCCTTCTGACTCTTTTTCAATGCTACTTCTGCCTTTTTATGAACTTTTTTCATTCTTGTCACAAATTCTTCTACCTTTTCAAATTTCCCCTTCTTTCTCATCTCAAATCCCATACACAGGTCTTGTTCAATATTTTCCTTAAATGGTAATACTTTTGTACTAGTCTGTACTTTATTATTATATATAAACTCTGCTATTACTAACCAGTCAGGCTATTGCTCTTGCCTATGGTCAATGAATATCCTCAGGTATTGTTTTAATTTCTGGTTCATCCTTTCCATCTACCCATCTGTTTGTGGGTGGTAGGCTGTTAACAACTTTGTATCAATTTCTAATATTGAATTCAACTTCTTTATCATCCCTGTTGTGAACTGTGCTTCTCTATCTATAATAATACTTTCTGGCAAGCTATACAGTTTCCAGATATTATCCTAGAACAATCTTGCTACTCCTTTTGCTGAAGTCTTTTCTGTAGTTGGCACAAAGTATACCATTTTTGTTATTCTATCACATACTACTAGAATGCTGTTATAATCCTGTGCTAGCAGTAATTTTGTAATAAAATCTACTGTAATATGACTCCAAGGCTTTTCTGGTACTGCATTAGGCATGAGCTTTTCTACAGGTGCCTCTGTACAATTTTTATTTCTTTAGTATACATCATATCCTTCTTGACTTCCTTAGTGACCCCAGACTACCAAAGATTCCTTATCACTAACTCTATTGTCTTTCACTATCCTCCATGTCTTTCTACTAGTGTATCATAGTATAGCTAGATCACCTCTGCTCTTAATTTCTCATCCTTTGGGATATATACCTTTCTATCCTTCAACATTAATTCATCCTCTTTTCACCACTTCTCATCTCTTAATATTTTAACACCTGTTCATTTCATTTCTTCTACAGCTTTTACTACCTTGTTATCTTTTGCCTCTGATTTTCTAATCTTTTCCAACAGGTCTATCCCTTCAATTACTACTTCTGTTACCTATATCACTCTAACCTCCAGCTATTTCTTTTTCACTAATATTTTATTTTTATTATTTTTCTTTATTCCTACCTACCAGTCTAGATACCTACTAAGGCTGTTAGCTCTTCCCATACTGCTTCCTGGCACATATTTTAGCATAAAATCAAATCTAGACAGGTACAATGCCTATCTTGCTTATCTTTGATTCAATTTCTGACTACTCATAAAATACTTGAGATTTTTATGATCACTCTAGATTTCAAATTTTGTCTGTGCACCTTCTGTAAGGGGATGAGTCTTAGTCACACTAGGAGAGCTTAGTAATACATTGGTATAGGTGAGTAGTATCTAGCTTGTCCTATGATCTATGTAGCCACTTTCTATATAAACTCTTCTGTTACAAACTTTATTTAGACTATAACTCCAGGAATACTTGACCAATTTCAATGATATAAATGGCCACCAAAAGCCCTTAAGAAGACCTTTCAAATGGTACCAAAAACATCTCAAAGCAATTAGTATTCACTGAGTTATCAGCAGATTAGTCAGTAATCACCAAGTCACCACACACTAAATTGCTGATATCTCAGGAACTGCTTGACATAATTGTTTACTTCAATGACTATTGTGAAGCTCTCTTCAATGTGCTTTTTTCAGCTATAAATAGATCCTAAGGCAATAAGATCCCATGAAGATACAAGGTCCTCAATGTTTATATATGACACTGATTATCATGACTTGGCTAAATAGCTAAGTTATTATTTAATTTCTTTTCTTTTTCTTTTCATTTGAATTAGGAAATCAACAGGTGCATGAGAGGGAATGACTCAAAGGAGATGTATAGAACTTTATAAATAGAAGTAAATAACAAAATATGTATAAGTAGTGTATAGCAATTGAATAAGGACTCTATCAAGTTCTTCTTGTTAACTTGGACTAGAAGTGGATCTAAGTCATTATAGTCTAAGGTCTTATACTAATCTTTATCCATAGATTATTATCTGTTCTTGAATAAAACAAAGGACTGCCCTAAGATGGTTAGGTTATCTCTATTTCAAGAACAATAGCACTTCTATATGTAAAACAATAGGTAGTGATCATGTGGTAGGTAATCCTGGTGCACAGACCACCACAATTATATATTTAAGGACTATATGTCTGAGAATAAACCTCAGACTTAACAACATCTTTTGCTACTATCTAAACTTTGCTTTTTTGAGCCTTTTGGTTATTAAATCATCAACTCACAAATTAGTAAGTGGCCATTTGTAATAGCTTCTAGTCTGAAATGTGATACTCCTATAGGAGATGAATAATAATAATAAAGAAAATGAATTAAAAAAATTAATTTATACCAAATTTTCTAGTATATGACAATATCCCTTTGACTAACCTTCTCTATTGCTGTGCTTCTTAGAATCTCTGTTTGTGTACTACACTTTTTCCTCTATAGGACACACTACCACTTCCTAGTTCTACCATGGTTTTTTCTTTTTTGTTCTATATTCTGGGTACAGGATCTCCCTTCTTTCTTGTTCCAACATTTTTCCTTCTATTATGTCTTTTTTTCTATACTTTATATACTACACCCTTGTTATCTCTCCTCTCTTTGCTTCTTCCTCTCTCCAGTTCCATGCTTTCTAGTACAGATTGTACCATATGTTTCTTACTTGCCTCTTAAGAAGTAATCCTTGTCCTTGGTTTTCATAGATTTGGACTTTCTTGCCTTTATATCCCCTACAGTCTACATACATTAATACTACCTCTTCTGTCAACCATCCTCTCTCAAGCAAAAGTGTACCTTCTGGAGGCATGCTCTTCTCCTCACAATATTCCTGTGTTTTTTCCTATATAGAACATGTCAGTCTCCTTTTTTGCTATGTTTTTTGTGGCCTGACTACATACGCTTCCTTTTCTTTTCTTCTTCTCTCTTTCTCTGCTATAATGTTTGGACACTCCCACTTATAGTGTCTTTCTCCCCAATATCTAAAACACTTTATGGCTTCCTTCTCCTTAGTTTCCTACCTTTTTATTGTTATTTCTTTTACTCCACACCTCATCACTCTGCTTGTTAACACCTAGAATTTATTCTGGGGAATTGATTTCCCTTTTCTCTCCTTCTTTTTGTTTCTGCAATTTTGGACCAGATACCTGAATCTTTTACAATATCAACAAATCTTCCCTTCCTTTTCTTCTAATTCTGCCCTTAGTTTAGTGAGGGCATGCTTTTGGTTGAGCAAGTTGCTCATAAAGGTATTGTATTGAGTTTGAGACATCATGTTGATATCTCAAGGGTACAGAGTGAATGTTTTGATCTTACTAGTTATACTATATCTGCTAGAGTACAAGATCTTTACCCAGCTAGAGTTCTACTGCCCTACTAACTACTGCCTTAATAATAGAGTTAAACTATCACCCAATGGATGGGATCCCTAATCTAGACAGCCTCCTAGAGAGTAACTGTCAATTCTCTGCATAAACAAGTTACAATGGACCCTAGTATAAGGTTTATACTAAGAATAGTACAAGTATCTATTAAACACTGCTTGATTGTAAGGTCAGGTCTTAGTACTGATATTCAAGCTTAGTACTATACTTTTACCATTAATCCCTAACTAATTGACAAGTCTTTTTAAGCCAAGGGCCCAGCTATGTATGGAGGTAACTAGTGATTGTGATGATTACTGGTCAAGGATTAAGAAGATTATGAGAGTTAAGATGAGTAAGGTCCAAGATGAACAGTGTTCTGGATGTAGAATTAAGTTCTAGTATAGTAACTTAGCCTAAGACAACTTAATTATACTCTAAGTCCAAGTTGACAAGGAGAACTTGATAGAGTTCCTATTAGATTCTATACACTACTTATACAACTACTATATGGTCTGTATACTACTCTCCCATACTCATCATATGATATTATCATATAATATGACCCTATGATATCCTTGATATATGATAGTGATATGTAACATTGTCATGTGACACTTTTTTGCATTTCTTTCTTATGTAGTAAGTCCAAATAAGAAGAGAAAAGAAAAAGAAAAGAAAAGAAATATAAATAATGACTTAGCCATTTTGCTAAGTCATAACACTTGCTGGTTGTGAAATATTGGGTAGTGGTTAGTATATAGCAGTGAGAGTTCAATACTTTTGGGGTTAGACATCCTATCTATGAGTTAAAGCATCTGGTTTGGAGCTTAGAGAACCTGGGCAGAAACAGATTCAGAAGTTGAATTGGGATAGATATTTAGACTAGCAGGCCTGTTGTTGAAAGAGGTTCTTTGATTCACAGAAATATTAGGTTCCTATAGTCTATAACTATATCTGTAGGAATAGGTGTGTGTACCTTTAAGATAATGCCTCTATTTCTTGAAGAACTCAAATATTGTGAGTAATTCCTTATTGTGTATATTATAGTTCAATTTAGTAATATTGAGTGTCCAGGAATGGAAGGCAATAGAGTGTAGCTCATCCTCCACATAGGTGAAGAGAATTGCAACTAGTACTAGATCTAAGATGTTAGTCTCTAGTATAATAGAAAAGTCTGGGTTCCAATGGGCTAAGACCAGTGCAGTAGTAAATGATATTTTTAGGCCTTGGAAGGCTGTTTTGCACTTGGGTGACCAGTACCAGAGGACTGATTTACAGGTTAGGTAGGTAAGAGGAACAGTAGTTTTGGAGTAATTTTGAATAAAGCATCTGTAAAAATTAGCAAATTCTAGAAATATTTGCAAATCCTTTAGGTATTACAGAGTCAGTTACTTCTAGATGACTTGAACTTTGCCCTTGTCCATCTGCACCCCCTAAGGACCCAGCATATAACCTAAGAATTCAACCTTCTGGTAGTGGAATATGCATTTGCTAGAAGAAATATATATGTTATGAAACAACTTCCAAAAAGAAAACTATTTCTTGTGCATTCATCAACTTGATAGGAAACATCCAAGAATACAATGCAGGAAAGATATAAATAGTATAGGAAGGATTATGTAAGATATATATAGTTCTTAGTAAGGATCATGTGATTATAGGAGATAGGTATATAGACCATCTAATATTTGTATAAGTATCTAGTGGAATCTAATAAAGAACTCTATTGAGTTCTTCCTGAACAACCATCTTATCATGACTTGGCAAAATGGCTAAGTTATTACATATTTTTTTCCTTTTTCTTTTTATTTAATTAGGAAATCAAGTGAATGTATAAGAGGGAATAACTTAAAGAAGATGCATAGGACTTTATAAATATAAGTAAATACAAAGTGTGTATAAGTAGTATATAGTAATCAAATGAGAACTCTATTGAGTTCTCCTTGTCAACTCAAACTAGGAGTAGTTCTAAGATATCACAGTCTAAGTTCTTACACATCTTGGTTGAGCTCTAAGTTCTCATAACTACATGCAAACAATACAGCCCATTGGTATACAAGCAGCATAAAACCTCCCTAACATGCTTCTTGTGCTCTGTAATATTATCTGAGTAGATTAGTATGTCATCTAAGTAGATTATCACATATACATCCAATATGTCTGAGAATATTCCATTCATGAGTTGCTGAAAGGCAGAGGGGGCATTCAACAGTCCAAAAGGCATTACCAGCCACTTGTAAGATCTATATTGGATTTAGAAAGTAGTTTTCCATTTGTCTCCTTTTGCAATTCTAACAAGATGGTAGGCACAATGGCATGCTTCAATTGGAAAATTCAGGAAGAGATTCTTTCTTCAAGATAATCATGCATGCATATTCTGAATGATTTGTTAGCATGGAGTCATGAAGACTTTAGAGCTCAACCAAGGTGGTTGTTTAGGAAGAACTCGATGGGGTTCTTTATTGGATTGCAGTCCTACTTATACTACAATTACAGTAGCTGCACTTTACAGTTCCACAATCACATGTCCTTTCCAGAATGTTCTATAATCACCTGACTTGTCACATGATAGGATTACCTAAGTCCCCTGCTATTTATATCTTAACCCCATTATATGATTTGAGGTTGTGGATTAGATGTTTGAATGCACAAGAAACTATTTCCCTTTTAGGGCTCTCATAACATGATTGCAGTCAGCTCATCTATAAAAATGGTGATCACATGGTGATTCACAGAGTTATTAAGTGCTGCTCCTTTATTCCTGCTTTATTCCTTTTCTTACTTTTCTTGTGTCTGGATCAGTTGTGAGTGATCTAGGTTTTGTACACTTCTCATTAGGTTCCTCTTTGTAGTTTGGGCTATGTATTGTAGAGTACTAGGTACTTTACCATGGACTGCATTATAAATCTATAAATTCATGAGACTTGACAAATAGATAACATTATAGTTGTAAGT